>ERZ773103.3840-NODE-3840-length-11768-cov-15.383335_pt1 | contig 11768 bp, 10 predicted proteins | sample MGYA00511118_ERZ773103 | MGnify/ENA primary metagenome ERZ773103 (study PRJEB29015, sample SAMEA2737821) | human gut metagenome | biome: human gut; feature: human-associated habitat; material: faeces | place: China | collected 2012 ... | reverse complement strand
TAACAGATACCTCAATGCTATCTACAACCTGCTTTTTTCGCCCATTTTTCCTTGTCCTGGAAAACTCCACATGTCTCGCAAAGTGCCGAAAACAAAGGATTTCTAGAAATTTTTCCGATGTATTGAACATATCGTCTCGACATGCACCGTTCCCGGAAACATATCCACACAGCAGATCCGCTCCACCACATATCCCTGTGCCTGCAAAATCTCCAGATCCCGCTGCAGACTAGTCGGTTTACAGGAAATATAGATCATGCGATCCACGCCATATCGAATGATCTTTTCCAGTGCTTTTGGATGAATTCCTTCACGCGGTGGATCTAACACAATAAAATCCGGTTTTTCCTCAATAGAATCCAACACTTTCAAAACATCACCGGCGATGAAATCACAGTTATCCAGCTGATTTAACTGCGCATTTTCTTTCGCAGCCTCCACAGCTTCTTCCACGATTTCCACACCGATCACATGCTTTGCTGCCGGAGCCAGAATCTGTGCGATCGTTCCGGTTCCACTGTACAGATCATAAACGATCTTATCTGCCTTTTCATTCAGACTGTCTCCGATATATTCTCTTGCAGTCTGATACAGCACTTCTGCTCCCAAAGAGTTTGTCTGGAAGAAAGAAAACGGAGAGATCCGGAACTTTAACCCAAGCAATTCTTCATAAAAATAATCCTGACCATGCAGAATCTCGGTTCCTTCATTTTTTACCGCATCTGCCACACTGTCATTCTGCGTATGCAAAATGCCTGCAATACTTCCGTCCAACTCCAGTGCCAGAAGCTGTTCTTTCCATCCATCTAAAAGTGCAGTTTCATCCACACTGCTTTCTCCTGCACCAATTTCCTGTGTGGTAGTGATCAGATCGATTAAAATCTCCTCTGTCTTTACTGCTTTTCTCACCAGAAGATGACGCAGATACCCCTCATGACGCATACGATGATAAAATGGAATATTTTTTTCTCTAAAATATTCCACTGTAGTTCCAAGAATCTTGCGGTAATCATCATCCACGATCCGACATTCATCTACGGTTACGATATCATAAAAACTGCCCCGCTTGTGCATACCTAATGCCAACGGTCCATCCTTTACCTCATCACCAAAGGTGTACTCCATTTTGTTTCGATAACCAAACTGGCGCGGACTTTTTCGAATTCCCTCAAAAATGTCTTCCGCATTCGGGACAACTGCTTTCATTAATTCCAATACCTGTCCGGATTTCAGTTTTAGCTGTTCCTCATACGGTAAGGTCTGATAATTACATCCGCCACAGACACCGTAATGTGGGCAGTTTGGCTCCGCCTGCTCTAATTCTGATTTTTCCAGAATCTCTAACAGACGTCCTTCTGCTTTTCCTTTCCGTTTTTTGTTGATCACAAAAGAAACCTTCTGTCCCGGAATGGTATTTTTTACGGTTACTTCACTGTCTTCTACTTTTACAATTCCTTTATTCGGAAATTTTACTTTTTCCACAATGCCTTCGCACATCTGTCCTTTTTTCAAATCTTTTCCCTCACAACTTCTTTATTTTCACGTACTAATTTCAGCGTCATCTCATCTCGATAATGCTATATTTTCATCTCACTGTAACTTCTCACTAAATAGATTTTCAGTTAAACTTTCACATTCATTCAAACATAATTCAACCTTTTTGCCCATCCATCTGTTTCGTTTAAAAAACGCCCACTCGCATATGTGAGTGGGCGTTCCAATACGAATCAATATCATTCAAACTCAAATCCTACGACTTAGTCTTCCTCTTCGTATTCATCATCCTCGTCATCGAAGAAATCATCTTCGAACTCGTCTTCGAATTCATCTTCAAAATCATCCATATAATCAGGAGCAAAGAACTTGTAAATGTAATGTGCTGCTACGACAACGGCTGCAACTGCTCCAACGATAGCCAGAATCCAGAGTAACTTTGTCTTTCTTTCCTCATCGATCTTCTTGGAAAATAATTCATTCAATTTTGTAATACTGATTAAATCATTGTTCATGTCATTCACTCCTTTTAATACATTAATAATGCTTCCCTGCGGCAGTATCTGTCAGAAAATACGTTTTCAATCGGACATTTTCTTTCTTATACTCTACTGTCTGTTGTTACGATGTATTCTATCATATCTTCTGTAATTTTGCAAACGATGCGAACATTTTCTTTGTTCCAACATTTTCAAAATCTACTGTCACTTCATAGTCTCTGCCACCGGATACGATCTGCTTTACCACGCCTTCTCCAAATTTCATATGACGGACTCTGTCACCCTCTGCATAGGAAAGTGTTCCAAGGTTTGCACCGCCGCCAAACTGCTTCGCCTTATTCTGGTTGATGCTGAATGTGCGGTAATAAGGTGTTCCGCCCGCTGGCTTTGCTGCACCAGCACTGCTTCCATACGGTTTTCTGGCAAAATTCTGTTTTACGCTTCCAAGATCCTTGATCGGCTCCTCTTTGCGTGGGCGGTCTTCCCGCACCTGACCGCTTATGAGGCTCCGCGGAATCTCTTTTACAAAACGGGACACCTTATGATACTGTGTTTCCCCTCTGGTCATGCGCATGCGGGCACTGGTCAGTGTCAGATGCTCTCTGGCTCTGGTAATTCCCACATAGCACAGACGCCGTTCTTCCTCTACCTCCGTCGGATCATCAGAAGTGATCGTCATATAGCTTGGAAACAGACCATCCTCCATGCCTGCCAGATACACATTCGGGAATTCCAGGCCTTTCGCGCTGTGTAATGTCATCAGCACAACATAGTCGCTGTTTTCCTCCAAATTATCAATATCTGCGATCAGCGCCACTTCCTCCAGAAATCCGCTCAGCATCGGCTGTTCCTCAGATTCTTCATAAGCCACTATCTTGCTGATCAACTCATCAATATTTTCAATTCGAGCTCTGGCTTCATCGGTGCCTTCCGCATCCAGCTCTGCCACATATCCGGTATCTTCAATGATCTCATCCATCAACTGCTCCAGACTGATATACGGCAATTTGCTTCGCAGCGTCTGAATAAATGTTACAAACGGTCGGATCTTTGTCGCTGTCGCCTTGCTTAATGTCGGAATTTCATCTGCCATTTTCAATGCAGCGTAAAAACTCATCATATTTTCATCCGCATAATCCTGCACTTTTGCAATGGTCGTGGCTCCGATTCCACGTTTTGGCACATTAATGATTCGTTTTACTGCCAGATCATCCTGCGCATTATCAATTGTTTTTAAATAACTAAGCAGATCCTTGATCTCTTTTCTGGCATAAAAGTTTACGCCGCCTACGATCTTGTACGGAATATTTTCCCGGACAAAACGCTCCTCTAACAGTCGGGACTGTGCGTTAGTTCTATATAACACCGCACTGTCTCCATAAGAAAATGTACCTTTTCTCACAAAAGAATTAATACTATGTGCAATATATTCTGCCTCATCAAATGCAGTATCAAAATCACGGCATTCGATCTTGTCTCCTGCATCTTTCTGCGTCCAGAGTGCCTTTGACTTTCTTCCTACATTATTCTGAATTACCGCATTCGCCGCATCCAGAATGTTCTGTGTTGAACGGTAGTTTTCCTCCAGTTTGATTACTTTCGCATCTGGAAAATACTGCTCAAAATTCAAAATGTTGTGGATATTCGCCCCACGGAACTTATAAATAGACTGATCATCATCACCGACGACACAGAGATTACGGTACTTGGATGCCAATAATCGCACCAGTTCAAATTGTGCCGTATTCGTATCCTGATACTCATCCACCATGATATAACGCAGACGTTCCTGGTAGGAATCCAGCACTTCCGGATCTGCCTTGAACAATTCCACACATTTCATGATCAGATCATCAAAATCCAGTGCATTATTTTTCTTCAGCGTCTGCTGATATTCCCGATAAACCTGCGCCTGCTTCTGTTTTGCATAATCGCCTGCTGCCCTAAGTGTAAACTCTTCCGGTGAGATCAGTTCATTTTTTGCAGAAGAGATCACATTTAAAAGTGCACGCTCCTTTGTCTGCTTCGTGTCGATTTGAAGTCGCTTGCACACCTCTTTCATGATTGTCTTCTGATCATCGGTGTCATAAATCGTAAACCGATTATCATATCCCAACCGATCAATATATCTACGTAAAATTCTGACGCAGCTTGAGTGGAACGTCGATACCCAGATGCTCTCTGAGCCAAATCCGACCAGATCATCGATACGCTCCCGCATCTCTGCTGCCGCCTTATTGGTAAAGGTAATTGCCATAATGTGATATGGATTTACCCCTTTTTCTTCGATCAGATAAGCGGTTCTGTGTGTCAGTACTCTTGTTTTTCCCGAACCGGCTCCTGCCAGTACCAACACCGGACCTTCCGTCTGAAAAACCGCCTCCTGCTGCTGTGTATTTAATAAATCGTATCTGCCCATAGTTCCTCCGAAACGAACATATTTTCTAGTACTTGCTATGATAGCATGAAACCCAGATAGAAGCAAGCCTCCTTCATTGAAATCAAACGGATATTCGCGATCCGTTTTCACTGCTTGCTCATAAGAAAATAGCTGCCACGCAATACAGCTTATCAGAAAGGACTTATATCTCCTCCCGATATAAGGAACTCCACCGGAGACTTCTTTAATTTGGTCAAATAGTACTTGCACTTCACTTCCGCAATGTGTTATCGTTACTGAATGGAGGTGCAATACATGACAATTGATACAAAAGACCTGCTGAACAGCATTATGGAAAGTCTGTCCCGCATTGATCACATTGAACTGGAATCGCTGCCGGACATCAATCTGTACATGGATCAGGTCATTACTTTTATGGAAAAAGAACTGCATCCTACCAAGCGAAATGAAGATGATCCGATTCTGACCAAGACCATGATCAACAATTACGTCAAGAACCGGCTTCTCCCGCCACCGGAAAAGAAAAAATACTCCAAAGAACATATTTTAACACTGGTCTTTATCTACTATTTTAAAAGTGTGTTAAGCATCAGTGATATTCAGAATATTTTAAATCCGCTGACCGACCGTTATTTTGGTGAAAAATCCTCACCTTCCCTGACGGACATCTATGACGGTATTTTCAAACTGGAAGGACATCAGGTAGAGCGGCTCAAGGAAATGATCCGGGAAGAATATATGATCAGTGAGACTGCATTTTCCGATCTGGAAGATCTGGATGAAGAAGATGCCGATTTTCTGCAGAAATTCACCTTTATCTGCCTGTTAAATTTTGATGTTTATACGAAAAAATTATTAATTGAAAAAATTGTGGATTCCATGAAAAAACCGGAATTGCCGAAAAATAAAAGGAAACGCTGAATATTCGCGTTTCCCTTTATTTTTATGATTAGATTAATAAGACGCCTACTTTTCTTCCGACTGCTGCATTCTGGCAAATACCATATCGTATCCGTCGTTTCCATAGTTCAGAGAACGGTTGACACGACTGATGGTTGCGGTGGAAGCCCCCGTTTTCTCCGCAATATCCAGATAAGTCTTCTGCTGACGCAGCATATGTGCTACTTCAAATCGCTGAGACAAAGATAAAATCTCATTGATGGTGCACACATCTTCAAAAAATGTATAACATTCTTCTTTATCTTTCAGGCATAAAATTGCTTCAAACAGATGGTCTACTGCCTCAGTTCTGATTTTTTTACTCATACTTTTACTCCTTCATTATTTTACACATTTATTTTCGCATTTCAATTCTACTTCACTTTTTCTTTTCTCTGTGTAAAATTTTAACATATTAAAGTTATGAAGTAAAGAGGTCAATTTATTCTTCTTCCAATTCTTCTGTTTCTTCCTGCTCCAGCAGCTCTTTTTTCATATTAGTAATAGCAAGGGACAAAATACGAAATTCGTCCTGCATATTCAAATATTCAGGAATCGTCTCCCCTACTGTTTTCAGATCACTTTCAATCTTCATTCTTACTTTTTTGTCACTGATCTTTCCAAGTCCCCACAGGAAAGAACTGTAATTCGTATCTTTCAGGCAGGAAGAAATATAGCGTCCGGTCAGGTTACACATTTCCTGATACAGCACTTCCTCCGAATAGACATCTGTCTGATCCAGACACATTCGATGCAAAATATTCTTTGACAGTTTCACATTCTTCCGTTCCGAAAATAAATGATCCAGATTCTGTGACACCACGCGCAACTCCAGCCATCCACGCAGGAATTCATCCGCATAATCACCCTTTTTCGTTTTTGTATAACGGATATCAAATAAACGTTTGCGCAGCTCCCATTCCTTTTCGTCCGCACTTTCTTTCAGCTCATTTAAAATTTTCATTCTCTTTTCCGGATTCATTTCTTTGTAATATGCTTCGTACATTTCATTTCCCCCTTATTGCATATTTCTTTTTCTATCCTAATGAGATACTCTACATCATTTTCCCACTTTAGTGTAGCAAATAATAAGCAAAAATGCTACACATTTGCATCTTTTTATTTATTTTTTATTCTTCATTTGTTGAAAAACTTCCCGGAAAAAAGCTGGTATTTTCAACAAACAGATATTTTCTTTTTTGAGAATATTCGATATGATATTTTTATCAGAAAATTACTGACCAATGCCTGCTGAAAAACACTGGCGCATTTTCGTTTCGATTGACGAAAACATCTCGTGCATATTTATTACAGTCAGCAAAAAACATAAGGAGACAAACACCATGACAAACAAAGAACTTGTATTGAAATTTTACGATGAAGTATTTAACAATTACGACCTTTCCAATCTGAATTCCTACATGAAAGAGAACTATATCCAGCACAATCCGACTGCACCGGATGGCAGAGATGGATTCGTTAAATTTACAGACTTTTTCTTTACGTTAAAACCACATATGGATATTATTCATATTGGTGAAGATGAGGATATGGTATATGTATTCTTTAAATGCACACTGGAAAACGGAGCGATCAATAAAGTGTGCGATATTTATCGTATTGAGGATGGGAAACTGGCTGAGCATTGGGATGTGGTAGAACATAACGTGCAGGATATCGTGCCAATCCACAACAATGGACTTTTTTAGGTGGCTTAAAATTTACAAACTTCACAGAGTAAATTAAGAACTCCAGCAATTTTTTCTTGAGGAGCGATTGTTAGCGACTAAGACAAAATTGCTGGAGTTCCTATATAAACCTAACGTTGTAAATTTTTTAAGCCATCCCCATGAGACGTTGTACAAGTTTTACCGCATCGGCCGCATCCTTGGAATATCCATCAGCACCGATCTCATCCGCAAAACTCTGCGTAATTACAGCACCACCGATAATAACCTTCGTATCCATCTCTTTTTCTTTGACAAGCTCCACCACGTCTTTCATACGCATCATAGTGGTTGTCATCAGAGCAGACAACGCAATAATATCAGCATCTTCCTTAATGGCTGTATCTACGATATCCTCCTTCGGAACATCTTTTCCCAGATCAATAACACGGAAGCCATAGTTTTTCAGCATCAGTGTCACCAGATTTTTTCCGATATCATGAATATCGCCCTCTACGGTAGCGATCACGATGGTCACCTTCGGGCCTTCATCATCTCCACCGGAAAGCAACGGCTCCAGATACTCAATGGCAGTCTTCATCGTCTCCGCACTGGAGATCAGCTGCGGCAGGAAGTAGATCTTTTTTTCAAACAAAGCACCAACTTCATTGATCGCCGGAATCAATTCATCATTGATGATCGTGCCCGGCTCTTTGCCCTCTGCCAGAGCTGCCTTTACATCATCCAGAATATGCTTCTGGTTGCCTTTCATTACTGCTTTGAATACTGGGGTTCCGTCTTTGCTTTGCCTGGCTGAACCTCTGTTCTGTGGCGCCTGTCCCGGAGCCGGAACCATAACAGGTTCATTTGCTTTTCGCTCTGCGATCGCAGCCATGCGGTTGATGTAATTCAGATCCGCGCCGTCTTTATTTAAAAGAAGGTCGCTGGCTGCTGCCATACTCATCGTAATGTCACTGGACGGGTTGGCGATCGCCATGGTCAGTCCACTCTGGATCGCCATGGTAACAAAAGCACCATTGACGTAACCACGGTTTGGCAGACCAAAGGAAATATTGGATAATCCGGCACTTGTTGCCAGACCAAGTTCTTCTTTACAGTAGCGGATCGTCTCGATCGTCTCAATGGCCGCACGTTTATTTGCGCCTACTGTGGCAACCAGACCATCTACGACAATGTCTTCTTTGTACATGCCAAGTTCTAATGCACGATCCATGATCTTATGAATAATTTCCTTCTTCTCATCCATATCTTTCGGAAGTCCTTCGTCAGATAACGGAAGCAGGATAAACATTGCTCCGTATTTTTTCGCAATCGGAAGCAGTTTGTCAAATTTTTCTTTTTCCAGTGAAATAGAATTGATCAGAGCTCGTCCCGGATAATGACGCAGCGCTGCCTCAATGATATCTACGTGACTGGAATCGATACAAAGCGGCAGACTGGTTGTCAGTGTCACTTCTTCAATAGCTTTCAGCATCATTTCTTTTTCATCAATACCGTTCATACCCATATTGATATCCAGAATGTGCGCACCCATTTCTTCCTGCTGCTCTGCCATCTCATTGACGATATCCATGCTGCCTTCTCTCAAAGATGCCTGCAGTTTCTTTTTACCCGTTGGGTTGATACGCTCTCCGATCACAAGGAACGGACCGTCAATATCAATTTCCTGAATTTTTCGTTCAGAAGCTACCACACGTTTACGCTCTTTCATGATTTCTGGCGGAGTCAGATCCTTTGTTTTTTCTACCAAAAGTGCAATATGCTCCGGTGTGGTACCACAACATCCACCAAGAACTGAGGCACCTGCCTCCACAAGCAGCGGTCCAAAGGATGCAAATTCCTCCGGTCCCATATTGTATACCGTATCTCCATCCATGATCTCCGGCAGACCTGCATTCGGTTTTGCCAGAAGCGGAACGTTTGCATATACTTTCATTTTGCGGATGATCTCTGCCATCTCCTGCGGACCGGTAGAACAGTTGACTCCGACCACATCCGCGCCGATGCTCTGTAATACAACGATGGCTGTCTCCGGATCAGTTCCGTACAGTGTTCTTCCATCTTCATTAAAACTCATGGATGCCATGATCGGCAGGTCACAGGTCTCACGGATTGCCAAAATGGCAGCTCTCGTCTCTGCCAGACTCATCATAGTTTCAACGACAAACAAATCCACACCTGCTTCACACAGGATTTTTACCTGCTCCTTGTAAATGTCGATCAGTGTTTCCAGTTTCATGGTTCCCATCGGAGCAAGGCTCTGACCTGTCATAGTAATATTTCCACAGACCAGACCTTTGTCACCGGCTGCTTCCCGGCACAGACGAACCAGTGTGGTATTGATTTCTACCATACGGTCTTCCAGTCCATACTCCGTCAGTTTGATTCTGTTTCCGGAAAAAGTCGGCGCATACAAAATCTGCGTTCCGGCTTCGATATAACGTTTCTGAAGATTCAGAATGACATTCGGATGCTCTGTGATCCATTCCTCCGGGCAGACACCAACCGGCATTCCCGCTTTCATCAGGTTACTTCCGGTTGCTCCGTCCAGGTATACAGGACCATTCTCTATCAATTTATAAAGTTCTTCTCTTGTCATGTTTTTTCTCCTAACTAACAGGATTTTTCTGATATTGTCCCATAATTTGTTTTATGAAAAATATTCTCCGTACATTGCTTTCTCTCTATATAAATGTGTTCTCTCTATATCCAAAGGAAGTGCATATCTGATATCATATCTTTTCTACAGGACTTCTCTACAATATAAGATTACTTTTCCATTTTGTCAATAATGCGGCAGATTAATTCCACACGGTTAAACGGTGTCATGAAATAAAAACCATCTGCAACGTCTTTTAACTTATCGATCACTGCCAGTGAAATGTCCACAGCAACTGCTTCTGCCTCTGCACGGCTCATATCTGGACGATACTGCTCTACGATTTCATCCGGCACATGAATACCCGGCATCTCATTTTTGATAAACATCGCATTTCGGTAACTTACCAGCGGCATGATTCCGCAAAGGATCTTTGTGTCAAGCTCCCGTTTCATCCGCGCCAGTTTTTCCACTTCCTCGTCAGAATAGATCGGCTGTGTCATAAACCATGACACTCCTGCATCAATCTTTTTCTGCATCCGCTCAATGACTTTATCGGTATTTGCCAGATTCTGATTCAGAGCGCCGCCATAGGAGAAGGAATCCTGTAAAAATACATCCTGATTCAGCTCATTGATATATTCCATAAAACGGATGGAATTAAAATCAAAGACACTCTTTGTATTCCCACGTTCGCCGGATGGCACCGGATCTCCGGTCACAATCATCAGATTGCGGATTCCGTTGATATGTGCGCCAAGCAGTGTGGAATGCATGCTAATGCGGTTGCGGTCACGGCAGGCAATGTGCGGCATCACCGGAATGTCTACCATGGAGCTGACCTTTGCTGCCAGCAGAACAGAATCGGCTCTGGCTCTCGCCAACGGGGAATCTGCCAGTGTGATAATATCTACATTGCTTTTTTTCAGACGAAATGCACCTTCTAACAATTTCTGTGCATTCTGGTCAAACGGCGGATCAAGCTCTACCGCAATGACTTTCTCACCACGCTGTAATTTTTCCATAAACGGATTATTGCGTGTCCGGGAAACAGCATTTTCTGTACCTTTTTCAGCCACGTGCAGTTTTTCCCATGGCTCATGCTCTGCAATCATTTCACTTAAGTTACGGATATATGTCGGTGTGGTTCCACAACATCCACCAAGGATATTTACCCCAAGTTCTGCGATCTTCTGCATTTTTTCAGCATAATATGATGCACCTTCGGAGTACGCAGAATGACCGCGGACAATTTCCTGATATCCGCTGTTTGGCAGAACCTGAATAAATTTTTCATCTGACAGATTCTGGGCTTTCAGCAGATCATACATATGTGCGGCACCGATCATGCAGTTGCAGCCGTAGCTGTCAATCTCCGGCGTTTTTGCCGCTTCTGTAAACAGGCGGTTCATGCTGATTCCACCGGCAGTGTAGCCGGTTCTGTTTACCGCAAAGGAAACCATCACAAAGGCTTCCGGGCATTTTTCCTTTATATAACGTGCTGCTTCCTGCACCTCTGTAATATCTGAGAATGTCTCAAAATTGAAAATCTTTGCGCCGCAGTCCAAAAAACAGTCAATGATAAACTGATATTCTTCTGTCGGATTGCAGTGATACTCTAAAAATAAGTATTCCGGCATTGGACCGATATTTGCTGCGATAAAATGTTCTCCTGCCGCACGTTTTACTGCAATTTTGGCATTATTCCATGCGGACTGGATCACGCTGCGGATGTAGGCATCCTGCTCTGCTTTACTTTCAATACCTTTTCGGATCGCCAGGGAACGATTTGCCGCGAATGTATTGCTACGGATCAATTGTGCTCCGCTCTCCAGATATTCTTCATGGATCCGCTGAATTAATTCCGGCTCTAACAGATTTGCTTCTTCTGCCATCCTGCCGTTTTCGGATTTTTTCTGATCATAATAGGTTCCCATTGCACCATCCGTAATCAGAATATGTTCTTTTAAATAGTCTCTTATCATCACTTTTCTCCCAATTTCGTATATACTCCATTTCAGTCTGAGATTACACTCCCACTGAGGCGAACTTTCTATTGCTCACCACTTGAACGGTAAGCTTTCCTGACTGAGTTAAAAATTCAAGAATGCTCCGGCATTCTTGTTGCGAGGTGCGCGTCATGCAAT
>ERZ773103.3839-NODE-3839-length-11770-cov-5.682629_pt1 | contig 11770 bp, 9 predicted proteins | sample MGYA00511118_ERZ773103 | MGnify/ENA primary metagenome ERZ773103 (study PRJEB29015, sample SAMEA2737821) | human gut metagenome | biome: human gut; feature: human-associated habitat; material: faeces | place: China | collected 2012 ... | reverse complement strand
TTCATAGCAGTCTCCTCTTTTGTGCAAATATTCTATGTAAAGACAGCCGCCAGCATTTCTTCAGCAGCCATCCTTCTATACTCAAGCAGCCGGCACAATTCTTGTATTTCACTTATAACAAAGATAAAGCAGGCTGGGATTCCGGCTGCGGATTTTCCCACCTGCTTTATTATACGTTCATTTTTTATTTCTGTGAATATGAATTGTGAAACAAAAGAACCTACTCCATCACACAATTCTTCAGTTTATAAACCTCTCCGTCAACTTCCGCTGTTTCCACCTTCACAGTCTGCTCATCCGTCTCCGGATAATACCTGGTGGAAAAAACAACTTCTCCACCATTCACATAGATCTCCACTGCTGTGGTATCTGCAAGGATTCTGAGAGCTTCAACCTTACCGGATGGAATATGCGCCTTACGCACTTTTCGCCCTGCGCCAGCTTTTTCGGAGAGAGCTAATGAAATATTTCCGTCCTGATAATCCAGGAAAAGGTTTTCCCCAAGGCTTATCTTGCCCTGCTCACCTTTGACCTTAATATCCAGATCAAATGGTCCATTAACCGGAAGCTCCACATCAGAACCGCTGACAGAAATCCCATCCATTCTAAGTCCGTTCAGTTCTTCCACCGGATACTGATAAAGCATTGCATTCTTATAAGTAACTTCCCGCGGAACAGTAAGACAATGCTGCCAGCCTTCTGTCTCAGCAGTTGGATTCACATACTCTTCATCAGCATCCGGCATTCCCATCCAGCCGATGATGATCCTTCTGCCTTTTCCATCCTGGAATGTCTGTGGTGCATAGAAATCAAAGCCGTAATCCCATTCCCGGAAATCTTTTTCCTCCGGCTTATCATCCTTCAGGATAAAATATCCGGACTGGTAAATATTCTGGAAACGGTACTCCTCTCTTGTCAGTCCCTGGGGAGAAACTGAAAGCACCTCCTGGTCACCCAGTGCAAAGAAATCCGGGCACTCCCACATGTATCCGAATGTATTCTCTGTAGTAAGGTCACGATCAAATGTCCAGTTCTTCAGATCATCAGATTTATAAAAAAGGACTGCACCTTTGTCGCTTTTCTGGCGGCCTCCCAGAATCATATGGTACTTTTCTCCGTCCTTCCACACCTTCGGGTCACGGATATGACAGGTGTAATTTTCCGGATAATCCGTCCAGGAAATGGCCTCTTCTTTTGTTCCAAAACGGATGCCGTCCTCACTCTCCACGTGGAGAGTGCTGGAACAACGTCCGTTGTTAATGTAATCATAATCTCCATCCATCTTCACATTCCCTGTATAAAAAAGATGAAGTTTATCCTCCTCTGCAAGTGCAGAGCCTGAGTAAACACCATGACAGTCATAAACACTGTCAGGCAGAAGCGGAACACCCTCATATCTCCAATTGATCATATCCTCACTGGAATAATGTCCCCAGAATTTCAGACCGCCGTTGGCTTCAAAAGGAGAATACTGAAAAAACACGTGATATCTTCCCTTATACCAGCATAATCCATTTGGATCGTTCAGCCATCCGGTCGGCGGCATCAGATGATGTGTCAGGCGGCTCTTCTGCATCGCCATTCCTACTGCTGCCGTTTCCTCGATTTTTCTTACTTCCTCCGCAAGCACTTTTGTCAGAGAACTCATTATTTTACCTCCAGTACCTCAGAACCGTTGTTTACTGTTCCTTCTGTAAGCATTTTTACTTCTTCGTAATCATCTGTATTTGTTACGATCAGCGGTGTGGTCACATCGTAACCAGCCTTCCTGATCTCCTCCATGTCAAAAGTGATCAGTGTCTGGCCTTTTTTGACCTGGTCGCCGTCTTTTACATGTGCTGTGTAGAATTTACCGCCAAGCTCAACGGTATCAACTCCGATATGGATCAGCAGTTCCAGACCACTGTCTGTTGCAAGGCCGATCGCATGTTTTGTGTCAAAAATTGTAGAAACTGTTGCATCGCAGGGTGCTTTTACCTCACCTTTGGACGGAATCACTGCCATGCCCTTTCCAAGGACTTCTGATGCAAAGGTCGCATCTTTTACTTCTGAAAGCGGGATCGCAGTTCCCTCAAGCGGGCTATAGAGAGTCTGCACACCGCTCTCAACTGTTTTTTTCTCCGCAGATTTCATCTCAGCATTCTCTGCCGGAGCACCTGCCTTTTTCTCTGTTTCAATATTTTTCCCAGCTGTTTCCTGTACTTCGTCTTTATATCCGAACATCCATGTGAGTACAAAAGCCACACCAAATGCGATGACAAACATGAGTATATAAGAAACCGGATTATTCAGGCACAGCAGGATTCCGAAGATACCGGTAACGCCTGTTCCTGTAGCACCAAGACTGGCGATGGAAGCAAAAAGTGCTCCGCATGCACCACCCAGGCAGCCCATGATAAACGGCTTTCCAAAGCGAAGGTTTACACCGAAGATCGCCGGCTCTGTGATTCCCATACATGCGCTTAATGCAGACGGAACAGCCATAGATTTGACCTTCTGGTTCTTTGATTTCAGGCCTACGGCAAGAGCCGCACCACCCTGTGCAATATTGGCTGCAGATGCAAGCGGCAGCCAGTAGGTAACGCCGAATTTAGCGAGCTGTCCAAGGTCAATGATGGTGTACATATGATGAACACCTGCAACAACTGTCGGTGCATAAAAAGCACCCATGATAAAGCTTCCGATTCCGAATGGCAGAGCGATCAGCCACTGGATTCCATCCAGAAGTCCGTTCTCAACTGTTACGAAAATCGGTCCGATAATGGAAAGTGTAAGATAGCCGGTTACAAAAACGCTGACAAGCGGTGTTACAAAAAGATCGAACATTGCAGGTACGACTTTATGAAGTCTCTTCTCAATCTGTGCCAGTACCCAGACTGCAATGATAACCGGGATTACATGTCCCTGATATCCAACCATGTCAATGGAGTAAAGTCCGAACCATACTTTCTGTGTGGCCTGTACGCCTTCCGTGGCAACTGTCCAGGCGTTCTGCAGATTCGGATGGATCATGATCATACCGATAACCGCACCAAGGTAAGGGTTGGCGCCGAATACTTTTGCACCACTGTAAGCGATGAGGATCGGCAGGAATGTGTATGCTGTATTACTGAAAAGCTGTGCAAATACATAAATGGAACCGTTGGTATTAATGTTCAGGAAGCCGTTGTTTACCATGAAGTTCAAAGCTTCCATTATTCCCATCAGGAATCCGCTGGCTACGATAGCCGGGATGATCGGGACAAAAATATCTCCAAGAGTCTTAATGAGTCTCTGTACTGGATTGGCCTTGGATGCTGCCACCTGCTTCAGCTCTTCCTTGCTGCTCTCGGAAACCCCGGCGATCTGGATGAACTCATCATAAACCTTGTTTACAACTCCTGTTCCAAGAATGATCTGCATCTGTCCCTGTGCGAAGAATACACCTTTTACTCCGTCGATATTCTCCACGTATTCCTTGTCTGCCTTGTCATTATCTGCAATGACCAGACGAAGTCTTGTTGCACAGTGGGCTGCAGAAATGATGTTTTCTTTCTTTCCTACATGATCATAGATTTCCTGTGCGGTCTTTCTGTAATCCATGTCCATCCTCCTTTTCTGCTGCTGCCTGATTTTTTATCAGTAGCCTCTTTTTACTTTTCTTTTTTGTGGATCAGATGATGCATATCGTTATAACTCAGATATGATCGTTATCTCTATCTTTTTTGTGATCCATTATTTATGTTTTTATGAGATTGATTCCATATGTTTTTAACTATTAAAAATATTGTTTTTGTCATATTTTTTATCATTTATCAATATTCTGTTTAGTTTCTCACATATATTTCATTTTCTTCATTGCGTTTTAATATGGAATCGTTCTCATATCTTGATTGTATTATAACCACAACGATCTCATTTGTAAATCCGAAACATCTCACAAATTTTCATACTGAAAATTGTACATATTCCATAAGAACCGATATCAGAACCAAAATCCCCGTCCCCAATGGCACAAAAAAGAAGCAGATCCCTTTCCAAAAAGAACCTGCTTCTGCCTGACTTAACTATTCTGTTATCTGTGAGATTCCCGTTCCACAAGTTCACATCCCATCTTGATCTCCTTGCTGATCCCGGTATCATTCTCAATAAGGTCGGCCAGCATAGCTGCTGCCTCCATCCCACTTGTTTTGTAATAAAAATGCATGGTAGTAAGTTTCGGCTCCACGATCTTGCCCGGAACTCCGTCACCGATTCCCGCAATCTGCACATCCTCGGGAATGCGAAGTCCTATCTCCTTAAGGTAAGTCATGGCTCCCACTGCCATGGTATCTGTAGCGCACACAAGAGAATCAATGGACGGATCCTCCTCAAAAAGCTCCCTGGCCATCTCATATCCTGAATCCATGGTAAAACTTCCGACTTTCATCCTCTCAGGCACAATCTCGAGCTTTTTCTTACGAAGGGCATCTTCGAATCCTTTTCTTCTCTGTGCACCTACAGCCACATCTTTATCTGTAACTCCAATATAGGCAAACTTGCTGCCTTTCTCCGCAAGCTTCTCCGTCACCTGAAAAGCAGCTTTATAATCATCCTGATAAATGCAAGGATATCCGTCCAGATGCTGTCCCAGAAGTACAATAGGAACCTTATAATCCTTAAGCATCTGCTTATGCTTCCTTGTAAACATGGTGGCAATAAAAACAACTCCGTCCACCTGACGCTCTTTAAAAAGCGAAAGATATTTCAGTTCCTCTTCCACATTATTATTGGTACTGGCAAGAATCAACTGGTATCCTCTCCGTGTAAGAATATCACTGATTCCTTCAACTTCACGGCTTATGGTATCGGAATTGATCTTTGGAAGGATGACACCGATCAGACTTGTTTTTTTCGTACGAAGTGTCTGTGCCTGGGAGGACGGCTGATAACCGGTCTCCTCGATCACTCTCCGGATGACTGCTTTCTTTTCACTGCTTACATATCCGTTATTCAGATATCTGGATACAGTCGCTCTGGAAACGCCTGCAAGTCTGGCTATTTCATTAATATTCATATATATGTACCTCTTCTTCTGTCCTTTATGTCTGTCATATGCTGTCGTTATGTGCAGATATTTATATTTATGATTATACACGTTTTCATCCCGGTAAAAAAGATTCTTCGTGAAATTTTATGTGGGTATAGTACAATTATGCGGGATGGATTCCATATCCCGCATAATTTTCATATAAAAATTTTACTCCAGATACTCAAACGGATCCACCGGATTTCCATCCTTCTTCACTGCAAAATAAAGATTCGGGCCTTCCACAGAATAATATTTTGTCGGCTCGCTGACATTTCCGATCACTTCGCCTTCTTTTACTGTATCACCTTCTGCAACGGTAAGATCTTTAAGCTGTCCATACACAGCCTGATACCCGTTTCCAAGCTCCATCGTCACAGTCGTTCCGGTGCAGGTATCCTGCTCAACAGAAAGCACCTGTCCGTCTGCAGCCGCATAAACCGGCGCGTCCTCCACAGCCTGAACTGCGATCGCCGGGCTTACTCTATACTGGTCGAGAGTTGGATAATACACTGTTTCGTTCATATTATAATCGATCAGAACCGTTCCGCGGACCGGCCACTCCATAAGAGACTTCTCGGTAAAATTCAGATTCTGTGCAGCAATTCCCGCTGCAGAAGTCTCAGTACTGTCTGTTCCGGTGTTTCCGGTTGAATTATTACCTGCAGATGCAGTTTCCGCAGAATCTGCTCCAGTACCATCTGCTAATTTACCTGCAGCTTTACTTACAGCAGAACCATTCACACCGGCAACCGCAGCACTATTACTTTCATTTACATTTGCAGCTGCCGCACCAGTTCCTTCAGCACTGCTACCTCCGTCAGCCATATCTCCTGTTCCACTGCTGCCAGCCATGCCGTCCGCATCAACCGCTGCATTCTTCACCGAATCCCCATCCGTGCTTCCACTTCCGGAAACTTCCGCATCTCCCTCATCGGAGATTTCTTCCTCCAGTCCTGTCTCCTCCATCTGCACAGAATCATCTTTTGACTCCGTAAGGGGCTTGGTTCCCAGCTGATACACTGTGATCCCAAGAGCTGCCACTGCTGCCAGAACTCCACCGTTGATAATTCCTCTCACAACTTTACTTTTCATCATATTCTTTCCACCTCTGTCTGATATGTTCATTTCCGATAACTGTTCACCAGTACATCGTTTCTGTATCTATAGGGTGTCCAGAATATGACTCTCTATTCACTTTTTACAAATTTTCCAGTTTCATGGCCGGAAAATATTTTTTCAGGATCTCCTCTGCGCTGCTCCCGCCCTTCGCCATCTCATTTCCGCCAAATTGCGAAAAACCTGCTCCATGTCCGCTGCCCCGCACCCGCAGAACATACACATCATCCTTTTTCTGCAAACTGAAATTCGCAGACTTCAATCCCATACCCACAGCAAAACTCTCTCCCTCCAGGAGATTTTTTCCGCCGGAAAGCTCTGTCACATAGCCCGCACTGTCCCGTTCCCGGATCTTCACCTCCCCGGCCTGACTCACGGGAATTTCAACCACATTCATATAATCCGGCGATTTTTTGTCCGCACTGCTGTCCACAGATTTCAGATATGTATATGCCTCATCCCGAAAAGCCTCTTTTCCGCTGCGTGTTTTTCCCCCGCTGACCTTATGCCACGGGAGCAGCTTCAGCTCCCCCTGATATGTCAACACCTGACCACTCGTTTCTTCTGCTGCCTGCTGATAGACTTTGTCTTTTTTGGAAAAAATATTTCTAATATAATCTCTGCCATCAGTTTTCTCCTGCAATATCTGCGGAAGTATTTTCCCTTCCCCGAGTATTCTCCGGATATTCGACCTTGCGATCACGGTCTGCGCTTTTATGGTTTCTTTTTTCATATCCGATCCGATCTGGGAAGACACAATAATCGGAAGAAACATCTCCACTTCCGGCCTGCGCTCCGCCATGACCATATCAGCCCCATTAAACACCGCCCCCATAAAATACGGCAGGACGATCACCAGAAACACCACAAAATACCGGAAGTACACATATTTTTTCATAAAAACACCATAATCGGTCTTTTTCATAATATATGTTCTTTTGCAAAAAATTATTATTTGCGCTATACTTGTGTAGCTATAGCTCAAGTATTCACAGACATTCTGTGATATTGCTCTGTAACAACCTGAACATCTGCACTTACGAAAATCACGGAGGTTTACCAAATTTAATGCTTGCTATTTTTCTCGCACCGCTTTACATTCTCATTAATATTTATATCGTCCGCTGGATGATCCTGTGGATGGGAGCCTGTACGCATCTGTTTCAGACACCGCTGTTTCGGGTGTGCTTTGCGGGTGTTTATATTTTTCTGGCATCCTCACTGCTCACCAGCTTTCTGATCCGGAAACCGCCGGCATTTCACCGTTTTCTGAAAAATACAGCAAATTATTTTCAGGGCACTTTTCTTTATATTCTGATCATCATTGTCACAACAGATCTGGCAAGACTGATCCTGAAACATACGCTGCATCCGGACTGGCTTTACACCCGGAAAGCTTTCGTGCTCACCGGAGCAATTTGCACACTTCTTATTATCGCCATCAGTGTTTATGGAATTTTAAATCAGTGGAATCTTAAGACAAAAACTTATGATGTGAAAGTAGATAAGCAGGTGGAAGGAACTGATTCCCTTAAGATCGTCCTGCTTGCAGATATTCATTTTGGCTACAGCATCGGAGAAAAAAATGCAGAACTTCTTGTAAATGCAATTAATGCCCAAAAGCCGGATCTGGTGTGCATTGCCGGAGATATTTTTGATAATGAATATGAAGGACTGAAAAACCCGAAAAAAACTGCCTCCACCCTTCGTTCTATCCGGTCCAGATACGGCGTTTATGCCTGCTGGGGCAACCATGACCTCAATGAACCGATCCTTGCGGGATTCACTTTCCGCTCTGCGAATAAGGACTACGATGATCCCAGAATGACACAGTTCCTGAAAGATGCCAACATCCGGCTTCTCAATGATGAGACTGTTCTTATTGATGACCGGTTTTATCTTACAGGACGAAAGGACCCTTCCCGCTGCCGCAAAATGGCCGACACGCGTAAGAGTCCTTCCCAGCTTACCAAATCACTGGATCTGAGACGCCCTGTTATTTTTATGGATCACCAGCCCGGCGAGCTGGACGAGGTAGCTTCTTCAGGTGCAGACCTTGATCTCTGCGGTCATACCCACGACGGCCAGCTGTTCCCCCTGAACATCATTACCAGCCTCGTATGGGAAAATTCCTGCGGCTACCTGAAAAAAGGAAACATGCACAACATCGTCACCTCAGGTATCGGCATATGGGGTCCGAATATGCGAACTGCAACAAACAGCGAGATCTGCGCCATCACTGTGCATTTTTCCTGAAGCTCCGCTCAGGCCGGAAAACTCTGCCGGTTTTCCGGCACTGATTAATCCTCCATTTACAAATACACAGACATGCACTTCCTGTTCCGCAGTTTGCATCTTGACAGCCCTCTACTCAAATACTTCCAACACACATTTCCATCTCTCGGATTATTGCCCACATCAACCTTATCCGTTACAGTTTTTCGTCCCCTGCAGGCATATCCCCATCTATTTCTGCACACTTCCGTTCCTGATGCAGTCACACCATTATGTCCTGTGCCTGCATCTGCCGCACTTCGCACACTTCCATAACCTGTCTCACATCTCCAATCTGCCCAGGCAGCTGCATACCATGCCTGTCCTCTTCCGATCATTTTTCTTCCTGCAGTTTTCACACGGGAGATTTTTTCCATAAGAATTCCGAAGAACACTGCTGCCACCTGAAAGATCCGCAGCATTTCCATACGATCACTCTGTTCACTGCAATCATGAAATTCATGAAATTTTCCACATCCCATAAAAATACCGCCTTTCTGCCAAAGACTAAAACTTCAGGTTTCCGATTACTGTTCGCTCTTCCCACCGCAGCCATCTGCAATGGACAAAGCCGGGAATGCGCATTTCCCACAGCTATACAGCTACCAAAAATCTATGTCAGCCTTTCGCAGAAATAGAACCGAAAAATTTCTCTAACCTGTTCATGCCTCTTCATTCTTTTTATTCCAGGAAAAAACAGCTGGTGTATGTAATCGTTCCAGGTCCGTAATAATATTCGATCCCACTGTCCTGACAGGCCTGAGTTACCAGCATTCCGTATGCCTCCATTGAAGAAAAACGTTTCTCCGGAAAACGGCACGGTGCGTCTGGATAGCTGCATTTGGCGCATCTGGTACAGCATCCGGCTCCAAGAGAAAGAAGCTTTGGAAATTCTTTTTTCAGTCTGTCGTGCATCTCCACAAAATGTTCTTTATGAAGTGCCTCTGTTTCCATCATGCCTTCTCCGTCAAATTCATCTTCCAGCTCGCCTTTTGTCTGGACAATGATGCCTCTTGTATAACCTGAGATATCTTCCCCACACTCTTCCAAAGTTCCGCATGCAGGTGGACAGCTCCAGTTTCGTCCATACATGTGGCATTTATCTGTACTGCACATCTGGCGCACCTCCGGAAGCAGTTTGATCTTCCCAGTATCCATTTCCTCTATTTTAAAAAAGCCGATCTCTTTTCCCATCTGCTGTAATTCTTTTAAGTCCATATCGTTCCCTCCACATAAATTCTGCACTTAATAACCTATGCCAAAATCTGTTTCCAATCGAGTAAAACAGACTTTCTTATTCTTCCGGAAATTCCAGCTGATCTACAAATTCATCCTGGAATTCAGGCAGTGCTGCCAGCTCCAGAAATTCTGTATGGCGGGCAAGACGCTCCGCGCGTTCAAGTTCTTCATTATTTAAGAGAGCCAGCTTTGCACCTTCTCCTGCTGCATTTCCGACCGGAATGATCCTGTCTTTCAGGATTCCCGGAAGCATGCCGATCCTGCATGCCCCTGCAGGATCCATATAGTTGCCAAAAGCTCCTGCAATATAAACCTGCTCGATTTGCTCCAGAGTAATTCCCATCTGCTCCGCCAGAAGGGCGATTCCCGCAGCAATAGCCCCCTTAGCCAGCTGTACTTCACGTATATCTTTCTGACTTAAATATACAGGTTTTCCATTACCTGATTCAGACGGACCTGCCAGAAGATATGCTGTTTTCGTATTGTCATCGATCTGAACAACTCTCGGTCCTTCCATCAGCCTTCCTGTCTCATCGATCACTCCTGCTTCCAGAAGTCCTGCAATAATATCGATCAGTCCGGAGCCGCAGATTCCCGTTGGCTTGCCGTCTCCAATTACCTTGCATACAAGTCTTCCTTCTTCAAGATGTGCATGCTCAATAGCACCTTCCGCGCCTCGCATACCACAGGCGATCTTTGCGCCCTCAAAAGCCGGACCTGCCGCAGTAGAGCACGCAATGCGGCGTTTTGAATTTCCAAGAACGATCTCGCCATTTGTTCCAATATCGATCATCAGAGTCATCTTTTTCTCTTCTTCAAGATTTACAGCCAGAAGGCAGGCAACAGTATCAGCTCCTACGAATCCTGCAATGACAGGCAGCGCGATCAGCTGTCCACCCGGATGGATTCCCAGACGGAATTTTTCTGACGGGAATGTAAGGCCATGACTGATCGCCGGATTATATGGTGCATGAACAAGAGAATCCGGAACGATTCCCAGGAAAAGGTGATGCATGCAGGTATTTCCCACAACACTGACCTGATAGATATCCTCCGGCTCTTTTCCTGCTTCTTTACAAAGTGTACGGATCAGTTTTTTCAAAAGCACTCTGATACACGCAGAAAGTTCCTCTGCACCATGCTCCAGAGAATAATTGGCACGCATGATAACATCCGCACCATATTCTGTCTGTACGTTCAAAGCACTTGCTGTTGCCAGCTGTTCTCCTGTTCTTCCATCCAAAAGATACCCGGCTACGGTTGTTGTTCCAATATCAAACGCAGCCATCAGTACCGGTTTGTCGTCCTGTTCTTTCAGCTCCAGAATTTCATCACCGCTTACAATTACTCTGGCCGTTCCTCCTTTTTCCTTCATAAGATGGCTGATTACCGGAAGTATTTCCAGCTTCGGCCGGAACACCCGGTCTGCCTTGCTGCCTTTTTCCCGGAGTTTCTTATTTACAGCTTCGCAAAGTCTTTTCCAGTCTGAGCTGTTTTCCCCAACTTTACATGGCTGTATCTCAATGTCCAGGATCTTCAGCTCCGGCTGAAAAGCTACTGCTCTCTCTGTTCCTTTTACAAGAATCCTGTGTTCCGATGCCTGCTCAATTGTTTCTACTTCAAGATCTGCCGTAATCTTTATCTGGCAGGCTTTTTCCACAGAGCCGTTGATCTTTACGGTACATTTTCCACATTTTCCGGCACCCCCGCATGGTGCATCCGGGGATAACCCTGCTATCCTCTCAGCTTCCAGTACAGTTGTACCTTCCTGCACCGAAACTTCTTTTTTTTCTTTTGTAAAAAACACCTTGTATGTATTCAAATACGCCACCCCTGTACTTTATATTTCTGCCCATATTTTCAGACAGGTATTCTACTGCCTTAGTTTTCATTACTGTTCTGATTTTCTCACTATTACCAGTTTAACCATTTGTCTCCATTAAGTAAAGTTTTAACTTATACATCCATTTTCTAACATATATCTACAACCTTTTCCCATAAAAACGCATCACAAACTATTACTGATAAACCCTGCGAGTTACTGTTCACTCCGTTCTCAGTAACACGCTTCGCGATGCACAGAATTTATGC
>ERZ773103.3836-NODE-3836-length-11778-cov-26.013478_pt1 | contig 11778 bp, 9 predicted proteins | sample MGYA00511118_ERZ773103 | MGnify/ENA primary metagenome ERZ773103 (study PRJEB29015, sample SAMEA2737821) | human gut metagenome | biome: human gut; feature: human-associated habitat; material: faeces | place: China | collected 2012 ... | reverse complement strand
GAAAACTATTCTTTGTGTTATGAAGAGTATCGTAAAAAGTTACAGGCAGAAGGGGTTCGTTTTCTGGAAAATGAAAGTTGCGATATTCTGTTGGGAAATCAACACATTTATATCAGCGGATTGGAACTCCCACTGATTGTGAATAAAAAATTCCGCAAGGCGGATGTCACCGCTGAAGATGTACGCAGATGCCTGGGAGAAAAGCATACTACAGGAAATCAGGAAAAACAGCAGGAGACAACAGAGAATTTCGCAGACAACAGTTATCACATTCTGCTTGCCCACAATCCATCCTATATGGAAGCTTATAAGGAATGGGGTTCCGATCTGATTTTGTCTGGACATTTACATGGAGGATGTGTACGCTTGCCGGGAATTGGCGGCGTGATCACTCCACAGGCATTTCTTTTTCCAAAATATTCAGGAGAGATGACCGTGGAGGGAGAACAGACGATCATCGTCAGCAAAGGGCTTGGAACACATACATTTAATGTGAGACTGTTCAATCCGGCAGAAGTGATTGCAATCACCCTTTGCAGATAAAAGGAGATTATTATGGGAATACCGGTAAAACTGGAAGTATTTGAAGGGCCGTTGGATCTGCTCCTTCATCTGATCGAGAAGAATAAAGTAGATATTTACGATATCCCCATTGTGGAGATTACGAATCAGTACATGGAATATATCCGTCAGATGCAACGGGAAGATCTGAATGTGATGAGTGAATTTCTTGTTATGGCAGCGACGTTGTTGGATATTAAATGCAAGATGCTTCTTCCAAAAGAAGTCAAAGAAGACGGAGAGGAAGAAGATCCAAGGCAGGAACTGGTTGAACAGCTGCTGCAATATAAAATGTATAAATACATGTCTTATGAGCTCAGAGACCGCCAGGTAGATGCGGATCTGATTTTATATAAGAATCCGACAATTCCGGAAGAAGTTTTGGAATATGTAGAGCCAGTTGATCTTGACCTTTTACTTGGGGATCTGACAATGGTACAGTTAAAGAAAGTTTTTCAGGAAGTTATGCGTCGGCAGACAGATAAAGTGGATCCGGTAAGAAGTAAATTTGGCAAGATTGAGAAAGAGGAAGTTTCACTCACAGATAAGTTCCTTTATGTGCGTGATTATTTACAGGAACACCGCCGGTTCAGTTTCCGTCAGCTTCTTCAGAAGCAGAAGAGTAAAATGCATGTTGTTGTTACATTTCTTGCGATTCTTGAAATGATGAAGCTGGGTGAAATTTATGTTGAACAAGAATCTACTTGTGGTGAGATCATGATTGAGAGAAAAGGAGACGTAGTGTAAATGGCAGGAGTAAAAACACTTCAGGCTGCAATTGAAGCTATTTTATTTACAATGGGTGAGTCTGTTGAACTAAGTAAAATTGCGAAAGCAATCGAACAGGATGAGCAGACAACCAAAGAATTACTTCAGGATCTGATGAAGAAATACGAATCAAAGAACAGAGGAATCCGTATCATTGAACTGGACAAGTCTTATCAGATGTGTACAAAGAAGGAAATGTATGACTATCTGGTTCGTGTGGCAAAGCAACCAAAGAAATATACTTTGACGGACGTTCTTCTTGAAACAATGTCAATCATTGCATACAAACAGCCAATCACCAAGATCGAGGTAGAGAAGATCCGTGGAGTAAAGTCTGATCACGCAGTAAATAAACTTGTGGAATATGGTCTGGTAGAAGAAGTCGGAAGACTTGATGCACCGGGAAGACCAATTCTTTTTGGCACAACGGAAGAATTCTTAAGAAGATTCAGTGTACCGTCGATTGATGATCTTCCGTCATTGAATCCGGAGCAGCTGGAACATTTCAAAGAAGAAGCAGAGGATGAGGCAAAGATCCGTATGGACATTTGATTTTTGAATTCTACAACTTACATTGGAATCATAAAATTAAAAGAAGAATGGAGCTTCCAATATAAACAGGAAATCAATTGATGATAGAATTTAAAAAGTGGTATTTCAGAATCTATTTATTCTTTGTTCGCATACTGATTGTCAGCATGATCATTGGAATTTCTTTTCCGGTTCATGTTTTTGGAACTACTGAGCTAAAACAATTATACGCCCTGTCTGCCGTCTTAATGGATGCAGACAGTGGGCGTATTTTATTTTCCAAAAATGGACAGGAAGAACGGGCAATGGCAAGTACAACAAAGATTATGACTTGCATCCTTGCATTAGAGAGCAGCATAATGGATTCAGAAAATCAGATTGTTACAGTAAGCGATCAGGCTGCTGCACAGCCAAAGGTACATCTTGGAATGGTTGCAGGAGAACGGTTTTATTTAAAAGATCTTCTTTATTCCTTAATGCTGGAGTCACATAATGACTCTGGGGTTGCAATTGCAGAAGCTGTTGCCGGAAGTGTAGAGAAATTCGCAGATCTGATGAACCAAAAAGCGCGGACGATCGGCTGTTATTCTACTTATTTTATCACACCGAATGGATTGGATGCAGCAGATTCAAATGGAATCCATCACACTACAGCAGAAGATCTTGCAAGGATCATGCGTTATTGTATTATGAATTCTAAGAAACAGGAAGAATTTCTTACGATCACGCGTACCGAAACCTATCAGTTTCAAGATGTTGAAGGAAAACGGTCGTTCAGCTGTTATAATCATAATGCATTCTTAAATATGATGGACGGCGCTCTTTCCGGAAAAACAGGATTTACTTCAGATGCCGGATATTGTTATGTCGGTGCGCTGCGTAGAGATGAGCGGACATTTATTGTTGCGCTCCTTGCCTGCGGATGGCCAAATAATAAGAGTTATAAATGGTCCGATATGAGAACTCTTATGACTTATGCTTTGGATCATTATCAATATAAGATATTTGAAATTGAATTACCTGTCCGGCAGATATTTATTAATAATGGGATAAAGGCACATTCAGATACGATAGATTATCCCGGTAAAAACGGAACCAAAATTCCTCTTACTGCAAATCTGACACCTGTTTCTTTCCTATTGAAAGAAGATGAAACGATTTCTGTTGACTATGAGATTCCTGATCAGTTGGATGCTCCTGTAAGGAAAGGAATGCAAGTCGGCAGGATTCGCTGCACGTTAAATGACAAATTGATCCGTGAATATCCCGTCTATACAACACAGAATGCAGAAAAGAGAACCTTCAAAAAATGTGTGGAATATATTTTCCACCTGTTTTCTATACAAAATTCGTACCAAAAAGCAGGAAATATTAAAAAAGATCAAGCGAGGTGATTAAAATAGTCACTACAATCTAAGACTTTCCTGTGCTAATATAAACGAGTGTTAAAAAACAACAACTAAATTGATTAAATATAAGAGAGGTACACATTATGGAAAACTGGAGGAAATACGAAAAGACTTACTTTATGCCACCTGAGCCATGTTATGACTGGGTAAAGAAAGATTCAATTGACAAAGCACCAATCTGGTGCAGTGTTGACTTGAGAGATGGTAACCAGGCACTGATCGAGCCGATGAGTCTGGATGAAAAGTTGGAATTCTTCCAGCTGCTTGTGGATGTAGGATTCAAGATGATCGAAGTTGGATTCCCGGCTGCGTCTGAGACGGAATATCAGTTTTTAAGAACATTGATCGAGCAGAACATGATTCCGGATGACGTTACGATCCAGGTTCTGACACAGGCAAGAGAGCATATTATCAGAAAAACCTTTGACGCTGTCAAAGGTGCTCCACATGCTATTATCCATGTATATAATTCAACATCTGTTGCACAAAGAGAACAGGTATTTAAGAAAGATAAAGAGCAGGTAAAACAGATTGCAATTGACGGTGCAAAGCTTTTGAAAGAGTTAGCAGAAGAAACAGATGGAAACTTTACATTCCAGTACAGTCCGGAAAGTTTTCAGGGAACAGAAGTTGACTATGCCTTGGAAGTCTGCAACGCAGTCCTTGAGATCTGGCAGCCAACAGCTGATAACAAAGCGATCATCAACCTGCCTACAACAGTGGAAAATGCTATGCCTCATGTATTCGCAAGTCAGGTAGAGTATTTTAACAAGCATCTGCGCGACAGAGAGAATGTAATTCTTTCTCTGCATCCGCACAATGACAGAGGATCAGGGGTTTCAGATGCTGAGCTTGGAATCCTTGCCGGTGCTGATAAAATTGAAGGAACATTGTTCGGAAACGGAGAGAGAACAGGTAACGTAGATATTATCACACTTGCAATGAATATGTTTTCTCAGGGTGTGAATCCGGAACTTGATTTCTCTAATATGAGTGACATTTGTGAAATCTATGAACGCGTGACAAGAATGAAAGTTTCTCCGCGCCAGCCATATGCAGGAGATCTTGTATTTACAGCATTCTCCGGTTCACATCAGGATGCGATCGCGAAAGGTATGACCTGGAGAGAGGAGCATGACTGTCAGACATGGACTGTTCCATATCTCCCGATCGATCCACAGGATGTTGGCAGAAGATACGATTCCGATGTAATTCGTATTAACAGCCAGTCAGGAAAGGGTGGCGTAAACTATATCCTGAAGCAGAGCTTTGGAATCAGCTTACCGGAAAAGATGAGAGAAGAAGTCGGATATCTTGTAAAAGATGTTTCCGACAAGGCTCACGAAGAACTTACACCAGACAATGTATATCATATCTTCGAAGACCATTACATCAATGCGAAACCAATTTTCAGTGTTGATGAATGCCACTTTAAACAAGAAGATGGAATTGTCGCAGAAGCAACGATTCACCACAATGGAAGTAACCGCAAGATCACAGGTGTTGGAAACGGACGTCTGGATGCTGTCAGCAATGCGATCAAGCATTATTTTGATATCGAGTTTGAACTTGCATTTTACGAGGAGCATTCTTTGACAAAAGGATCTTCTTCCAGAGCTGTTGCTTATGTCGGTGTTATTTCCAACAAGAAGCGTTACTGGGGTGTCGGAGTTGATGCCGATATTATCAAAGCATCTATTGAAGCACTCGTTGTTGCAGTGAATAAATTGGATAGCGTACAGAGATCCCAGACATGCAAGGATGAAAGATTATTAGATATTACAAATTATATTTACGCAAATTATAAAGAAGTTACATTGGACGATCTTGCTGAGAAGTTCTTCCTTTCAAAACCATATTTGTCAAAATATATTAAAGAAAAATCAGGAATGACATTCGGAGATATTCTGAAAGAAATCCGTATGAAAAAGGCAAGAGCAATGCTTAAGAGCAGCAGTGCAACTGTAGAAAGTATTGCAGAATCTGTAGGATATCAGAATGTAGAACATTTTAACAGAACATTTAAAAAACTGTATAACATCACACCGGTACAGTATAGAAACAAACCTTGATCCCGATTTAAGTTTGACTGAATTTGAAAATGTAATCATAAAACAAATCGCCTGACAGTTACCATAAGTAGTAGCTGTCAGGCGATTACTGTTATGCAGATTCATTATTCTGCCAATTCTTCCCACAATTCATACAATTCTTCTAATCTTGCTTCATTTGCAGCGCGTTCTGTTGAAAGTTTCTGGCATTCAATAGAGTTTGAATAAACTTCCTCTTTCGTCAGTTCCTCGTCAATCTCTGTGTTGCGATCTTCAAGTTTTGCGATTTCTTCCTCTGTTTTCTTCAACTCATTTTTACGTTTACGTTCACGTGCCTGCTGTTCCTTCTGTTCCTGCCAGCTTAATTTTGAATCCGAAGCAGGAGTGGATGCAACAGAATCACCTAAATTGGATACATTTTCTGCATTTGTTTCATTTCCAGAAGCATAAGCAAGTGTCAGCGCTTCTTTTTTCTCCAGATAATAATCGTAGTTTCCGATGTAATTAACAAATGTCTGATTCACCAGTTCAAGGATCCGGGAGGCGGTCTGATTGATAAAATAACGATCGTGGGATACATAAAGAATCGTTCCGCTGTAGTTATTTAATGCTTCTTCCAGAATTTCTTTGGAAGTAATATCCAGATGGTTGGTCGGCTCATCAAGGATTAGAAAATTTGCTTCCGAAAGCATAAGTTTGGCAAGCGATACGCGGCCTTTTTCTCCACCGCTTAACGTATGAATCTCTTTGAACACTTCATCTCCGGTAAACTGGAATGCAGCGAGTGTATTTCTGATCTGTGTATTGGTAAGATCAGGATAGTCATCAGAAATCTCATCAAAAATGGTCTTATCATCATGAAGTACGTGATGTTCCTGGTCGTAATAACCAATCGTCACTTTGGATCCAAGTGTGAATTCGCCCTGATCCGCTGCAATAACCTGATTAATGATCTTTAAAAGTGTTGTCTTTCCGGTTCCGTTATCACCAATCACAGCGACATGTTCGCCACGTTTGATTTCAAAACTGATATCACTGAAGAGAACCTGACTGTCAAATTGCTTTGAGAGATGTTCCACTGTAAGAACATCATTTCCGCTGATCTGCGATGGTTCCAACGTAAAATGCATTTCTTTCGTACTGTCAACCGGTTTGTCCAATGGCGTAATCCTGTCAAGCATTTTCTCACGACTCTCTGCACGTTTGATTGATTTTTCACGATTGAAAGACTTTAATTTATCAATAACAGCCTGCTGATGTTTGATCTCACGCTGCTGATTCATGTATTCTTTCAGCTGTGCATCTCGGATCTGCTGTTTTTTCATTGCATAATCTTTATAATTTCCAAGGTACATGCGAACCTGTGCATTGTCAATCTCAACAACTTTTGTGACAACACGATTCAGGAAATAACGGTCATGGGAGACGATAAATACCGCTCCGGAATAATTGATCAGATATGTTTCCAGCCAGGCAATGGAATTCAGATCCAAGTGGTTTGTCGGCTCATCAAGCAGGAGGATATCCGGACTTGTAAGCAGTAATTTTCCGAGAGAAACACGGGTCTTCTGACCTCCTGAAAGTGTATCTGTCTGTTTATTAAAATCGTCTTCCGTAAACCCAAGTCCCTTTAACACACCTGTAATCTCGCTTTCGCAGGCATAACCGTTTCTTGCATCAAATTCAGACTGTAGACGATTGTAGGTCTCCAGGCGGCTCTGCAATTCCTCACCTTCCAAATGCTTCAGTTCATGTTCAATGGAACGAATCTGAGCTTCCATTGCAAAAATATCCGCTTTTGCACTTTTTACTTCCTCATAAATGGTATTTCCGGATTTTAAATCCTGACGCTGCGCAAGATAACCGAGTGTCTTTCCTTTCGCGAGAATAACCTCTCCACCATCAAGAGGTTCTTCTCCGATGATCATCTTAAGGATTGTTGATTTCCCGGCGCCGTTCACACCGACAAGAGCAGCTTTCTCACGATCTTCAATATGAAAGGAGCCGTCTCGTACAATTTCGCGTTCCCCAAACGCTTTTTCTATATTGTGACATGCGAGTATCATATATTTTCACCTCGTTTTTTGACTTCTAACATTATCATTATATAGAAAAATGTCGAAAATACAAGGAAAATATATGGATTTTAAAGGTTTTTGCAAAACAAAAGTTTGACAGAACTTTAACTCTTTTATATAATATAGGGTAGTTTAAGAGTGGAGGGCTAAAAATTGGAACAAAGAAAGATATCACGCGCAGTCATTTCCAGACTTCCGAGGTACTACAGATATCTGGGAGATCTGCTGGAGGCTGGCGTAGAGAGAATTTCATCCAGTGACCTGAGTAAGAAGATGCATGTAACGGCTTCACAGATACGTCAGGATCTGAATAATTTCGGTGGATTCGGCCAGCAGGGGTACGGATACAATGTGAAATATCTTTATACAGAGATTGGAAAGATCTTAGGATTGGATAGAAGTCATAATTTTATTATCATTGGTGCCGGTAATTTAGGACAGGCACTGGCAAACTATGCTTCCTTCGAAAGAAGCGGATTTATTCTGAAAAGTCTTTTTGATGTAAATCCTCGACTGGAAGGCGTAACGATCAGGGGGATTCCTGTGCGTATGGTTGATGAACTGAAAGATTTTCTTAAGAATAATGACATTGAAATTGCTGCACTGACACTTCCAAAATCAAAAGCAATTGAAGTGGCTGATATTCTGGTAGATAACGGTGTGAAAGGAATCTGGAATTTTGCACATACAGACCTTTCCCTTCCAAAGGATGTGGTCGTTGAGAACGTACATTTATCTGACACACTGATGAAGTTATCTTACAACCTTTGTCAGCAGGATAAAGAATAGAATCTAGCAAAGCTGCAAGGATGCTGTGGGACCAACTGACAAAAGGAGGTTTCGCAGCATCTGTTCATGTTAAAAGGAATTAATAATGATAGAAAGGTCAGGCGATAAGCATGAGATATCTTCCAAATGGGAAGCAGATGAGTGAAGCTGATGCACACACAATTCATGAAATTGGGATTCCATCCCTTGTACTTATGGAACGTGCAGCACTTCAGATTGTCGAGACAATGCATAAGAAAAATATTTCCACAGAAAAAAGTCTGATTGTTTGTGGAAGCGGCAACAATGGTGGAGACGGATTTGCAGTAGCAAGGCTCTTAACCGAACAGGGAAAGCATGCAGATGTACTATTTGCAGGGAAAGAAGCTTCTTTAAGTGAAGAATGTCGATGTCAGAAACAGATTGTAGAAAATATGGGGATTTCTGTATTCACAGAATTCCCGGATGAAGAATATACTGTAATAATTGATGCTGTATTTGGTGTTGGACTCTGCCGTGAAATCACAGGACATTATAAAGATGTGATCGACTGGATGAATCTTCAGGATGCAGAAAAAGTTGCTGTTGATATTCCATCCGGAATCTGTGCTGCAACAGGAAAGATCCTTGGAACAGCATTTCGAGCCGACCTTACAGTATGTATGGCATGTGTAAAATTAGGCTGTGAGCTTTTCCCTGGCAAGTCCTATGCAGGAGAGAGCATTCCGGTTGCGATTGGAATTGATCCGAAATATTTTTCGAATCGCCTGGATGTTTGTTATACCTTTGACAAAAATGATCTTGGAAAACTTCTTCCTTCGAGAATGATGAATTCACACAAGGGAAGTTATGGAAAAGTTCTTATGATCACCGGAAGTCCCGGGATGGCTGGTGCTGCATTTCTTTCTGCCTGTGCTGCCTATACAGTTGGTGCCGGTCTAGTACAGATTTATACAGCAAGTGAAAACCGTCTGGCACTGCAGGAACTTCTTCCGGAGGCAATCATATCCTGCTATGATTCTTATGATGACAGTCAACTGTCTCATCTTCTTGACTGGGCTGATGTGGTTTGTATTGGCTGTGGACTTGGAATGGGACAGATTTCCGAAAAGATATTGAAAAATGTATTGAAAAATGTATCTTGTCCGTGTGTCATAGATGCCGATGGACTTAATTTACTGAACGGGAAAATAGAGTTATTAAATCAATGTCGTGCACCTGTGATTTTAACTCCACATATGAAAGAAATGTCAAGACTGACCGGATGGAGTATTGATAAGATCATGGAAGATCGCTTTCAGGCACTTGATCAGATCATAAAACAATCCGGACCGGATAGAAAATCATCCATAATCTGTGTGTTAAAAGACAGTCGTACTGTTGTCGCACAGACAAATCGGCAGAAATTTGTAAATCTCGCTGGTAATAACTCTATGGCAAAAGGTGGTTCCGGAGACGTTCTTGCCGGAACGATTGCAGGACTTCTTGCACAGCATATGGCACCATTCGAAGCCGCTGCTGTGGGAGTTTTCCTACATGCCTGTGGTGGAGATGAAGCGAAAAAGAGCAAAGGAAGTTACAGCGTATTAGCCAGAGACCTGATTCAGGGTATGGCCGATGCAATGAAGAATGCAAAGGAGTGCAGATAAATTATGAAACAGTATAACAGAGTATGTGCCCGGATCAATCTGGACGCAATTGCATATAATATGGAACAGATGAAAAAGCGCATTGGTCAGGATGGACGTTTAATAGCTGTTATCAAGACGGATGCATACGGACACGGAGCAGTTCCTCTCGCAGAAATGTTTGAGGAAACGCCTTACATCTGGGGTTACGCTGTAGCATGCATGGGAGAAGCAAGAACTTTAAGAGCACATGGAATCAAGAAACCAATCTTGATTCTTGGCTGTGTTTTTCCTGATGAGTATGAAGAAATGGTTGAAAAAGAAATCCGTGCAGCAGTTTATACAGAAGAGATGGCTCAGGGAATGGCCGAGGCTGCCGTAAGATCAGGAAAGACCGCATTTCTTCACATAAAAATTGATACAGGGATGGGACGAATTGGATTCAAAGTAGACAAAGAGAGTGTTGAGACAATTTCCAGGATCAGCAAACTTCCTAATATTAAAATGGAAGGAATGTTTACACACTTTGCAAAGGCAGATGAATTCGACAAGTCTTATACATTTGCCCAACATGAAAAATTCCTCTGGATGAAAGAACAGTTAGAAACAAATGAAGTCCAGATTTCCTATTATGACTGTGATAACAGTGCCGGCATTATTGATTTCCCAGATATGAAACATGATCTTGCCAGAGCCGGCATCTCTATTTATGGAATGTATCCGTCAGATGAAGTGAAAAAAGATGCTGTTGACCTGAAACCGGCACTGGAATTAATCAGCCATATCAGCTTTGTAAAGGATGTGGAAAAAGGAACTTCCATCAGTTACGGTGGAACTTTCGTCGCGCCAAAGGAGATGCGGATCGCTACGATTCCCGTCGGATACGGTGACGGATATCCGCGTTCCCTCTCAAATAAAGGCTATGTTCTTATCCATGGAAAACGTGCAGATATTGTAGGAAGAGTCTGCATGGATCAGTTTATGGTAGATGTAACAGAGATTCCTGAAGTAAAATTCATGGATCCGGTTACTCTGGTCGGAAAAGACAAGGACGCTGTTATCCGTGTAGAAGATCTTTCTGATCTGAGTGGAAGATTCAATTATGAATTTGTCTGTGATCTGAGCAAGCGTGTTCCGAGAGAGTATTATAAAAACGGTACGATCGTAAAACAGATTGATTATTTCGAATAACCGGAATAATTGAAAGAATCCGGTTAACATGCATACATCCGATAAAACCGGAGATACTTTAGTATGTTCTTAGAAGAAAAACAAAAGGTTCTGAGAAGAATCAGAGAACAAATACGAAAAGTAACTGGAATATCGGAGTGTGAATGAATTGATAATTAAACGGGGCGACATTTATTACGCAGATCTTAGTCCTGTCGTTGGTTCCGAACAAGGGGGAATCCGGCCGGTACTTATAATACAGAATAACATAGGCAACAGACATAGTCCAACCATCATCTGTGCCGCAATTACGTCGAAAATGAATAAGGCAAAATTGCCGACACATATTGAAATCTGTACAAATGATTATAATATTATGAAAAATTCAGTCATTCTACTGGAACAGATCCGTACAATTGACAAGAAAAGACTGAGAGAATATGTCTGTCATATCGATCAGGAACGAATGAAAAAAATTGACCAAGCAATAAGAATCAGTCTGGATCTTACTACATAAATCCAACCAGATTCTTTACAGAACAAAAAAAGCGTGGTAAAATTATATGGATAGTGCTTTACAGAACCTAAAGTGTATCTGTAAATGCAAATGAATTTATATAAAATACATTGATACAATAGAAAAGGAGAATCAGAATATGTCAGGACATTCTAAATTTGCGAATATCAAGCATAAGAAAGAAAAGAATGATGCAGCGAAAGGAAAGATCTTTACAAAGATCGGACGTGAACTTGCAATTGCTGTTAAGGAAGGTGGAAGTGCTGATCCGACAAACAACAGCAGACTTCGTGATGT
>ERZ773103.3835-NODE-3835-length-11779-cov-76.557404_pt1 | contig 11779 bp, 10 predicted proteins | sample MGYA00511118_ERZ773103 | MGnify/ENA primary metagenome ERZ773103 (study PRJEB29015, sample SAMEA2737821) | human gut metagenome | biome: human gut; feature: human-associated habitat; material: faeces | place: China | collected 2012 ... | reverse complement strand
CTTGATAATGTGGGTACTATGTATGATTTTAGAAAGTCCGGTTTATATAAGCATACGAAATTCAGGGATATTGATGAAGCTATATTAGATGGTGTAAAAGAAAAACTTCTTGAAGGATTCAGGAATGGGGAAGAATTCGGCTACATGGCAGGATATGAACCATGGGAAAAATTAATCTTTGACAGATAAGTTTTTTGAAAACTGCCGTTTGGTAAAATCTATTCCATTTTTAAAAGTCTTGCGATAAAATATGTTCTGTGAATCATTCACAGGATTATATTTTGAGGAGACTTGGCAATGAACAAGGATTTTGAACGCTGTTGCAGCTTTCTTGCAGACATGATTATTAAATATGCACCAGAGATAAAAGATGAAGTAGAGATGTGTATGATGATCAAGGATTCAATTGATGACGAGAAAGTAAGCAGGCAGAAACAATTTAACCGGTTCTGTTATTACTTAGGTGGAGTAAAACAGCTTCTAGACGAAAAGGCTGCGTAGGCAGCCGACATCCTGCAGATAACATGCTGCAGGATGTATACATATATCAGGAGGCTTCATTCATGGCGAGTGGAGTTTCTTTTATTTTGCATTGTATAATGGAAAAGGTTTTGGTTGAACAGCAGTTTACTGAATTATATCAATGCGGTAAATCAAATATAAGTGAACATATAAAGCATATATTCGAAGAAGGGAAGCTGGATAAGGATTCAGTTGTTCGGAAATTCCGAACAACTGCAGATGATGGAAAAACATATAATGTTACTTATTACAATTTAGATATGATTATCTCTCTTGGATACCGTATTAAATCAGTGATTGCAGCTGGATAGTGTGTTGTCATCAGGAAATAGAAAACTTTTAAATGGTTCCAGTTCTGTAAGTCATAAACAGGCGTTGGAGAAAGCAAAAGCGGAATATAGAAAATATCAGGAGATTACTTTGACACCGGCAGATATGATGTGATGCTTATACCGAATGATACATCTAAGGATGCTATTATAATGGAATTTAAAGTACTTGATGATGAGTCGGAGAAGAAACTGTCAGATACGGTGGAGGCGGCAAAAAGGTATTAATAGGTTGATTTATAAAGGTAATCCATACAGTTTATGCCGAAAAATCGACCATTTATGAAATAAAATTAAAAACCTGCCATATTGTGATATTTTGTATCTATGCAGAAAGATTGTAACCAGATATCACAGTAAGGCAGGTTTTTTATATGAGTTTAAAATACAAAGAAATAATAGACAAAATGACAATCGAAGAGAAAGCTCTCATGATGTCGGGCAAGAATACATGGGAGACACAGGATTTTGAAAAATACGGCATACCATCCATGACCATGTCGGACGGACCTCACGGCTTAAGAAGACAAGCAGGGGTGGGAGATCATCTTGGACTTAATGCAAGTCTTCCGGCAACATGTTTTCCGACAGCGGCAACCGTTGCAAACAGCTGGGATGAGACACTTGCGGAGCTTATAGGAATGGCTCTGGCAGATGAGGCTGTCACGATGGATGTAAATGTGATACTCGGACCGGGACTTAACATAAAACGAAGTCCGCTCTGTGGCAGAAATTTTGAGTATTTTTCGGAAGACCCATATCTGGCAGGAAAAATGGCAGCAGGCTATATAAGAGGAATACAGAGAAAAGGAATAGCTGCCTGCCCAAAACACTTTGCGGCGAACAGTCAGGAGCTTCGCCGCATGGCAAATAACTCGGTAGTGGACGAGAGAACCTTTAGGGAAATATATACAACCGGATTTGAGATTGCAGTAAAAGAGGGACACGCGAAGGCAATTATGTCCGCGTACAATGAGGTAAACGGAGTATATGCAAATGAGAACAGTCATTTGCTTCAGGAGATACTTGTGGAAGAGTGGGGCTTTGACGGTATCGTAATCTCTGACTGGGGCGGCAGCAATGACCATGCGCTCGGAGTAAAAAACGGCAGTCATCTGGAAATGCCGGGAACAGGAAAATCAGGCATGAATGATATTTTAAAGGCCATTTATGACGGAGAGCTGGAAGAGGAGGTTTTAGACCAGAGACTTGATGAGCTGCTTAGAGTAGTTTTTGATACACATAAGGCAACCGAAGAAGCCATATATCAGAATTTTGATGTGGAAGCACACAACGAGCTTACACAAAGAGCGGCGCAGGAGAGTATTGTGCTTCTTAAAAATGATGATGATATACTGCCGCTTTCATCAAAAGCAAAAATAGCAGTAATCGGAGATTTTGCCAAGAACCCAAGGTATCAGGGATCTGGTTCGTCTTTGGTAAATCCTGCCAAAAATCCGGAGTCATTTTTAGATGTAATTGCTAATAGTGATTTTGATATAATAGGTTATGAACAGGGGTATGTGCGAAACAAAAAGCCTGATACTAAAAAGCAGAAGGCAGCGGTAGAGCTGGCAAGAAAAGCGGATATAGTACTGCTTTTTGCAGGACTCGACGAGGCAAGCGAGTCGGAGGGCTTAGACCGTGAGCATATGAGAATGCCAGATGCACAGAATAACCTGATAAATGAAATTACAACAGTAAATCAGAATGTTATCGTTGTGCTGTCAGCAGGTTCGCCTGTGGAGATGCCGTGGTATTCTTATGTAAAGGCAATCGTGCACGGCTACTTAGGTGGACAGGCAGGGGCATCGGCAATGCTTAGTGTATTAAACGGTCAGTATTGTCCGTCCGGCAGATTAAACGAGACATATCCACAGTATTACAAGGATACACCGGCATATAACTATTATCCGGGTGCCGAGCGCAACAGTGAGTTTAGAGAGGGACCATATGTTGGTTATCGTTATTACACAACTGTGGGGAAAAAGACGAGATTTCCGTTTGGCTTCGGTTTAAGCTATACAAGCTTTGAGTACAGTTGTTTTAGTGTTAACGAGGACGGAGTACTTTTGGCTATTACCAATACGGGTGATGTAAAAGGAACGGAGGTTGCTCAGTTGTACATAGGCAGAAAGTCGGATACGGTATACAGACCTGTCCGCGAGTTAAAAGGCTTTAAAAGAGTAACCCTTGAGCCGGGGGAAAAGAAATTTGTAACGATACCGTTTGATGACAAGACATTTAGATTTTTTGACACCAGAACAAATACCTGGGAGATAGAAACCGGCTCCTATGATATAATGATTGGACGAGATGCAGAGCATATCGTTTTTGAGGAACAGCTTGTGGTAGATGGTACCGTGTCAGATGGACGATACAGCGCCGAGAGTACACCGGATTATTTTTCGGGCAATATAAGAAAAATATCTGATGATGAGTTTGAGAAAATATATGGGCGCAGCCTGCCACAGAATGGCTGGAACGGTCAGATTCATATGAATGATGCAGTCTGTCAGTTATATTACGGAAAGGGCATACTTGGAAAATTGATATGCTTCGGATTAAAGCATGCCATTTCTGTAAGCAAAAAACGCGGTGTGCCAAGTCTTAATCTGCTGTTTAATTACAATATGCCAATTCGAGGCTATGCGAAGATGACGGGCGGATTTGTCACTATGGATATGGCAGAGGCGCTTACAGAGATGGCAAACGGCCACAGGATAAAGGGTACCGGACATCTTATAAAAGCCGCGGTCAAAAGAAATTAAATTATAACAAGTTGGAGTCAGCCTATGATAAAAATTGCAATTGTGGAGGATGAACAGCTCTATGCCAAGCAGCTCCACGAATATTTAAGAAAATATGAGAAGGAGAACGGCGAAGCAATCGAGGTCACTATCTATTCGGATGGTGACCAGATTGTGGAAAAATACCAGTCGCAGTATGATATCATACTTATGGATATTGAGATGAAATTCATGGATGGTATGTCGGCGGCAGAGGAAATAAGAAAAATAGATACGGAGGTAGTCATTATTTTTATAACCAATATGACTCAGTATGCGATAAGAGGATATGCGGTGGATGCACTTGATTATGTGTTAAAACCCGTATCCTATTTTGCGTTATCACAAAGACTAAACCGTGCTATAGGGCGTATGCGAAAGCGTGAGAGCAAGATGATAATGGTCAATATGAAGGGCGGTATCGTGCGGCTTAATATTGCCAATATCTACTACATAGAAAGTCAGGGACATACGCTGATACTTCATACGATACTTGGCGATTATGAGACAAGCGGCACGATGAAAGAGATGGAGAGCAAGCTTCTCGGAATGAATTTCTGCAGGGGCAACAAAGGCTATCTTATCAATCTGCAGCATGTGGATGGTATCTCGGATGGCTGTGCAATTGTAAAAGACGAAAAGCTTATTTTAAGCAGGGCTCGCAAGAAAGAATTTATGGAGGCTCTGACTAAGTACTGGGGCGAGGTGATAAAATGATGGACAATAGCGTATTACCGGATATACCTCGAATGTATACGGCAATGGCAGAGTGGGTAGCGTGTATGATGTTTATTCTGCCATTTAAAAAGAGATTTAGCTGGTGGAAAAATATACCGATTATGGTAGTATTTTTATGTGGACAGACAATGTTTCTGGCAAAGACAAATGATCTGAGTATTTACTTCTGGGTACCGTGTATGATAGCAGCTGTTCTTATTATGATAGGTTTTATATTCTGCTGTTGTGATATAGGGCTTATGGATGCATCGTATTTTGGAATGATAGCTTTTGTAGTTGCAGAGTTTATGGCTTCTCTGGAATGGCAGATTGTTAATTTTTACTGGCAGGGAAACCCACCGAGTGTTTATGTAAGAGCATTTATAATGATATTTGCGTATGGTGCTATATCGGTTGTTTTATCGTTTATGATGCACAAACATCTGCCCAAAGATGGGGGAATGAGAATAAGTCATAAAGAATACATATCAGCACTGCTTATCGTGGTAGCAGTATTTGCGGTCAGCAATATGAGTTACATAACAAACAATACGCCATTTTCCGGTAGTTATTCATTTGAAATAGGAAATATAAGAACAATAGTTGATCTTGGTGGTATTGCAATATTGTATGCTCATTTGATTCAGTGCTGTGAGATAAGAGTAAAAAGAGAACTGGAGTCGGTTCAGAATGTACTCCAGAATCAGTATACGCAGTATAAACAGTCCAGAGAGAGCATAGAGCTTATAAACTATAAGTATCATGATCTGAAACATCAGATAGAGTTTTTGAAAAATGAAAAGGATCCCGATAAGCAAACTGAATTTTTGAATAGGATGGAGGATGAAATAAAGCAGTATGAGGCGCAGAATAAGACTGGAAACAGTGTGCTGGATACGGTGCTGACCTCCAAAAGTCTGTATTGTGCCAAGCACGATATATCATTTACATGTGTGGCAGATGGTACGCTGCTTAAGTTTATGGATGTGATGGATATATGCAGTATTTTCGGAAATGCGTTGGACAATGCAATTGAATGTGAACTAAAAATTTCAGATAAAGAAAAAAGACTTATACATGTAAGTGTATCAAAGCAAAAAGCTTTTCTTTTGATCAGATTCGAAAATTACTATGAGGAAAAATTAAATTATAAAGAGGGAAAACTGGTAACAACTAAGAAAGAAAAGGAATATCACGGTTATGGTCTAAAGAGTATAAATTATACCATTGCCAAGTATAATGGTGCGGTAAGCATAGATACCATAGATAACTGGTTTGATATGAAGATACTTATTCCTCTGAATAATGTTACAGTATGATTAAAAGGCATTGTGTTTTGTGCAAAGTGTACTAAAACATGATGCCTTTTTGTATATGTTGCATTGAGACCAGAGTTTCTGTTTGCAGTTTATGCATAAAAAATGCAGATTGTGAAAGTTTCGTAAAATAAAAATTAACTGTGCTAGGATATAGCTACAAGGTCATATATGACAAATTTAATAAAACGGAGGAAGAATATGCAAAAGAATATCAAGAGAGGAGTAAGGCTTACGGCGGCACTCATTGTCATGCTGATGCTGGTAAATTCACTGCTGCCGACTTACGGTGATACACTGACCACGTATCTTGGAATGTCCGGAAGCTCATCGAGTGACAGTGCCATGAGTGATGCCGACTGCATGGAAGAGGGGCGTGATGTAGACACTGAAATCGAAAGTGAAGGAGCCGTACTTCTTCGAAATGAAAACAACACACTTCCACTTGAAAAGGGAAGTAAGGTAACAATTTTAGGCGCAATGTCTTACAACTACATTTGTGGTGGTACAGGCTCTGCCGGTGGAAAGTATGACGAGTACACATACACCATGAAAGAGGCTTTTGACGGAAGTAAGACAGAAGGAAGCGGCGTAAGTACAGAGAAATATCTTGATGTAAATGAAAAGGCATGGAACTGGCTCGAGGAAGCGGTCGGCGGTTCAAGAAATGCTGATTCAAAATACGAGGGACACACAGGAACAGGCGAGCTTTCAACAATAGCCGGTTCTGATTATGTAGAGAATAAAGATGCATACGGAAATGGTGACTGGGGTGGTTACTCAAGAGTATGTGAGTTCGATGAGAGCGTATACGAGGATAACAAGGACAGCTTCATGCAGGACGGTTACAATGATGTAGCAATTGTTACATTCGGTCGTTCAGGTGCAGAAGGTGCTTCTCCGGTAATGGATTATGACGGAGATGGTGTTGCTTCAACAGGAACAACATATTTACAGCTCAGCGAGGACGAGCTTGGTCTTTTGGACTTCTGTAATAAGAACTACGACAAGACTATTGTGCTCATCAATTCATCAACACCTATCGAGCTTGGTGAGATCGAGCAGGAAGAATATGGCGTAGATGCATGTCTTTGGATCGGACATCCGGGTGAGGCAGGACTTGTAGGTGTAGCACAGGTTCTTACAGGAGATGTAAACCCATCAGGACATCTTGTAGATACATATGCATACGATATGTCTACAATGCCTTCATTCTACAACAACGATGACAACAAATACACAAACGTAGAAAACATAAAGACAGGTTTTGACCAGTCAAACAACTTCGGATATTACCAGTACGAAGAGGGTATCTATGTCGGATACCGTTTCTACGAGACGGCAGATGCCGAAGGCTATTTTGACAGTGATGCATTTACCACACATGAGTGGAAAAACGGAACTGCAAAAGGCTATGACGAGGTTGTTCAGTATCCATTCGGATATGGACTTTCATATACGACTTTTGATGAGGAAGTGACAGCTTCAAATATTGATCTTACAGCACATTCATCAAACAGCATTACAGTAAAGGTAACAAATACAGGTGATGTTGCAGGAAAACAGGTAGTACAGCTCTATCAGGAGGCTCCTTACGGAACTGATGAAACCTGCGGTATCTCCGGAGTTGGTTTACAGAAATCTGCAAAAGCGCTTATTGGATTCCAGAAAACCGGAATTATCGAGCCGGGGGAATCGGAAGAGGTAACAATCACTTTTGATACAGATGATTTAGCATCATTTGATTCATATGGACATGGCAGCTATGTTCTTGAAAAAGGTGATTACAAATTCCACATCGGATTAAATGCACATGAGGATGCCTGTGATCCGGTTGAGGCAAGTCTTTCAGAGAGCATTATCTATGATGAGGACAATGCCGGAGCAAGAAGCAGTGACGAGGAAGTTGCAAAAGTTGCAATGAGTGATGTAGATGCCGGAGACGGAAACATGCTTGACGGATATTTATCAAGAAGTGATTTCACCGGAGGTATGGAGACAATCATGCAGCATGAGTCAAGCTGTAAAGAGGAGGCTCTTTCAGATGCACTCGTAGATGTTCTCGCAACACCTGCATTGGGAACAACTGAGTATACTTATGATACGTATGAGAATGGTCAGAAGGTACAAAAGACAACTACCAAATACGTGGGTGGTGCTGATTACGAGGCTTATGCCACAGATGAAAATGTAGACGGAAAAGACCAGAATGATGATTCATATTTATATGATGATGAAAATACAGAACATAAAATTGACTATGGTAAAGTTTACTACGTAGTAGTTGATGACAATGGTGATCCTGTAGTTGATGATGATGGAAACTATCAGGTAACTGAGGACGAAACATCCATGAGACTTGATGTGAACTGTGAGTTTTTAAAGGATGTTGATTACAGCAATGAAATCTGGGCTTATATTCTTGACGAGACAACACTTGACGAGCAGATAAATGTTCAGGGTAATCTCGGATGGTCTACACCGGCAGTAGAGTCAGTAAACAAGACTCGTGAGGATGTAGTAGACGGACCGGGAGAGTCAGGAAACGGTAACAGCAGTTACGGAACAAATACATGGTTTACATCAGCAGTAGTAAATGCTTCTACATGGAATCCATATTTACTTAATAAGCTTGGAATAGCTTATGCTCATCAATCAATCAAAAACAATCTTGCAGGTGCTTATGCTCCTGCTATGAATACACACAGAACTCCATTCGGCGGACGTAACTTCGAGTATTATTCAGAGGACGGCTTCATCGGTGGAAAGATGGGAGCTGCAGAAGTTGCAGGATTACAGTCAGAGGGTATCTATGTTTATATCAAGCACATGGCGATGAACGATAACGATACGAACCGAGATGGTAATATTACATGGTTCTCAGAGCAGGCAGCAAGAGAAATTATGTTAAAGGATTACGAAATCTGCGTAAAAGAGACATATGTAGTAGATGATGACGAGGCCGGTACAGGACATTTTGAGGCAGGACAGGGTACACTTGGTATCATGGCTTCTCTTAACAGAGATGGTATTTCAATGTTCCATCCGGGAATGTACCGTACAATCCTCCGTAATGAGTGGGGATTTAACGGACTTGTAGTTACAGATGGTGTTGGACCTTATCCATGGGTAATGACACCTGGAGCCGGACTCTTCGGAGGTGTTGAAGGACAGCTCGGTGGTTCGACAATCACTACATACTATGATTACGAAGGTGATGCTACATCAACTAATTACGGTAAATATCTGCTTCGTCAGACTACAAAGCATATGCTTTATCAGGTATGCCAAACCGGAAAACTGGTAAGAGGAGAAAACGGTGCCACTACAGGAACTCCTGTATGGAAGGTAATTATGATCGTGATAGATGTAGTGCTTGCATTACTTGCCGTACTTGCAATCGTACTCAATATCATTTTACCAATTGTGAAAAAAAGGAGAGTTAACGCATGATGGATAATATGGAAAATATAGAAAAAAGTCCCGGAAAAATCACGCAGAAGCTGGATAGCTGGTTCAAGATTTCTGAGCGCAGCTCTACTGTGGGAAGCGAGATAAAAGCAGGACTTGGTGCATTTTGCATAGCAGTATGTGCACTGCTTGTAAATGCGCAGGTAATCGGAACTACCTATGGCAATTACGCCGGAGCATATCTGGCAGTATCATTTATAGCATTTGCCGGAACATTACTTCTTGGCGTGCTTTGTAACCTCCCAATGCTGCAGACAGCCAATATGGGAATCAGCTCAGTGCTGATTTCCATGATGGGCAGCAACACAGGACTTACCTATGCAAACCTTATGTTTGTTACATTTATAGCAGCCATAATCTATCTGATTATAGTTGTCACACCGCTTAAAAAGGTATTTATAGATGCATTGCCTGAGGGCGTTAAAAAGGCTATGCCTGTTGCAATAGGCTTGTATGTAATTTACACAGCACTTAAAAACTGTGGACTTTTAACAGATGCCGGAACTATAAATAATGCATCCGGTCTTACCAATCTAGATTTGTTTTATTTCTGGCTTCTTATTGCCGGAATAGTACTTGTAGTAATCTATACAGCAGCAAAGCGCCGTAATGCGCTCGGCTCAACATACTTTATGCTTATTCTTGCAATGTGGGTTGGTGGAGTTGTATTTTTCCTCGAGTACTTTGTCGGCGGACAGACAGCTACAACACTTGTTTACCAGAGATTAAATCTTATTGTTGCTACAGACGGTGCTTCACCTTACAACATAGCAACAGGTATCTCATCACTGAAAATCGGTGCATTGTTCAAGAAAGGTCTTGATTTCAGCGCTTTTACAGAGGCTGGTGGAAATGTAGCATTATTCATGATTGAAAGCGTCCTTACGTTCCTTTTCATTGGAATGTATACAAACCTTGGCAATTACAAAGCAAGTGTCGTTGCAGGAGGCTTTGACGAGCAGGAGTGGGTGACAGAAAGTGAGAAAAAAGCTCTTATCGTAGGAGCAGCACTCAATGTTGTTTCACCTGTTTTCGGAGGTACACCTACATCAATTGGTGCACAGTCTGCAATCGAGACAAGGGACGGAGGAAAGACAGGACTTAGCTCCCTTGCAGCAGCAGTTGGATTTTTTATCGCAATGTTCAACTGGGTATTTTTTGCAATCTTTGCTACATCTACAAACGGTGTAGGAATGTGGATAAATGATACAGAGACAAAGCTTGCAGCATATGTTCAGGATGGATTTGTTTTTGCAGACCTTATCATGGTATTTGCAGGAATCGCAATGCTTAAAGGAATCACAAAAATTGATGTAAAAAATCTTGAGGAAATGGTTCCTTTTGCGGCTACACTTATCGGAGCAGCAGTATTCGGAGATCTGGTTATAGGAATCGGATTTGCAGCAGTTTTATACTGTATTGCCAAGCTTATCGGTAAAGACAGAAAGGAAATTTCTCCTGCAACAATCATACTTGCAGTGATACTTATAGTTTATGTATTTATCGCACTTAAATATGGTGGAAACTTCATCACTGCGACAGCAGGCGGTCCTGGAATGGGCGGCGGTCCAGGTGGCCCGGCTCCACAGTAGATATTTTAAGAGGTGATTGCATGATAGATAAGCTAAAGAATCTATGGCAGCACTTTGCAATGACGCATCCCAGAGCCTCAAAATGGGTCCGGGAGGGCGGCTTGTTCGTGATAGTAAGTAACGTTATCACAGTACTTAAATATGTGATGCTTCTTTTCCTGCCCCTCCTGTTTGCCGGACTTCCAAAGGTGGACTTCGGCTTTCCGGGAATCGACATCACACTTTTCGGAGAGACATTTAAGTGGAATATAATAGGCTATGATGCGGCACACGGAGGGCTCCCGTATTTTTGTGCATACATGATAGCGATGGTGCTCGGAGAGTGCATCAACTTTCCAATCCAGCGAAACTTTGTATTCCGAAGCAAAGGCAATATCTGGTATCAGGCATTCTGGTATCTGATAGCGTTTTGTATAGTGACCTGCATAGTAAATTCAATAAACTGTATATGGGTAGCTGTAGCCGGCATGTTTGTTCCAAACTGGATTTACAACATCGGAACAACCGTGCTAAACGGCGGCGTATCCATGGTAGTATTCTTCTTTGTAAACAAGATTATTTTCCCAGAGGGAGAAGCAAAGAACTAGATACAATACAAAAATGCCCGGATGATGAAAGTGTCATTATCCGGGCATTTTTGCATTCTGTTTAATTGATCACATGATGATTCAGCCACTTCCCTGACTTGAATCTGATCGTAAATATTATAGAGCGTAGCTTGCTATGATGACTATCTCAGACACCCATAAAAGCTTTTTGATATAGTAGATAGCTTCGTCCTTTCTTCCGGCACCAAGGCACTGTCCTACAACTGTCATAAGACCGATTCCGATACCGATAAACAGTTTTTTTTATGAGTGAAAATTCAGGTCTTATAGACAGATAATTTTGGCTCTTCATTGGGATGTGTGGTATAGAAAATCGGCTCAAGACCGCATAGAACTTGAAAAAGCAAATTTTTTAAATAAAACATTACTTTACAAGAAGAATAAAAAAGCATATAATTCTTTTATAATATATTTAATAAAAGAGGGTAAGAAAAC
>ERZ773103.3834-NODE-3834-length-11783-cov-11.538455_pt1 | contig 11783 bp, 9 predicted proteins | sample MGYA00511118_ERZ773103 | MGnify/ENA primary metagenome ERZ773103 (study PRJEB29015, sample SAMEA2737821) | human gut metagenome | biome: human gut; feature: human-associated habitat; material: faeces | place: China | collected 2012 ... | reverse complement strand
CCCAACGGGAGCAGACCTATCTGCTGTACCGCTATGGCTTCACCGATGGCGAGGAACATCCGCTGATCGGCACGGCGATATACTTTCACCTGACAAAAGGCCGCGCCAAAAAGACCGAGGAACAGGCCATGGATAACCTGTGGCTGGAACTGCCGTGGTGGTTTGATTAAAGGGAGCGAAGAAAATAGCTTTTATACACTAAAGAATGAAATCAAAATGAATGAGAATTTATTTGGAAGTTTTAGGGAAGAATGCACATTCTAATTTTTTAATATGGAAAGCTTTTTACGGTTGATAGCTTGTCTACTGACACCAGATTTTTCTGCTATATCTGCGATGCTCATTCCTTTAAAAACAAATTGAGATAATAAGGTCAGTTCAGAAGGTTGAAGAACAGAATGTAAATCGGAAATCAATAGTTCAGGATATTCATCGTTTGAGGACAAAGACATCTGATCGAAATCAATTTCATCAACGCTTGCGATGACAGAGTTATCTACGGCGTTTTTTCGGCTGTTAAGCGAAATGTATTGATGCCGGATAGAGGATTCAATATATTTCACTAATGTGCCGTCATCTTTTCTTTGAAGTTTGGTCAATTTTCCGGAATGCAGTAATTCGAGAAGATATAATTGTAAATCTGAATAGGCATCCTCATACTTAAGAAGAGCTGCATATTTTTTCAGTAATGGCTGAAAACGTTGGACGATTTGTAGCTGTGCAAAGGAGTTGCCGTTATATGCATTTAGAAAAAGGTCAAAAAGCGTATAATTCAATTTTCTTTCCTCCTTTTAAGAGGAAAGAGAAAAAATGTTAAGATTTGTAAACGGAAAAATAGATTTTTGTGAGCTAATATAAAAAGTTTACAAGAAGGTAATAGAGACTAAACAATATGTTGATAAACTTATAAAAAAGGAGAACATATATGAATTGTGCAAAAAGTGTAAAAATGATAGTGATTCTAGGTTGTATTGTGGTGAATTTGGTGGGATGTGGAATGAATGATACAACAGCATCATCAATGTCCACAGTAGTTTCGTCACAGGATACATCGTCAAGTTCATGCAATTCTGAAGAAAAAAATGATTTGCAAGATTTTTCCCAGACGTTAGTTGATTCGACCTCGGTATTTTTAGATCAAGATCAATATACTGTTTTTGAAAAAGCGCAGAAAATAGACTATGCACTTTGGGGACAATCAAGTAACTTAAAAGGACTGAATTTTAAAATTGAAGATGCTCCGACTTTTGTGCCTATGACGCAAAATGCGCCGACATATGTAAAACTGAACGGACATGATTATGAGGTCTATCAAAATTCTTATAAAGAGTTTGAAGAATATATGAAATCTATTTTTACAAATGATTTCTTGTCACAAGATTCAATTGAGAAAAAGTTTGTGAATTATAATGGAAAACTTGCCGTTTGTGATGACTATGATTTGGCACAAATTCCATATTTTACTGGATATGTGGGAGAATATTATCCGGATGATTTCTGCTCAGTGCGATACTATTTGAAAAATAAAACGGAAGCACAAGTAAATTTTGTAATGATTGCATACTATAATCCCAATGAAACGTATGAGGAACATGATGAGTATTCATATGATGACATGAATAAAGTCGAATATGAAATGCAGTTGGTAAAAGTTGGGGATGTGTGGAGAGTAAATAAATATCACTCGCCTGAGCTTGGATAAGCAGATAGTGAAAAGTGTTGCATATAATAGGCATTGAAAAATCCCCCCCGAAGCCTTTTCGAGAGTTGAGAAAAGACTTTGGGGGGGATATATGTTAAAAATGATGCTTTACAACTTATTGTTGATGAAGAGAGTAGAGATATTTAGGAGCGACGAGCGGTTGCGATATAATCACCGTATACGGTTTCATTGCGTGCAGTTCCCGCTTCCTCAAGAGTTCGAATGACACCACCAGCAGGATCAATGACGGAAATGCTGCTTGCAGAGGAGCAACTGCCAGTATAAGCAATCGCTGTGACAAAATGCGTCTTTTTGCCATCGCTACTGTTGAGCCGAATAATGATGGGAAGGTTATTGTCAATACTTGCTTTGACTGCACTGAATACAGTCGCCTGCTCCTTACCGCCATGAGTGTAGTTGCTCGTGTCGATTTTACCATTGCACTTGCTGGGAAGAGCCCAAGTATTCAGACCGTTTGCACCCCAATTTCCACAGGCAGTCAGGACTTCGTTAGGGGTGAATTCACGAGGCCCATAGATATTAGCGGTATTCAACACGGCAACAAGAGAGCAACCACTATTTCCAACAAGCTTAACAATGTCCGGATTCTTCTGTGCCCAAAGATAGTTTCTATCAGTAGGCAGAGTGATTGAATGAGATTGACCACTTGTACCGCCCGAAGAAGCGTTCAATGCGTTTAGGGTGGCACTGCCGACCATACCATCGGCAGTCAAGCCGGATGCTTTCTGAAAACTGATAACAGCGTTATAAGTGCCTGAACCTGCAAGGCCATCCACTGTACTGGCGTAATAACCTTTGTTCTTCAGGAGCTGCTGGATGGTTTTAATGTCGCTTACCAGTGCGTTCCATGTACCATCGCCAACAATGCCATCTTGGGTAAGACCTTTTTTGCCCTGATACTTCTTAACAGCATTTTCAGTACCAGAGCCAAATTTGCTGTCAAAACTACCCGGAGGGCAGCACATGATATGCAGTCCATACTGCAGGTACATAACATAGTTGCCAGTACTTCCATTTTTGAGTAACATAGTAATAATCTCCTTTTTTTAGTAGGACGTTTATGGGACCCTTCATTTGCGTCCTTACGTAATAGAAAGAGAGAATCACAGATGTTTTGTAAACATAGAGAGATAATTTAGGATATCTGGGTCGGTCACTCAAACCATTGCCGTCAAGTCGGTGGTGGATAGTGTGATTTTTGTTTGTCAGAGAGTAAGTGCACGGTTTCTGCACGGATTTTGCACGGTTTCAAAACGTGCAGAGGGTGCTTTTCGCTGCAAAATCCGACAAAGGGTGCAGAAATTGCTGGGTGAAAAATCACGTTGATTTGATTAAAAATAACGATGACTCGAAACTTCCATAAATTGAGACGAACCGGCGGTTTGCTCTCTTAATCAGTGGGCCCAGGGTTCGAGTCCCTGGAGGTGCACCAGATATTGAACGTCAAATCGTAAGATTTGGCGTTCTTTCTTTATGTAGGAAAGCGGCTGCACACTTTCTGCACACCGTTTGCACATTTGCCCGAATCAGGGGCTTTTCTGCGCAAGGTTTGCACAGCCTGCTTTCCTTTGCATAAAAAGAAGAAATTTTAGGCGAACAAGGCTCTCATCAATTCTCTGCGTTCGTCTGCGTCCATCAGCCGGATGGCTTCAAGGATCTCCCTACCGGAGATTTTTGTTGCCGCCGGCTTTTCGTTTTGCCGGGGCTGAGGTGCTACCGGGGTCAGGTCTTGGGAATAGAAGTTCGCTTCGATCTTCTCGGTCAGCTCCAACCGGGGCTTGTCCTGCGTGTGGGCGTAGGTGTCCATCAGGACAGCAGCCGTTGCGTGGCCTGTATTGCCCTGCACCGACTTGAAGTCACCCTCCGACTGCAAGAGCTGGTAGGTGGCACTGGAATGCCGCAGACCATGGAACACGATCTGTTCAAACTCCGGGTGCTCGGCTCTCCACAGGCGGTACCACTTTGTCAGCAGCTCCGGCGCAATGGGCAGACCATCCGGGAGCCGGAATAGTTGCCCGCAGTTGTTGTACTTTTCTGGGGCGTTCTGCTCGTCCTGCTTGAGCTTTTCAAGCCATGCCAGAAGCTCGGCTTTCAGAGGCTTGGTCATATACAGGATGCGGTTGGACTTCTTGGTCTTGGGCTTTTTCAGGATGAGGGAGGACTTGCTGCCCTCACGCCTGTTCGGGAAGGTGTAGTAGACCTGATTTGGATCGAGCTTTTCCAGAGCGTCCTTGTTGGCTCGCTGCGTGGTTTTGCTGACCGAGATGGTACCACGACCATCGGCTGCATCAAAGTCCAGATCACTCGGCTGTAGGCCGAGGATTTCGCCCTCACGGAGCGAAAGGATCATGCTCATGTGCACCGCTAGATGCAGGGCAGGGTTCTCGATGGTCTGCAAGGCTGCCAGCATGGTTTTCTCGTCCCAGATGGTGCGTTCCTCGATATTGACCTTGGGGGCATCACGGGGCAGGGGAATCTTGTGGATCAAGTCCCATTCCACCGCATAGGAAAAGGCGGTTTTCAGCAGGGTGTGGACTTCGTGAATAGAGGTGCTGGACAGCAACCGCTTCTTCTGCTTTTCGGTCAGGGGCTGCTTTACGCCGTGGACGTACTGCCCGCAGGGAGTCTTGGCAAGGGTAGCATAGAACTTCTCGATGTCGTAGGTTCGCAGTTCCTGCACCTTCCGTTTCCCGATATACGGCACGATAAGATTCTGCACCATCGCCACAGATTGGGTGTAGGTCTTGGGAGACCATTTGTGTTTGGTGGACTGGATCGGGATCCATTTGTACAGCATCTCCTCCACCGTCATGGTGTCGGGGACAAGGAATGTGCCGTCCAGCAATTCTTTCTCGACCGTGATCTTCCGCTCCTGCGCCTCCTTCATGGTCTTGAAACTCTCCCATCCCTCGCAGGGTTTGCCGGAATGGTCTTTGTACTTATAACGGACGGAGTAGGAATCTCCGCGCTTCATGATAGATGCCATAGATTACCTCCCTCAGACCGCCGCAAACCAGCTGTCGAAACTCTGCTTTTTTGATCGATGATACCGGCACGATTCTCGGGCATTATTCAAAAACGCATCCCGTCGGAGACGAACGAACTTATCTGCAGCGCGGCACCCAGTACCCGGTCTTTGAGACAAAACTCGGAAAGATCGGCGTCGTCATCTGCTACGACGTATGCTTTCCAGAAACCGTCCGCCTGCTGACACTGGCCGGTGCCGAACTGGTTTTAGTCCCGGCCGCATGGCGCGCCAGCTACTATTTCAAAGAATGGTGGGATTTAAACCTTGCGTGCCGTGCCCTGGACAATCTTGTATACATAGCCGCAGTCAACCGCTGTGGATTGTCCGGCGATGAGATCTTCGCAGGAAAAAGCCAGCTGGTAAGTCCTATTGGAGAACGGATTGACAGCTGCGACGTCCAGGAAGAAGCTATTTTATATGGAAGCGTTGATTTAAACCGGATTGCAAAAGAACGTGATTTTAATACCGTTCTGACCGACCGCCACCCGGAGGACTATCGTCCTATCTGGGATACACCCTACAAGGAGGAATCATAAATGACTGATAAAAATGCTAAAAATGAAAACTCAAAAATTCGCATCATGACCTTTTTCCCGCCATTTATTATTCTGGTCGCGTTCCTTGTTTTAAGCCTTGTCGATCAGGAAACTTTTCTGGGAATCATCAATAATATCAACAACTGGATCATCAAAAATCTCGGCTGGGCTGCCAGCATTCTCGCCCTTGCAATCGTAATCGTCGCCGTTGTTGCCATGTTTTCCAAATTTGGCGATGTACGAATCGGCGGTGAGGACGCCAAACCAGAACTAAGCAATTTTTCCTGGTTTACTATCGCCCTCACAACAACCATGGCAGCCGGTGTCCTCTTCTGGGGACCGGGGGAGCCGATCGCGCATTACGCGTACCCGCCGACTGAATTATACGGCGTTGAACCTTCTACCAGCGGTTCCCTGAAATTTGCCATGGAAACCATGTTCCTTCACTGGACGATCGTTCCATATTGTATGTATACGGTTCCGGCGGTTGTATTTGCTTTCATGTATTACAACGCGAAAAAGCCGTATTCCATCGCCAGTGAAGTTTCCCCTCTTCTGGGTGACCGCTGCTACCATCCTCGCTGGATGCAGACCATCGACGCAATCACCTTATTTGCCATCGGTGCCGGTATGGCTGGTTCTGTTGCACAGGCATTCATGAATATTTCCGGTGGTATCTCTAAAATGCTTGGACTTCCATCTAATGCCCGCCTCTGGTTTATGGTCGGTATTGTCGTTGCCGCTGTCACGGTTGCTACGGCTGTTTCCGGTATCCAGAAAGCCATGAAGCATGTTTCCAATATCAACGTATACGGCTTTGCTATTTTCCTGATTTTCCTGCTGGTATTTTCAAATGCCTCCTTCCTGTTCAACCTCTCTACCGAGGCATTGGGCGGTTTCGCAGGTACCTTTATTGAACGTATCCTGATTACTGGTGAATCCGTTGGAACCCAGTGGCCGCAGTGGTGGACCACCTTCTACTGGTTCAGCTGGATGGCATGGGCACCTACCTCCGGAGCTTTCATGGGACAGATCGCTTATGGACGCAAGGTAAAACACGTACTTGGATTATATGTAGGTCTTTGTGCTTCTGTCAGCGCCCTGTGGATGGTTTTAGTCAGCGGTACTTCTCTGTGGGTTCAGACCTCCGGACTGTTCGACCTCGTTGCTTCTTATGACCGCGGTGTTGAAAATGTTCCTTATGATATGTTAGGCGCACTTCCACTTGGAAATCTGATCATCCCGTTATTCGTGGTTCTGATCTTCCTCAGCACCATTACCGCCTGCAACTCCAACTGTATCGCTATGGCAGGCATCTCCACACAGGGTATCAACCCGGATTCCCCGGACTCCCCGATGTGGTTAAAGCTTGTATGGTGTGTCGTTCCGATGGCAGTCGGCTACATCATGATCGCAACGGTTGGTGTCAATGGTGTCAAGATCATCGCAAACTTCGGCGGAATGTTTGCCGCTCTCATCATGATCGGTGCCACCGCCAGCCTGGGAATTTTAATCAAAAATTATAAGAAATTTGATAAAACAGGATCGGGCAGTTCCGATAAGGAATAACCTTCCAATTTAAAAATGTTCGCATAAAATATAAAAACATATAAAAAATAAAGAAACCTCTGCAATTCTTCCTTGATTACAGAGGTTTCTTTGACATATATTTCCTATATTGAACCATTTATCATATAATCATGTTGAAAGGAACGTCATGAAATTTGCACAAACTAATCCAATCCTAGGAGCTATCCTATACAACTTCTTATTTGGCATTTCTTATTTACCGCTAAAAATCTTAACTGCACGCCTAAATGGAGATACCGCACTACTAATTGCACTTCGTTTTGCAATCTGTCTTGTGCTACTTTACGCCTTAAAACATACCGAACGAATTCATCTACGTTCTCTTCGTGATATGGGCATATGTATTCTTCCTATCTGTATTTTCCAGTTGCTTAATGGCTTTTTTGAAACCACCGGCATGTGCTTCTATCCTTCTGGGAAAGCAAGTGTGATTCTGGCATTAATCCCGCTAATCACCACCTTGCTTGCCATTCCGTTTTTTCACGAAAAGCCCTCTGCAGGACAATTTTTCTTTATTCTTCTTAGCTTTTTAGGTATTTTCATTGTTGCCGGAAATTCTGAGGATAAGGCTGCAACCGTATGGGGCTTTTTCCTGTTGTTAATGGCTGCCTTTATGTCCTCTTCCTTAAATCTCTGTATCCGGAAGCTCGGAAAACATCTGACACCTCTGGACATTACCTATGCTATGAGCTTCGCTATGTTCGCCGTTTATGGAAGCATTTCTCTGATAACGCACCTTGTTTCCAACGATCCCATCGAGTTATTTCGTCCGCTCGCGGATCCTGTTATCGTTGGCTGTCTTCTTGCCTTATCCATCGGGTCCTCACTTTATGCTTCAGCACTGCGGAACATAGTTTTTACCCATATGTCCATGGCTACTGCATCCAGCTTCAGCGGCATCTCCACTGTTACAGCTGTATTTACAAGCGTTATTATTCTTAGCGAGCCTTTCGGTTTCCATGAATTTTTCGGTATTGCTCTCGTCCTTCTGGGAATCTGGGGAGTCAATGCACTTCACCATAAAAATGGGAGATTTTCTTTCTCTCATCATTCTCCTCTATTTCACCTACATTAGTCCGAGGCGAACTTTCTATCAATAAAAAATGTGTGGCTGTTCATTTTCATGTCCAACCACACATTTTTCAGAATATACAAAGACTTATTTACTTATGACCTCTGCTTCACCTTCCCGAAGCTCATTCATCTTCTCATTATGTACACCAAAGCATTTTGCACATATCAGGAAGAGCACCACAGCAATTCCCGTTTCAATCACACCAACTGCAATACATCCCATGGAAACCGTCAAAATTGGCGTAAATGCGATGATAAAGACCTCAATCACGGACTGCAGCGTATACGAATATCCATAGTCATTCAATGTGCCGCTCTTTCCTTCCGGATCTACAATTCGAAGAAGCGTAACACCGATTGCCACCACTCCTGTTGTCCATCCAAATACAAAAATTGATCGTTCAAACCAGAAATTGCGGAACAGCTTCTGTCCAACTACAAATACTAAAAACAGGGATGTCAGCATTCCTAATACACATAAAACTAAAATCGGACCTGCAAATTCAAGTACAATGGAAATCGAAATAGATGCCACACCAAAGCCAACCAGATAATCGGTTACCATCGAACCAATCCGTCCTTCCACATGCTCATCAATACTGTCTTTAAAACGAGTATGCCCTATAATCGTGTTAATAATGACACCAAATATCATTGCCAGGCACATAACCGGTAATTCTACATTCGGTAAGAACTGTTTATAAAAATCGTAGAACTTATAACCACACAGTGTTGCAGTCAGCGTGAGTGCAAGATGAAATGCCAACGGATCCATACTCATTGGATTGATGGTTTCTTCTCCCATCGAATTTCTCTTACCTACTGGAACGATTCCTGTGCGGCACTCTTCCGGAAGAGATTCCGCTTTTTCTACCAGACGTGTTCCTCCATGTCTGGTTGCATAGTTAATACAGGCAATTCCTACAAACAAACCAACTAACAGGCCCACGGTTGCAAACGTCTGCCCCAGTACAACGCCATCTTCACGTCCCAGTGAATTGTTAAGTGCCGTTCCAATCGTTGAAGCATAGCCATGTCCACCGCAAAATCCAGATGGCATCAGCAGGGCAATTTCTGTAAATACATTTGGAAACAAAATTTTCATCAGTGCACCGCCTACCAGCAGTGCAATACCAAAACAGAAAAATTCAGCTCCCATATTGACACAAAAGGAATCGCCCACCTTTGTCAGAATCTGTTTTACATTGGTTTTATCTTTTTTCCCCAGGAACAAACCGCCAAATAATACACATACCAGCATATAAGCATAACTTCCTATTTTACCGCTCCACGGAATCACGTTTAAAAACTGCGGTCCCAGGACAAGTCCCATCAGACCTGCCAGAACAGACGCTGGAATATAAAACATCTGCAAAAATTTTATACGGGAACGCAGGAACTGGGCTATAATCAGCAGCAGCGACATAAATGCAAAATCATATAGAAACGACATATTGGTATATTCCATAGATATCCTCCTTCCAGTACACTATATTATCCCTTACCTTCTTAAAAGTACTTCTCGAAAAAAATAAAAAGGTCAAGAATTCTTATAAGTAAACTTATAATTGATTTTTGACCTTTTTATTTTTTCATATTCATCAAAAGCAACAAAATTAATAATACTTGATTTAAGCACCGATTCTTTATAATTTGATATTTTAACAAAAGTTTTTAACTCTTTGTCTGCTCTTTCCTTATAAAAATTATATTCATAAGCATGTTCAAATTCTTTATGATATACCCATAAATGATTATCTACAATTCCATATACTAATGGATTTTTATTATACTTTTCAAAAATATCTAATATCTTATATGTAGATTCAATATTTATATCCTTTATATCAATATATTTTAATTCCTTAGTATCATAAATTAATACACCATTCATTAATGCGACTGGTAGCTTCAAATCCAAGTTTTGTAGTATTTCCACAGCAGTTGCAGGTGTTCTTGCTGTAGCAACTGTAAAATTCATTCCTGATTTAATAAGTTCATTTATAATTTCTTCTGATTTTTTCGTTACTTGTCTATCCTTATTTATTAATGTACCATCTAAGTCTGTAACAAATAGTTCCATATTCTCTACTCCTTTTTTAATGTTATATTTTATTGATTTTTTCAATTTAACACATATTTAAAATTATTTCTAGTGCTAAATTAAAAGAGTTATGTAAATTTTTATTTATGTTATAAATTTATTATATACATAAACTTCGCTTACATAACTCTAATATATTATTTATTATGCTATATTAAAATCTATATATTCATTTAAAATATATCCATCTATTCCTTTATAACTTATTTTACCCCATTCATTATCATCCTCTATAACTGATACCTTTTGTCCCATAGCTATTGTTCCAATTACATTTGAATCAAAATTATTACTTTCCCTTACTTTTAATGCAACAGTAACTACAGTACCTTCTTTTGTAATTGTATTTTCTGCTATACTTCTATTTTGTAATGTTATATAATCCTTGCTTACATATCCATAGCCATTACCATACTTTATCTTATACCAGTTTCCACTTGTTTCTACTATTTCAACACTTGTTCCATTTTTCAGTGAACCTATTACTGAATAGCTTGTACCTGCTCCACTTCTTACATTTAATGAATCACTTACTTTTATTGTTCCTTTTTCTGTAGTTTTACCTAGCGAATTATCTTGATTTTGATTTCCTGAATTGTTATTTAATATAATATTTTGACTTAAATAATCCATTATTCCATTTACAATACCTTCTGCAACCTTATCTTGGTAACTACTTGAACTTAAATTTTGAGCTTCTGTTGGATTAGAAATAAATCCACATTCTACAAGACTTGAAGACATTTGTGCAGTTTTTATTACTGCAAAATTTGCAGTTTTAATTCCTCTATTATAAGCATCTGTAGCATTTATTATATCATTTTGTATATCATTTGCCAATTCTTTACTATCTGTTCTTGGAGAATAATAAAATGTTTCAATCCCATTTGCACTAGGACTTTCAGCTGAATTTTGATGAATAGAAACAAAAACATCTGAACCTTCGTTATTAGCCATTCTAGTTCTTTCTGTTAATGATAAATATGTATCATTATATCTACTCATCTTAACTTGCACACCTCTAGCCTTTAACTTAGCTTCTATTTTTTTAGATATTTGAAGATTTATTTCATCTTCATAAACACCATTTTTAACCGCTCCATTATCATATCCACCATGTCCTGGATCAATAAACACTTTATAATAATCTCTGTTTACCTCTTTAATATTACTTCTCGCATAACTAGCAGTTGATATACCCTCTTCTGTTATACAAACTTCTAATATATATACAACATCATCAGTTTGCTGAGATACAAATGTACTACCAATCGACTTAGCAATAAGTTCTCCATCAACTATTTCTGCAACATTTTTATTATAAACTGTCCAGCCTTCTGTAACTGGTAAATTTATAGCCTCACCAATTGTTAACACTAATCCATTTTCCATTACAACTTCTTCATTTTTATACTTTTCCAAAAGCTTAATTAAATCTGCTTCAGATACATTATAAATCTCCTCTGCTCTTGTAAGTTGAGTTGGAGTAATTAGTATCCCAGATAATATTAATAAACTTAAAACCTTTAATTTATTAATAATAATCACCTAACCTTCCTTATAGATATTTTCATATTAAGCTACAATAATTTATAATATCAAAAAAACATATACACTATATTATACATAATTTTATTATAAAATAAATTATTTGTTAGAATCATTTTAGCACCTCTTTTTCTCTATCATAAAACAACTCCCTTTATTTTTAGATGATATAAGTAAAAT
>ERZ773103.3832-NODE-3832-length-11787-cov-3.663570_pt1 | contig 11787 bp, 9 predicted proteins | sample MGYA00511118_ERZ773103 | MGnify/ENA primary metagenome ERZ773103 (study PRJEB29015, sample SAMEA2737821) | human gut metagenome | biome: human gut; feature: human-associated habitat; material: faeces | place: China | collected 2012 ... | reverse complement strand
TGTGTGCCGACAATAGTATGCGGGCGACTGCATGTGAAGATAGGTAATGCCAACACTTATATTCCTCAATAGCTCAGTCGGTAGAGCATGCGACTGTTAATCGCAGGGTCGTTGGTTCGAGTCCAACTTGGGGAGCCAATCAAGCGGTAATGCCGTCACATAGGTGGCGGCATTACTACTAGATTGAAAAATGGGCCTTTAGCTCAGTTGGTTAGAGCAACCGGCTCATAACCGGTCGGTCCAGGGTTCGAGTCCCTGAGGGCCCACCAGTTATTTTGAATTTTATATAGGGGTGTAGCTCAGCTGGTAGAGCGGCGGTCTCCAAAACCGTAGGTCCAGGGTTCGATCCCTTGCGCCCCTGCCATTTACCATCCTGCCATTTTGGCAGGATGGTTTTTTGTGGGTCTACGTCAATAGTTGGGGTAGCAAAAAAGAATAAGTACCAAGTCGTGTCGAGGGGTTACTCTCGACACGACTTCTGAAATTACGGGAGGTCCGCATACTGGGGAAACCATTGCATTCTTACTTGTTGGAATTCTATATGAATATGCAGTGCCGGTTTTGTATAGAACCTACAAATGGGCCGTGCGAAATGAAACTATGCTTGATATTGTTGTACAGATGAAGTATCATATAAGATAATCTGTTAGATGCCATGATGCATAAGGACCACTGACAAATGCAACTGGAAGGTAACGGGAGTGTGAGAAGAGAATTTGAATTATGAATTTTCATGAAGCAATCTGGCTGCGCTGGCAGCAGCCATGCAGAATCGAGACGGTATGTACTGGCACTTTGACATACTGTCTTTCGGAATGTTCGGAGGGAAAATGAATGAAATTAAGTAGAGAAAAGGGAAAAATAGATTGGTTGATCACACTGCTTCCCTTGGCGATTATTATTGCGCTGTGCATTTTGTTTTTCTTTATGCCGGAGCAATCCAATGCGGTATTGAGTCAGATCCGCTTTTTCTTCGGTGATACCTTTGGTACTTACTATCTGGTGATCGGCTTGGGGATTTTTTTGCTCTCTATTTTTATTGTACTGGGCGCGCCCAATGAAAAACCAAAGTATTCATTTTTTGCATGGGGTTCTATGATGTTTACCTGCGGCCTGGCGGCTGACATCCTGTTCTACTCTTTCTCTGAGTGGGTACTCTATGCAACAGACCCGCATCTGGCGGAAATGGGCAGCATTCAGGAGTGGGCCGGTGTATTCCCGTTGTTCCACTGGAGCTTTATTCCATGGGGATTTTATCTGGTGCTGGCGGTATCCTTTGGCTTTATGCTGCATGTGCGGAAACGAAGCCGTCAGAAGTATTCCGAGGCATGCCGGCCGCTTCTTGGAAAGCATACGGACGGATGGGCCGGCCGGGTGATCGATCTTCTGGCTGTCTTTGCACTGCTGGCTGGAACGGCTACGACCTTTAGTGTAGCAACACCGCTGATGGCGGCCATTATTCGTTCTCTATTCCATGTTGAAGTCAGCCGAACTGCAATTAACATTGTGATCCTGATTATCACTTGTGTGATTTATACCTATTCGCTTCTTCATGGGTTTAAGGGGATCAGCTTTCTTGCCAATGCTTGTATTTATCTGTTCTTTGGCTTGATTGCTTTTGTATTGCTGTTTGGCGGAGAGACTCGGTACATCATCGAAACAGGCTTCTCTTCACTGGGGACTATGATTCAGAACTTTGTAGGTCTTTCCACCTTTACGGATCCCCTGCGTACCTCCAGCTTTCCCCAGAATTGGACCATTTACTACTGGGCGTATTGGATGGTCTGGTGCGTTGCTGCGCCGTTCTTCATTGGAAGCATTTCTCGGGGACGCACGGTTCGGCAGACGATCTTGGGCGGATATATTTTCGGCGTTGGTTCTACGTTGATTAGCTTTATTGTACTAGGAAATTACTCTATGGGACAGCAGATAACTGGGCGTGCAGACTTTATTGCACAGTATCTGGCGGACGGGGACCTGTACGATATGATCGTTTCCATTATCAACACCCTGCCGCTTTCCAAGTTTATTATGGTATTGGTGCTGATTTGCATGATTGCATTCTATGCTACTTCCTTTGATTCGATTGCCTTGACTGCATCCTGCTACAGCTATCATCGGCTGGGCGAAGATGAGCAGCCCCATAAGCTGATTCAGCTGATGTGGTGCATTTTGCTGATTTTACTGCCCATGGCGTTGCTGTTCGCGGAGAGCTCCATGAGCAATCTCCAGTCTGTGAGCATTGTGGCGGCGTTCCCGGTAGGAGCGGTGATCGTGATGATTGCTTTGAGCTTCCTGAAGGATGGGAAAAAGTATATGGAAGAAGTCAAGCAGAAAAAAGAATAACATAGTGAGAATGCCTCCGTATGACAAATCGCATACGGAGGCATTTTGCTATGCTTGTCCACCCCCATTTTGGGGGCTGGAACGCACGCAATGATAACATGATTACAGCAGAACGAACGATAGCGGACATCAGCTGCGGAACAATGTCCGGAACACCAGCCGGACAAGCGGCCCAACAAAGAATATCTGAAGGCGCAGGGCGGCGGGGAAGCACTGCGCAGCCAACTGAATCCATTGGGGCAGCCAACCGGAATGTAATTCACCGTGATAAAAGGTGGCAAACAGTGTAATGCAGGGAACGATCAAGCACACGGTCAAACACTGGATTGTCAGAATGGGAACAATGGGTGGCAATCCATCTGGGTTTATCATTTTCCGCATAAGCTTCATGGCCAGCTTTGCAATAATAAAGAAGATCAATAGAAATACAATCAAGTATTCTACCCACATTTCTTTTAGGGCCATTGCAAGTACGGCGTAGGATAGACCACCCAGCTTCATGGAGACGGTATAGACGGTCATGCAGTACACCATACAGAAAACCATCAGAGCGGTGAATACGATACTTTGAACTTTTGTTTTTGGCATGAAAAACACTCTTTATTGCACAGAAAAAACGACATGAAATATGTCGCAGCCATCAGACAGGGGCCATGACGATATTTTATGTCGTTTGATATCTGTGTGAAATTGTGCGGCGAATGCCGTGCAACAAGCAGCGTCACAACCGATTTATAGCATAATTATATCACATTTGGCAGTTGAATGTAAGCGCTTATTTTCAAATTTGAAAGCTACTGCCGCTTGAGCGCCAAAAGATAAGTAATTACCGGATCTAATGCTTCCGGGCGGATTCCATTTCGATTTATGCCGAAAATCAGGTAGTCCAGCGTGACTGCGTAGACCTCGGAGATCCGAACTAAAATATCCAGCGAACAGCTGTTATCACCGCGCTCTACCCGTCCAAAAAAGCTTCGGTCAATGCCTAAGAGCTGAGCTGCGTCCTCCTGTGAATGACCGCGGCTCCTTCGCAGAGCCCGAATCCGCGCTGCTGTTTCCTGCACGTTGTAATACATCATAGGTACTCCCCCACTCCGTTGGATCCCTGACGGATCACACTTGTGGACTGCCTGCCTGCTCGTGTAGTACTGGCTGCATATTAACATATTATTCCTGAAAAACTCGTCGAAAAGCGTCGAAGGATGTCAAGTTTTTTGAAAAAATGAAAAAAACCAGTTCGTTGACGTGAAAACAGGAAAATGCTATAATGTGTCCAAAACAATGACGAAAATCGAGGAATTCAGAACAGGAGGAAATCATGACTGGAAGCGACTTCTTACTGCTGATTGCAATGTTTGGGGTAATATTCTTTGTCTTCTCCGTGGCTGGCTGGTGTATGGAGGTGACGCTGAAATACATCCAGTATCATCGGTTTATCAACCGGGGCTTTCTTGTTGGGCCATACTGCCCTATCTATGGCTGGGGTGCAGTGGCGGTAACGATCCTTGTAGGCGGCGTAATGGCGCGAAAGGGGACGGTAGGAGAGACATTCCTTGCGGGAATGTTTGTCTGTGGTGCACTGGAGTACTTCACCAGCTGGTATATGGAAAAGGTATTCCATGCACGGTGGTGGGACTATTCCCAGAAGCCCATGAATCTCCATGGCCGTATCTGGATCGGCAACCTTCTTCTGTTTGGAGCAGCCTCCGTGGTGATTGTCAAGCTCATTGTGCCCGGCATGCTCTGGTGGCTTGGACGGATGGCGCCATTGGCGGTAGAGATCATGGCGCTGGTAATCGTCGTGATTATGGCGGCGGATTATACGGTGTCTCATGTGCTCATGAATGTTGTAAAGCGAGAGATCGATGCACAAGCAGGAGATTCTACAGAAGAAATATCGCAGAAGGTTCGTGAACTGCTGAAAACCAGAGGCATCTTCCTGCGGCGTATCCAGTCTGCTTACCCCACTGCACAGGCCCGTTCTAAGCGTCTGACCCAACAGTGGAAGGCTGCAAAGGCCAAACTGAAGGCAGCGGAGGCGGAACTGCGTCAGGTGCAGGAAAATGCGGCGGCGGAGGCAAAGGCCAAGCTGGAAGATGCCAAGAGTCAGACAGACATCAAGCTGGAAAATGCCAAGGCGCAGACCGAGCGGAAGCTGGAACTGGTCAGAGAAGAGAACGAGGCCAAAAAGAATGCAGCCAGAGAAAAGCTGCTGGCGGCGCAGCAGCACAGAAAAGAGGCCAGAGAAGAACTCAGAAAAGCCGAGCGAAAGCTATTTGGACAGTGGAAAGAAGAGGAAGACGATTAAGCGTAACAGAACCGTGGAAGGGGAGCATCAGCTTAGATGCTCCCCTTAACTTTTGGCCTGCTGTTTGCCGGTACGGCGTGCTCATATGTCGGGCAGAGCTTTTCCGGGTGGCAAATGACCATCCTCCACCGGGAATATCGCTTCTTTCCCTGCCAGTACAGACTGTATTGCTGACAGACGAAACAGCATACAGCCGCAGTGTCCCGGAAAGGTGGGAAAGCAGATGATCTTCAAATTCGTGTCGATCTCCGGGCTGTAGTCCACGATCTCTAGTGTCTCGCCGTATAGCGCAGTACGTTCATAAACACGCAGCCATTTTGTATCCATGTTCGGGAAAATATTGCCGAAGGAGTGGTCGATGAGCTGTTCCAGCGGTAGCTTTTCCAACAGAGCCAACGCTTCATTGCCATAGCGAAAAATCCAGTCTACGGCAGAGCGTTCTTCACTGAATACCATCTCGATGTCCGTAAAGGCAAAGGGAACATGGTCAAAGCTGCTGTAGCAGCGCCGGTATTCCTCCCATGTGGCGGGGGTGTTGCTGCCGGACAGTTCCCGGACAATTTGCCGCCGCCCGTTACGGAGCTGCTCCTTGATTTCACGCTTGCGGCGGTGCGCGAAATCCAGTGACTCGCCGTTGATCAGTTCTAGCTTTTTCCCAACGGTGTGGATGGCTTTTGCCGCCACTAAACAGGCACGGTCAGCGCGGATGAAGCTGCTGCCCAGCGCCTGTGCCAGTTCATCCATGGTGGTATAGGTCTCATAGGTCTTGCCACCGGAGACATGGAGCACCGATTTGCGTCCGATCAGCTGAATATAGAGAATGTCCTCCGGAAGCAGCGTAATGTGTCTGCGATTTGAGATCACTGAAATGCTGTTTTGATTCATGATATGTCTCCATCCTGCCTTTTTCTTTCAGGATACCACGGTTTTCGTCAGAAAGCAATTAAAAATGTGCTATTCACGCAAGGTTCGTGTCGATTTGCGCAAGGTCTATTGCATTCAGCGCAAAGTTGCATTATGATAGGGATACCAATATATCTGTGGAGGTGTACCTATGAAAAACAGATTTTTCAGTATCATACTTGCACTGTCTATGTGCCTGTCACTGCTGCCAACGATGGCGGTGGCGGCGGACAGCGAGGAGAGTACGACCCATACGCACTGCATCTGCGGCGCAGCGCATCACGAGGTGGGGGATCACACGGACGAGGAGCGAATCGAGTTTACCGCATGGACAGACCAGCTTGCGGAAGAGCAGAACGGCAGTGATAGTACCGCTGCAAATTCGTTGCCCAGCGCATCCGGAAATTACTATCTGACGGGAGACGTAAGTCTTGAAAAACGATGGGAGCTGAAAGACGATGTGGTGCTGTGCCTCAATGGTCATGACATCGTAAGAACAACGAAAAGCAGCTATTATTCCGATGTAATTTATATCAGAAACAAAACATTTCGCCTGACGGATTGTCAGGACTCCGGAAAAATTACCCATGCGGAGGGAATAGACGGAAGAGGCGTTTACGTATATGCTAAAACTGATGAGCATTCATCCTTTTCCATGTACGCTGGGGCAATTGCCAACAATAGCTACACTACCAACGCCTCCTATGCAGGTGGCGGCGGCGTGTGCGTCTACGAAGGCAGCTTCACGATGTATGGCGGCAGCATTTATGGAAACAGCGTGTCAGCAGAGGTTGCTACCTACGGGGGCGGTGTCTATGCAAAATCTGCTTCTAACAATTCGCAAAAGGCTTCCTTCACCCTATACGCTGGCAACATTTACGAAAATTCTGCCAGCAGTGGCGGCGGAGTGTGGGTAGGCGAACCATCCGACATCAAAATGACCGGCGGCAGCATCTATGGAAATAAGGCTATAAACGGCGGTGGTCTGTATGTAAATGGTTGCGCCAATGTTCTTCTGTCAGGCGGCAGCATTACCGGCAATACTGCATCCCTCGGCGGGGGTGTTTATCAAAACAACACCAGTGTGCCGGTTGAACTGTCCGGTAACATCCAGATTATTGGGAATGTGCGGAACGGTGAGAAGGACGAAAACACCGGGATGTATATCGGCAATACGGCGGACAACTACCGTCTGCCTACTCGCTCCTTCAGTTGGGAATTATCGCCTAACTTTTGCTTTGGCATTGGAGAAGGTTTGGAAGATACGGCGAGAGTCGGTGTGACAGCGCTTTATCGAAACAACGACAATAGCGTCGTAATGAAAGACGAACTTGCGTTTGCCAAAAATGCGGTGGAGGGTCGGGATTACAGCCGCATCTTCAGCTGCGACCAGAATACTGCAGAAACCGCCTATTTGCCAGTGTATCGGGTGGCTACTACAGAGAACAACGCAGAGGTTCTGGTTTTCCGGAAAAGATGGATTGTCAGCTTTGAGAGCAACGGCGGCAGTGCGGTAGATTTTCAGTATTTTACTCCCGGCAACAATAAAGAATACCCTGTTGAGGAGCCTACCGGCGTGACCAGAGAAGGCTATACGCTGGAGGGCTGGTATACGTCACCTGACTTTGCAGAGGACACGAAATGGGATTTTGCTGCTAACAAGGTATCTGGAAATGTAACGCTCTATGCAAAGTGGAACGTCAACCAGTACACCATCACCTTTGATCCGGACGGCGGCACTGCGGTGGATGCCGTTACGCAGGACTACGGCACCACCATCACCGCACCGGCAGCTCCCACCAAAACGGGCTATATCTTTGACGGCTGGGACGAGGAAGTTCCCACCACCATGCCGGCTGAGAACTTGAAAATTACTGCAACATGGAAGCCCATTACCTACAAGCTGGTATTTGATCCCAATGGCGGGGAGGGAACCATGGATGCACTGGAGCTGACCTATGATACATCTGCGGCGCTGACAGAAGGCGGCTTCACCCGTACCGGCTACACCTTTACCGGCTGGAACACACAGGCAGACGGAGCGGGGACTGCCTATGAAGATCAGGCACAGGTAGAGAACCTGACCACGGAGGCCGGAGGGGCTGTGACCCTCTATGCACAGTGGGATATCAACCAGTATACCATTACCTTTGACACCGACGGCGGCACTGCGGTGAATGCCGTTACGCAGGACTATGGAACTGCAATCACTGCACCGGCGGCACCTACCAAGACCGGCTATACCTTTGCAGGCTGGCTGCCGGAGCTTCCATCGACCATGCCGGCGGACGGTCTGGAGCTGAAAGCCCAGTGGACGGCCAATGAGGGCGTCATTGTATTTGTTACCGGAGGAGGAACCGCCATTGACAGCATTACCGGCCACTATGGTGACCCGGTAACGAGACCGGCAGACCCGGAGCGGGAGGGCTACACCTTTGACGGCTGGGATACGGAGATTCCAGAAACATTGAATGAGGGCACACTGACCATCACGGCAAAGTGGACGGTGAACCAGTACACCATTACCTTTGATACCGATGGCGGCACCGAGGTAGCTGCCATTACGCAGGATTACGGTACCACCATCACTGCACCGGCGGCACCCACCAAGACCGGCTATACCTTTGTGGGCTGGACGAATCTGCCCAGTACCATGCCGGCGGAAAGCCGCACGGTTAAGGCTCGTTGGAGCGCCAACAGCTATACCATTTCTTTTGATACCAACGGCGGCAGTAAAATCGATGCCATTACTCAGAAGTATGGCACAGATATCACTGCACCGGCATCGCCCACCAAGACCGGCTATACCTTTGCAGGCTGGGATCAGGATATCCCCGCCAATATGCCCGCAGAGAATATGAAGATTACGGCAAAGTGGACGGTGAACCAGTACATCATCACCTTTGACACCGATGGCGGCAGCAAGATAAGCGCCATCACGCAGGGCTACGGCAGCAAGGTGACGGCGCCCCCAAATCCCACCAGAGAGGGCTACACCTTTAAGGGCTGGGACAAGGCAGTTCCCAGCGTTATGCCTGCGGAGAATGTGAGCATAAAGGCTTTGTGGGAGAAGAATGCAGAACCTGACCCGAAGCCCGACCCGGAACCCGACCCGAAGCCTGACCCGGAACCTGACCCGGAGCCTGATCCGGAACCGAACATGCCCTTTGTGGACGTAAAGGTGGGCGACTGGTTCTATGACAGCGTTCTCTGGGCACTGGAGCGGGGCATCACGGAGGGCACCTCGACCACCACGTTCAGCCCCGCACGGGGATGCACCCGTGGGCAGATGGTCACGTTCCTGTGGCGTGCAGCGGGAGAGCCCAAGGCGAATAACCCGGTGAATCCCTTTGTAGATGTAAAAGAGGGGGCCTATTACTACGATGCAGTGCTGTGGGCTGTGGAGCAGGGTGTCACGAACGGTACCTCGGAGACAACATTTGAACCTGACAGCATTTGCACCAGAGGGCAGAGCGTCACGTTCCTGTGGCGGTATTATGGAAAGCCTCAGTCTTCTGACGTGGACAATCCCTTTGCGGATGTAAAGAAGGGCGCATATTATTATGATGCAGTGCTGTGGGCCGTGGAACATGGCATCACCAACGGCGTAAAGTTGGATTTGTTTGCACCGAATCATATGTGCACACGGGCACAAAGTGCAGCGTTCCTGTACCGAGCCATGAAGTAATGAAATACATCCGATCATAATTAGATGAAAGGTGGGTGTGCTGCAAAACGCATTGCAGTGCACCCATCTTTGTTTTCTCTGGCCAGAGCGGCACCAGCGGCCATTGAAGCATTCCGTTGCACCTACGACCTGTACCGGATTTTGGGCCGTAACAGTCCTGCATCGGGCTATGCCTTCCTAACAATTATAAAAGCGGCGCGGCATGGATGGCTGCGCCGCTTTTATACGGGAAAGGCACGGAAAAAAATAGACAATGCAGTGGAAATATGCTACAATAACATGAAAACCTCTGCACATCACAAGGAGCTGAAACAATGCGGATAGAGATCATGGGGGTTCCCTTTGATAATATAACAATGGAAGAAGCCATGCAGGCGGCTCAGCGCCTACTGGAAAAGCCCGGCGCCGCCTATGCGGTGACGCCCAATGCAGAGATCGTCTATGAGACCCTGCATGACGATGCGCTGAGGGAGATCGTTTGCAAGGCGGATCTGATTTTACCGGACGGAGCGGGTGTGGTGCTGGCATCCAAAATGCTGGGGACTCCCCTCAAGGAAAAAGTGGCCGGTATTGATTTTATTGAGCATCTGATGAAAACACTGGAGCATACGGACAGAAGCTTTTACTTCCTTGGCAGCAAGCCCGGCGTTGCGGAAGCCGCAGCGGACAAGCTCCATGAAAAATACCCGGAGCTCACCATCTGCGGCATGGCAGATGGATATTTCAAAGAGGATGGGCCGGTGATTGCGGCCATCAACGAGAAAAAGCCGGACGTACTGCTGGTTTGCCTTGGTTCACCGAAACAGGAACAGTTTATGTGGAACCACAGAGAGGAACTGGATGTTGGGCTGATGGTTGGCCTTGGCGGCAGTCTCGATGGCTTTGCCGGGAATGTAAAGCGTGCGCCCAAGTGGATGATACGCTGCAATCTGGAATGGCTCTATCGGCTGCTTCAGGAGCCAAAGCGAATCGGGCGCATGATGCGTCTTCCAAAATTCCTTTGGCGTGTGGCCCTTCGGCGGATGAAAGGATGATACCATGGGAAAGCTGATCGTGTTGGAGGGAACCGATGGTTCCGGCAAGGCCACCCAGACGGCGGCGCTGCTGGAGCGGCTCCAACGGGAGAACATTGATTGCAGAAAAATCGAGTTTCCCAGATATCAGGCGGAATCATCAGCGCTGATCCGGGAATACCTGCGGGGAGATTTTGGCCAGAAACCCACGGATGTCAATGCCTTTGCGGCCTCGACCTTCTATGCGGTGGATCGCTATGCGTCCTATAAGCAGGATTGGGGAAAATATTATGAGCAGGGGGGACTGGTGCTGGCGGATCGCTATACCACCTCCAATGCCGTTCATCAGGGCAGTAAGCTCACAGGGCAGAGCCGACTGGACTTCTTTGACTGGCTGTTTGATTACGAGTACAGATTGATGGAACTGCCCAAGCCGGATCTGGTGATTTATCTGGATGTACCGGTAGATCTTACCGAGCGGAATATGCACCGCAGGGAAGCACAGACGGGGACAAGCGCCGATATCCATGAACGGGATGACGGCTATCTTCGTCAGTGTCGTCAGGCGGCATCCGAAGCGGCGGAGCGCTTTGGATGGGCAAGAATTGCCTGTACCCAAGACGGTGTGATGCGTGCGATTGATGATATTCATGAGGATATTTACAGAACCGTAAAGGAGGTATTGGGATGATCTATATTATTTTGGGCGAGGGCTTCGAAGAAGTGGAGGCCATTGCAGCCTGTGATGTACTGCGGCGAGCCAGACTTCCTGTGCAGATGGCGGGCATCGGTGGAAAAACCGTTGCAGGTGCCCACGGAATCAAGGTAGAAGCAGATGTCTGTGTAGAGGAAATGCAGCTGTCGGATATGGAAATGATCGTACTTCCCGGCGGACTTGGGGGTGTTGCATCCATTGAGGGCAGCAAGTCTGCCATGGATGCGGTGGAATATGCACTGAACCATGATCGTTATGTGGCGGCCATCTGTGCGGCGCCCACCATCCTCGGAAAGCGCGGGTGGCTGGACGGACGGCATGCGGTATGCTATCCAGGCTGCGAAGCCCAGATGGGCAAGGCCATTGTTCACCCGGAGAAGGAAGCCCTGGTGGATGGAAAACTCATTACCGGCCGGGCGCCCGGTGCGGCCATTGAATTTGGCTTGACGCTGGCGGGAATTCTGCCCGGCGGTGAGTACGACCCGGATACCGTGGCCCGGTATATGGTCTATGAGCGAAAGTAAGAAGGAATTTCGAAAACGGGCCCGTCAAATGCCCCGCACGGTGGAGGATGGTGCACTGTGCCGCTGGATCCTTGCCTCGGAATGGTTTTCACAGGCGGCATCAGTCATGGCATATGCGGCAATTCCGCCGGAGGTGGATCTGGGGCCGGTACTGGAAGAAACCCTGAAAAGGGGAAAAAACCTTTTGCTGCCCCGGTGCAATCCTGATGGTACCATGACGGCAAGGAATATTCGGGCCCTTTCGGAGCTGTGCCCGGGGGCCTACGGCATACCGGAGCCTGCGGCAGATA
>ERZ773103.3831-NODE-3831-length-11789-cov-3.403869_pt1 | contig 11789 bp, 9 predicted proteins | sample MGYA00511118_ERZ773103 | MGnify/ENA primary metagenome ERZ773103 (study PRJEB29015, sample SAMEA2737821) | human gut metagenome | biome: human gut; feature: human-associated habitat; material: faeces | place: China | collected 2012 ... | reverse complement strand
CTGGGGATTCATCACATCCGCCATCACATAGCGGCCCAAAGCGCAGATACGCTCACAGCGCATGGGATTGCGCTTATAGGGCATGGCAGAAGAACCGATCTGATTCTTCTCGAAGGGCTCCTCGATCTCTTTCATATGGGCCAGCAGGCGCATATCGTTGGCAAACTTGCTGGCAGAGGCCGCAATCCCAGCCAGAGTGGAGATCACGCCGGTGTCCATCTTCCGGGAGTAGGTCTGACCGGATACCGGCACAACGCCCTCTACCCCCATTTCCTCTGCGATCATCTGTTCCAGCTTCTTGACCTTCTCATGGTCGCCGTCAAACAGCTCAAGGAAGGACGCCTGAGTACCGGTGGTGCCCTTGGCCCCCCGGAGCTTCAGGGTGGTCATCCGGTAATCCAGCTCGTCAAGATCCATCAGCAGCTCATTGAGCCACAGGGTCGCACGCTTTCCAACGGTGGTGAGCTGAGCCGGCTGATAGTGGGTAAAGCCCAGTGTGGGCATGGATTTATATTCCTCTGCAAATTTCGCAAGGGCAGCGATCACATTGACCAGCCGCTTCCGAATCAGCTGAAGGCCCTCCCGCATAAGGATCACATCGGTGTTGTCCCCCACATAGCAGCTGGTGGCGCCCAGATGGATAATGGGCATGGCCTCGGGGCACTGCTGACCAAAGGCATGGACATGGGCCATTACGTCATGGCGCAGGCGCTTTTCCTCTTCTCTTGCCACATCGTAGTTGATGTCGTCCTTATGGGCCTCCATCTCATCGATCTGCTCCTGGGTCACAGGCAACCCCAGCTTCATCTCCGCCCGAGCCAGAGCAATCCACAGCCGCCGCCAAGTGGTAAACTTCTTGTCCTGAGAGAACAGGTACAGCATCTCATCGCTGGCATAGCGGGAAGACAGCGGGCTTTCGTATACTGCGGTACTGATAGTAATCATCCTTTCAAGGCGCACTTCTGCGCCGAAATTTTCAGCTTGTTTTCTGCGGTGCAGAGCGCCGCCCAAAAATATACAAGGCAAGGGCACAGGCCCCTGCCCGGACTGGCGCTTTTGGGCGCAAAAATATGCACGGACAAAAGTCCGTGCATATTATAACGTATTTCCTCTGGTATTTCCAGCCCTTCTGGCGTTTTTTCTCTATAAAATCACCGGAACATGCCGTTCTCCGCTCAATCCTCCAGAGCACCCAGGAATTTCTCCAGACGATCCATGCCCTCCTTGATATTTTCCATGGAGGTGGCATAACTCCAGCGGACAAAATCCGGTGCCTCAAAGCCGCTGCCGGGCACCACAGCCACAAGCCCCTTTTCAAGGAGCTGGGATGCAAAGGTATCACAATTGTCGATGACCACGCCGCCGATCTTCTTTCCGAGGACCTTGCGGATGTTCATCATGATATAGAACGCCCCCTCGGGCTTCAGGCAGCTCACCAGCTCCATGCTGTTGACCCGCTCCACCATGTAGTTCCGGCGCTGCTCAAAGGCCTGCCGCATGGTCTCCACGGTATCCTGCGGGCCATTGAGGGCCTCCACCGCCGCCCACTGGGACAGTGTAGAAGGTGCTGCGGTGGAATGGCTCACATAGTTGCTCATGACCTTGGTAATATGCTCCGGCCCAAGGGAATAGCCGATGCGCCAGCCGGTCATGGCGTAGGATTTGGAAACACCGTTGATAAGAATGGTGCGCTCCTTCACATCCTCCCCCAGAGAGGCAACGGATACGAACTCCCGGCCATCATAGACCAGCTTATAGTAAATTTCATCCGCCAGAATATAGACATCTCTGCGCACGCAGACCTCTGCCAGCTCCTGAAGCTCCTGCCGGGTATACATCATGCCCGTGGGATTGGAGGGACTGTTGAACATCACGCACTTGGTATTCTCGGTAATTGCCGCATCCAGCTCTTCCGGGGTCAGCTTAAAGGCATCCTCCTCCCGGGTGTGGGCAATGACAGGCGTGCCGCCGCACATGCGCACGATCTCGCTGTAGCTGACCCAGTAGGGGCCGGGGATCACTACCTCATCGCCGGGATTCACCAGCGCCCGGACAGCGAGGTAGACAATGTGCTTGGCGCCGGAGGCAATGACCACCTGATTGGGCTCATAGTGAACACCGCAATCCTCCTCCATCCGATGACAGACAGCCTTTTTCAGCTCAATGATACCCGAAGCGGCAGTATACTTGGTCTTATTCTCTGCCAGCGCACGGATGCAGGCCTCTTTGATATTATCCGGGGTGGGGAAATCCGGCTCACCTGCGCCAAAGCCCACCACATCAATGCCCTGTGCCTTCATATTCTTATACATGGAGTCAATGGCCATGGTAGAGGATGCATGTACTGCTTCTGCAAGAGTGGACAGAGGTTTCATTCAAATACGCTCCTTTATCTCGATTCAAATGTCACATACGTTTGTTTCTGGCGACTATTATAGTGCAGTCCCCTGAAAAACGCAAGTCTATTTCGTCAATTTTTCTGTTTTCATGCAAAAATACGATTAATTCCGGTCATAATTATCTATTTTTGCAACAGCGATTCAATAAATTTCATTTCTGCCCCTCATAGTCTGCAAGTTATCTTTCACATTTCCTCTGTTTTTCACGTTTCTGCAATATATGCTGCACAAGAAAAATGGTTCCCATACAAGCATAACTTGCATGGGAACCAAAGTATACCGTAAGGATTCTCTCGCCGCTTTTATCCAATATGATCGCAGATCAGCTTGCCCATCTCTACCGTGCCGATGGGCTCCCCTTCTCCGGCAATGTCCGCCGTGTGCCAGCCCTCTGCCAGCACTGCGTCTACAGCCTTCTCGATGGCATCCGCCTCATCCGGCAGCTGGAAGGAATAGCGCATCATCATGGCAACGGACAGGATGGTGGCAATGGGGTTTGCCTTGTTCTGTCCGGCAATATCCGGGGCCGAGCCATGGATGGGCTCATAGAGGCCGGGGGCCGTATCACCGATGGAGGCGGAGGGCAGCAGGCCAATGGAGCCCGTGACCATAGAGGCCTCATCCGAGAGGATGTCACCGAACATGTTCTCGGTGACGACGACGTCAAACTGGCTGGGATCCCGGACGATCTGCATGGCGGTGTTGTCCACCAGCATGTCGGAATACTCCACATCGCTGTACTCCTCTGCCAGCTTGTGCATGACGCTCCGCCACAGGCGGCTGGTCTCCAGCACATTGGCCTTGTCCACAGAGGTGACCTTCTTCCGGCGGAGCCGTGCCAGCTCAAAGGCCCTGCGGCCAATGCGCTCGATCTCCTTTTCGGAGTAAGCCATCAGATCCGTGCACTCCGTGCCCCGATCCTCGGTCTCATACCGGTCACGCTTACCAAAGTAGATACCGCCGGTAAGCTCCCGCACCATCATCAGATCGATGCCCTTATCCACCGTCTCCTTCTTCAGCGGAGAGGCATCGGCCAGTGCGGGACGCAGGGTGGCGGGGCGCAGGTTGGCATAGAGCCCCAGCGCCTTCCGAATGGCCAGCAGGCCCTTCTCCGGGCGGATATCCGCCGGGCAGGAATCCCACTTGGGGCCGCCCACGGCACCCAGCAGCACCGCATCGCAGGCCTTGCACTTTTCCTCGGTGTCATCCGGGAAGGGCTTGCCGCAGGCATCAATGGCGCAGCCGCCCAGCAGCACATCGGTATAGGTAAAGGTGTGCCCAAACTTCTCACCGATTTTATTGAGGACCTTTACGGCCTCGCCAACTACCTCGGGGCCAATGCCATCGCCCCGAATCAGCGCAATTTTATAATCCATAATCCACTTTCCTCCTTATTCCGCCAGGCCCCGGGCCTTCAGGGATTTCAGCAGACCGCCCGCTTCAATAATGCCCTGAATAAAGGGCGGGAATGCGGCGGCATGATAGGTCTGCCCCTTGGTCTCATTGACGATCTCGCCGGTCTCGAAATCAACAGATACCTTGTCGCCCGCCTCGATGCCCTGAGCCGCTTCGGGGCACTCCATAATGGGCAGGCCGATGTTGATGCAGTTCCGGTAGAAAATCCGGGCGAAGCTGGAAGCGATCACCACGGAAATGCCGCTGGCCTTGATGGCAATGGGTGCATGCTCTCGAGATGAGCCGCAGCCAAAGTTCCAATCCGCCACCATAATGTCGCCGGGCTGAACTCTCCCGGCAAACTCCGCATCGATGTCCTCCATGCAGTGGGAAGCCAGCGCCTTGTGGTCAGGCTCATTGAGGTAACGTGCCGGGATGATTACATCCGTATCCACGTTGGAGCCATACTTATGTACATTACCGGTAATTTTCATGTAAATCGCTCCTTTCTCAAATGTCGTCCGGGGTGCAGATGGTGCCCTTCACCGCAGAAGCCGCCGCTACCGCAGGGGAAGCCAGCACCACCTCGCTCTTGACATGGCCCATGCGTCCCACAAAGTTCCGGTTGGTGGTGGAAATTGCCCGCTCCCCGGCGTAGAGCACGCCCATATGGCCGCCCAGACAGGGGCCGCAGGTGGGCGTAGAAACCACGGCACCGGCGGTGATAAAGGTCTCGATAAGGCCCTCCTTCAGTGCCTGCATATAGACCTCCTGCGTTGCGGGGATCACAATGCAGCGAACACCCTCCGCCACCTTCTTGCCCTCCATGACCTTGGCAGCGATCCGCAGATCGGAGATCCGTCCATTGGTGCAGGAGCCAATCACGCACTGCTGAATGTCCATACCGGCCACTTCCTTCACCGTCTTGGTGTTGCTGGGCAGATGGGGCAGAGAAACCGTGGGCTCGATCTTGGAGAGGTCGATGTGGATGACCTGCTCGTACTCGGCATCCTCGTCCGCCGCATAGGCAGTATAGGGGCGGTTGACCCGGCCCTTCATATATTCCTCGGTCTTTTCGTCCACCGGGAAAATGCCGTTCTTTGCGCCGGCTTCAATGGCCATGTTGGCAATGGTAAAGCGGTCATCCATGGAAAGGGATGCCACACCGGGCCCTGCAAACTCCATGGACTTATAGAGTGCGCCGTCCACGCCGATCATGCCGATGATGTGCAGGATCACGTCCTTGCCGGATACCCAAGGCTGGAGCTCTCCGGTGAGATAGAACTGGATGGCCGCAGGAACCTTGAACCATGCACGGCCGGAGGCCATACCGGCGCACATATCCGTAGAGCCGATGCCTGTGGAGAACGCACCCAGTGCGCCATAGGTACAGGTATGGGAATCTGCGCCGATGCAGCATTCGCCTGCTGCGATCAGACCCTTTTCCGGCAAAAGCGCATGCTCAATGCCCATGGTGCCCACATCGAAAAAGTTGGTGATGTTGTGCTTCTTGGCGAAGGTTCTGGCCTGAAGGCTCAGCTTTGCGGCGTTGATATCCTTACATGGCGTAAAGTGATCCAGCACAATGGCAATTTTGTCCTTGTCAAAGACCTTGGTAAAGCCCGCATTCTCAAACTCCGTGATCGCAACGGGAGTGGTTACATCGTTGCCCAGTACCAGATCCAGCTTTGCCTCGATCAGCTCGCCTGCGGCAACGGATTCTTTCCCGGCATGGGCTGCCAGGATTTTTTGTGTCATGGTCATTCCCATCGTAATTCCTCCTTTAATGATTCGGCAGCCCCCGGCTGCCTGTTTTTTTCTTGGCTTTATTATGACACAGGTCTTGCAGAAAGAATGTAACACATGTTACAATGTAAAAAAGAAACTTGAAAAAGGCGGTTTTTATGTACTACGACAGCTTTTCGTCCCCGGAATCCGGCCTCCCCCACACGCTTTTTGCGCCGTTCTTTGCGGCAGGGCATCCCGTTTCCTATGCAAAAGGGCAGATCATCTATTTACAGGGTCAGGAACCCACTCACCTGTACTGTCTGCGCTCCGGGGCGGTTCGAACGCTTATTACCTCCGACGCGGGGGAAGAACGTCTGCTCACCACCTACGGCCCCAGCAGTATCTTTGGCGAGGCGTCCTTCTTCGACGGAATGCCCCGGGTCTCCACGGCGGAAGCTGCCGCCGACTGCACCATCGTCCGTCTGAGCCACGATACCGTGGATCACCTGTTTTCTCAGCACCCGGAGCTGGCCTCCGCCATGATCACCTATCTGGCCCGCACCGTGCGCCTGCTCAGCGGCCATGTGGACACCATGAGCTTTCAGTCAGCGGACAAACGCCTTGCCAATCTGCTGCTGAACCACCCGGACACGCCGGAGCTCCATGTGACCCATGTGGATCTGGCCGCCGCACTGGGTGTCAGCCGGGTCACAGTCAGCCGTCTGCTTGGTTCCTTTGCCAGGCGCGGTCTGATCCGAACCGGCTACGGCGTTATCCGCATTCTGGATCCTTCGGGTCTGGAAGCCATTTAATCCTCTTCAAACTTTGTTTTCCCTTCGTTCATGGGCAGTTCATAATCCGGCTGTATGATAAAGCCATAAAAACCGGAAGGCGATATGCTGATCGCCGGGGAAATATTCCCGGATACGCTGACAGCCCGCCGCCGGAGGAAAGGCTGGTGGATCATCAAGATCTCAATTCAATGACAATCTGACAATTCTCCTTTTATATATACTCTCTTTCTTCCTTACATTTGATATTGCGTCTGGCGGGGCTGCACACCCGCCAGCAAGCCCGCCGTGGAATCAAATCCACGGCGGGCTTATTTTGCTTATTTTTGTTTATTCCGTAATTTCCCCGGCCAGATTTCTCAGGAACAGCTCCCGCACCCGTTCCGGTTCGGTCTCCTGCCCCAAGGCCCACATGAGTTTGGTCACAGCGGCTTCTGTGGTCATATCGCCCGCCGGGATCACACCGGCCTCCAGCAGCTTCCGCCCCACCTCGTAGATGGTGAAGTTGCTGGGCTCGTACAGGCACTGGCTGCACGCCACCACCACAATGCCTCTTGCCTCCAGCATGCGGAGCTTTTCCAGCAGATCTCTCCGGTGGAAATGCATGCCCCCTGCGCCAAAGGTCTCCAGTACCACACCTCGGTAGCCGATCTCCGCCAGATGGTCGAAGAGTCTGGGATTGGTATTGGGGATCAGCTTCAGCAGAAACACATCGGTAGAAAGCTCGTCCCGAAGCTCCGGCTTCTCCTGCTGATCCACCGGCTCGCCGCCATAGACCCGAAGCCCATCGGCAAAGATTTCCCCCAGATATCTGGCATTGACACTCTCAAAGGCGTCAAACCCCATGGTTCTGACCTTTACCGCCCGGCAGCCCCGAATAATATGCCGATTAAAGGCCACAGATACCCCCGAGATCTCCGCCTCCACTGCCGCAAGAGCGCAGAACAGATTGTTTCGGGCGTCTGTGAGCATATTGTCCATGGGAATCTGGGAACCGGTAAATACCACCGGCTTTTGGAGTCCCCGGAGCATAAAGCTCAGCATAGAGGCAGAATAGGCCATGGTATCGGTGCCATGGGTGATGATAAACCCGTCATAGCCGCTCAGATTCTCATAGACACTGCGGGCCATGATCTTCCATTCCTCCGCCTGAATGTTGGAGGAATCCAGATTCATGATCTGCTGGACCTCCACCTGAAATCTTCCCCGGAGGTCTCCAAGGCAGGAAAGAAGCTCCTGCCCGGACATCTCCGGCTCCAATCCATCGGAGCCGGGCCGGGAGGCAATGGTGCCGCCGGTGCTCAGAAGTAAAATGTGTTTCATATACGCTGTCCTCTCATCACAGGAAAATCAGTCTTCATCAAAGGGCACATCGTCATCCTCTGCCGGCGACCCGGTCTCTGCCTCCGGCTCGGGGGCCTTTGCCTTGGGATTCAGCCCCACCATGGTGTCCCACTGTTCTCTGGTAATGAGCACCTGCCGTGCCTTGGAGCCCTCGAAGGGGCCAACAATGCCCTTTTCCTCCAATTCGTCCACGATCCGGGCCGCATGGGCATAGCCCAGCTTCAGCCGCCGCTGGAGCATGGAGGTAGATGCCTGCCCCGTATCCAGAACCACCTCTACCGCATCGGGCAGCAGCGGATCGCCATCGAGCTTCAGCGCCGTCTGATCCGGATCAGTCTTGCTGCCGGAGCCGCCGTCGGCCACGTTCTGGTCGATCTCCCGCAGGATCTCGTCGGAATAGTCCGCCTCTGCGGAGTTCTTCACAAACTCCGCCACCTCTTCGGCTTCTTCATCGGTAATAAAGCAGCCCTGTACCCGGATGGGCTTTCCGGCCCCCAGCGGCGCATAGAGCATATCGCCCTTGCCCACCAGCTTTTCCGCACCGCTCTCATCGAGAATAATCCGGCTGTCGATGGCCGAGGACACTGCGAAGGCGATTCGAGACGGAATATTCGCCTTCATGATGCCGGTAATAACATCAGTGGAAGGACGCTGGGTGGCAATGACCAGATGCATTCCCGCAGCACGGGCCTTCTGAGCGATTCGGACAATGGAGTTTTCCACTTCCTTGGCCGCCACCAGCATCAGATCCGCCAGCTCGTCAATGATGACCACGATCCGGGGCATGGGTGTCATGCTCTCATCCCGCCGTGCCAGCGCATTATAGCCTTTTACGTCTCGAACCTTATAGTCTGCCAGCAGCTGATACCGCCGCTCCATCTCCGTCACTGCCCATTGCAGGGCACCGGCGGCCTTTTTCGCATCGGTGACCACCGGGATCAGCAGATGGGGAATCCCATTGTAGATACTCAGCTCCACCATCTTCGGATCGATCATAATCAGGCGCACCTCGTCAGGGGTGGCCCGATAGAGCAGCGACACGATAATGCTGTTCATACAGACCGACTTACCGGAGCCGGTGGTACCGGCAATCAGCAGATGGGGCATCTTGGCAATATCGCCGACAATGTAGTTGCCGCCAATATCCTTACCGGCCGCAAAGGCCAGCGGCGAGGAATTTTTGCGAAATGCCTCAGAACTCAGCACCTCCCGAATGGGGACGCTGGTGGTGATGCCGTTGGGCACCTCAATGCCGATGATGGAGCTCTTTCCCTCTACCGCCGCCACACGGACGCTGCTGACGCCCAGCGCCAGCGCAATGTCCTCGTGCAGAGAGGTGATCTTACTCATTTTAATGCCCGGGCGAAGCTCCATCTCATACCGGGTCACGGTTGGGCCTCGGACAACATTTTCCACCTTGATGTCCACATTGAAGCTCCGCAGGGTCTCCTCCAGCCGCACCACATTGGTGCGCATCTCCTCGGTGTTGTCCTCCTTGGAGCCCATTGCCTCAGAGAGCATGGTCATCGGCGGGTACTGATAGGGCGGCGTTGCATCTACCTCGGCCTCGGCATCCGTCCGGGCCTCGATCTCCTTTGCCACCTGCTCCGCCGCCTGTGCGGCCTCATTCTTTGTGACCTTGCCGTCCTTCTGAGCCGCTTCTGCCCCAGCGGCAATTTCGGAATCCGTCAGCATTTCCGCCGGGGAATGGTCTGCCTCTTCTCTGGGCAGATTCAGCCAGCTGTTCTCATTCTGCTGCACATCGAAGGCCGCCGTCTCCGGCTGTCTGTCCTGCTGGGGCTCCCGCACCAGCTGCTGCACCTGCGCCGTATAGTCTTCCGCAGGCAGCACATCGGCCTCCTGCTCCTCAGGAAGCTCCGGTTCCTGTCCCCGCTTCTTTTTCTTCTCGCCGCCGGGTCTGCGGAAGCTTTCAAAGAACGATCCGCTTTCCTCCCCGTTCTCTTTTCTGATGCCGCTTTCCTCCTCCGGCGTATTCCACGGCTCCCGGCCTCCCATTTTCAGCGGAGAGCCAACACCCCGTCGGCGCTCCCGGGGCACAGATACGCTTTCCCGTTCCTGTCTGACAGGCCGTCCGGCAGGGGTCGCCAGGATCCGCAGATCCTCCATGGTCATCTCCTGGGTCAGCACTACAGGCTCCGGCTGAGGCTGGGGCAGATTTTCCTCCAGCTTCTTTCTGCGCTTTTCGGCCCGCCGATGGATCAGCATCGCCCCATCGATGCGGAAGGCCAAAAAGACCGCTGCCAGCAGCAGCACCAGAAGGACCGGAAACGCTCCGGCCTTGCTGATGGTGTGGATCAGCCCGTAGGCAATCAGTCCGGGAATCACCCCTCCGGAGGTTCCGGCCATGCCGGTCCGCCACAGGGATGGGATCAACTCTTTTCCGGCGCCAAGCCCTGCATAGGACAGCAGCACATGGAGCATCCCGCTGAAGAAGACAATCCCGCAAAACAGTCCCGCTGTTCTGAGCCGGTAGGGCTCATGATTCCGAAACACCAGCAGCCATGCCACCATACACAGCGCAAAGGGCAGCAGATAATAGCCGTAGCCAAAAATCCCCCGCATCAGCTTTTTCAGGGCATCCAGCGCTACCGCATGGATCCCCAGCATACTCAAAAGCAAAAACAGCGCCAGAAATACCAGAATCACACCTGCGATCATCCGGTTCCGCAGCTGGGTCTGGGCCCGCCGCTCCTGCATTTTCTGCACCGCGTCCATTCGCTGGCCTGTGGTCTTCTGCCCCTTGGCAGCTTTTTTCTCCCCCTTGGCCGGCTGTTTTGCGGTTGTTTTTTTCGCCATTGGATTCCTACGCTCCTCTCATCTCAGGAATAGAACAGGGCCGAAGCCCTGAATGAATGCATTTTTACGCCACCAGACTCAGCAGGATCGATACGATCCCGGCACCCCAGCAGTAGTAGGCAAAGCCGCCAACGCTGCCCCGGGAAGTGATCCACCGGAGCAGGCGGATGGCAAAATAGCCCGATACCGCCGCCGCAGCCATTCCGGCCAGATACATGGGAAGCAGCCCCACATCAAAGCCCAGCCGAACAGCCTCCACCAACGAGATCAGCGCTGCGCCAATGACCGCCGGAACGCTCAAAAGAAAGGAAAACTTCACCGCAAAGCGCTTTGGAAATCCCCGCAGCAGCCCAGCGGAAATGGTGAGGCCAGACCGGGACAGTCCCGGCAGCACCGCCAGAGCCTGCGCCAGTCCCACAAGGATCACATCCAGCAGGCTGATGTCCTTTTCCGATTTTTCCCGTCTGGAAAACCGACCGGCTGCATACAATACCCCGCCGGTGATCATCAGCATGACCCCTATAAAGGCCGAACTGCCGGAAAGCTTCTCCGCCGTTCCCTTGAGCAGCAGCCCCAGCAGCAGCGGAAGCGTGCCCACCAGCAGAAAAATCGCCAGCCGCCTTCCCTCTTTCAGGGCCGCAGAGCCCCGGGCCCGCTTGGCCCCGCCGCCTCCTATGACCGAAAGTCCTTTCCGGGCCCTTCTCAGATCCCTGCGGTACACCAGAAAAATCGGGAACAGCGTCCCCACATGGAGCATGACGTCAAAGATCAGATCCGCACCCTCAATATGAAATATGTTTTGCAGCAGTACCAGATGGCCGGAACTGGATATGGGTAAAAACTCCGTGATCCCCTGTACCAGCCCCAGCAGCACCGCAGTGAGATATGTCATGATCATTCCTCCGTGATACCGGATTACATCCTGCCTGTATGGCTGAGATTTTCCTTCCATCTCAGCTTTTTCACAGGCCGTACAGAGTATTATAGCATATTCCCGCAAGGATTTCCACACATTCTTGCCCTCCCGCATCCGGCGGCTGTCCGGAAAATATTTCTGTTATTTTTGTGCTTTCCATCTTGCAGAATTCAAAATATTTCGATACAATATAGTTGTAAGTATACAAATTTCCCGGCCGCTTTGTATTTCCATACACCTGCGGCCAACACCAAGGAGGAACCATTATGCAAAACCCCTATCCTCATCTGTTGGAGCCCATCCGGATCGGCAAGTTTATTTTGAAGAACCGGATGCAGTCCTCCAACTCTCTGCCCCACTTCTCTCAGGGCCCCGAGGAATATCCCGCCGAAGCCACCA
>ERZ773103.3828-NODE-3828-length-11798-cov-3.896534_pt1 | contig 11798 bp, 9 predicted proteins | sample MGYA00511118_ERZ773103 | MGnify/ENA primary metagenome ERZ773103 (study PRJEB29015, sample SAMEA2737821) | human gut metagenome | biome: human gut; feature: human-associated habitat; material: faeces | place: China | collected 2012 ... | reverse complement strand
ATGCGATCGAAGGCTACACCACAAAAGCCGCATGGGAAATGACAGATATGTTCCATCTGAAAGCAATTGAGATCATTGCAAGATCTCTTAGAAGTGCAGTTGCAAATGAAAAAGAAGGCCGTGAGGGAATGGCACTTGGACAGTACATTGCAGGAATGGGATTCTCAAATGTAGGACTTGGAATCGCTCATTCTATGGCTCATACATTAGGAGCAGTCTATGATACGCCACATGGTGTTGCATGTGCAATGATGCTCCCAATCGTTATGGAGTATAACGCAGAGTCTACTGGTGAAAAATACAGAGAAATTGCACGTGCAATGGGAGTAAAAGGTGTCGATGAGATGTCTGTAGAGGAATATAGAAAGGCAGCAATCGATGCAGTCAGAAAATTATCAGTAGACGTAGGAATCCCTACAAAACTGGAAGCATTAAAAGAAGAAGACTTAGACTTCTTAGCAGAGTCAGCACATGCAGATGCCTGCGCACCTGGAAATCCAAAAGATGCCAGTGTAGAAGATCTGAAAGCATTATTCAGAAAACTGATGTAATGCTATTTAGATAAATCCCAAATAAACCTAAAAACCCCTATAAACGAAAGAGAGTGTATCCTATCTGGGATATGCTCTCTTTTCGTTTATCGAAAAAAGACTTGATAAATATCTGGAAATCTCTATAATAAAAAGCAGGAATAAAACTTGAACGCTTTAAAGCGTTAAACTAAAATCGAAGAGAGGTATGAGAAGATGGGAATGAAGATAAATGCAGAACTGCCACTTCCGGCAGATCTCAAGGCAGAACATCCAATGTCTGAGAAGATTATCCAGTTAAAAAAAGAAAGAGATGCGGAGATCCGTAAGATTTTCACAGGAGAGTCAGATAAATTTATCGTGTTGGTAGGTCCGTGTTCAGCCGATAATGAGGATGCGGTCTGCGAATATGTGAACAAGTTAGCGAAGGTAAATGAGAAACTGTCCGATAGACTGATGATTATACCGAGAATCTATACGAACAAGCCTCGGACCACAGGTGCCGGATATAAGGGAATGTTGCATCAGCCGAGCCCAGATCAGGCACCGGATCTTCTGACCGGAATTATTGCTATCCGTAAGATGCATATCCGTGCAATCGAGGAGAGCGGTCTGACAGCGGCGGATGAGATGTTGTATCCGGAGAATCGAAGCTACTTAGATGATATTTTATCTTATGAGGCGATCGGTGCACGTTCAGTAGAGAATCAGCAGCATCGTCTGACAGCCAGTGGAATGGATATCCCGATTGGTATGAAGAATCCGACGAGTGGAGACTTTTCTGTAATGCTGAACTCTGTAGTGGCAGCTCAGAGCTCACATTCTTTTATCTATCGTGGAATGGATGTAACAACCGATGGAAATGACCTTGCACATGTAATCCTGCGAGGCGGCGTCGATAAATACGGAACCTGTATCCCGAACTATCACTACGAAGATCTGATGCGGCTCCTTGAGATGTACCAGAAGAAAGATCTTAAGAACCCTGCGGCTATCGTAGACGCTAACCATTCAAATTCGAATAAGAAGTTCAAAGAGCAGATTCGTATCGTGAGTGAAGTATTGCACAGCAGAAATTATAATCCGGAATTAAAGAAATTGATCAAAGGAGTCATGATCGAGAGTTATCTGGTTGAAGGTAATCAGAGCATTGACTGTGACAGAGTTTATGGAAAGTCTATCACGGATCCTTGCCTTGGATGGGAAGATACAGAGAGACTGCTTTATAAGATAGCGGATGAGTGTTAGAAAGATAAAGAAAAATAAAAAAGCGATTGTGTTTTAAGAAGAGAGGTCTTCTTTGACACAATCGCTTTTTTATTGTCTGTCTTCCCGACAGTTTGAAAGAAACTCAACAGGTCGGAGAATCGACAACCAGTTCTGCAATGACTGATTTGGCAATTTTAATAAATGTCTTTGTGGCCAGAGAAAGTGTCTTCTCGGAAATCGTGCAGATTCCAAGTGTTCTCATATAGCAGGGATTTAAAGGAATCCTACGTAGATGATTTTCTTGCCCGATCAAAAACATATAAGGTAATAGACTGACTCCAAGACCTTTCGAAGCCATTGAGATGATTGTATGGTCATCACTGCACCGGCAGGTAACCATAGGGGTAACGCCTGCATTTTCCAGAGCTGCTGATACATCCAGATCAAGTCCGGATTCAGATGCGATAAAAGGATGCTCTTCTAATGCTTTGGCAGGAAAGCGCTCCAGATAATCATCCGGCAGAGGATAATCTTTGGAAGTTACTACATACAGTGGATCTCTGGCAAGAGAGTAAAACTGGTATTTTTGATTTTTGCGCCAACTTAAAAAGCCGAAGTCAATAGAGCCCTCATAGAGCCATTGTTCGATCTCTTCCATACCACCTTCTCGGATGGTGATGGAAATGTTTGGATAAGATTCCTGAAATTCTTTGATGACGATCGGCAGCCATTGTGCTGCGATACTGGAATAAGTTCCGATACAGATAGAACCGCGTTGCAGACCGTGAATGGAATCAAGAATGTCATCCATACGCTTATAATTAGCAGCAATCGTACGGATATGTGGCAGAACCAATTCACATTCAGTAGATAGTTCGACACCTTTATTGGTTCGCTTGAGCAGGGAAATCCCCATCTCAATCTCCAGTTTATGGATTGCATGACTGACGCCGGACTGAGTGTACCCGAGACGTTCGGCACTTAGAGTTAGGTTCTTGGTGTCAGCAATATCCAATAGAAGATTTAATTTTGATATGTCCATATAGCCTCCTTTCTTTTATGTTTGTTACAGATATGACAATTTGTCATGGTAGTGATTAAACAGTGTCAGTTTACTAATAACATAAATGAAAATATAATGCAAGTAGAAAGTAAAACACAGAAAACAGATAAAGTCAAGAGGAAATGTACATACAATATCAAATAGTATATTGACTTTTGCGAGAATTGAGGTGTGAAAAAATGAACTATGTCTTCCCGTTAAGACAACATGTCGGGGCAGCGGCCGAAGCAGTTGTAAGTATTGGCGATCAGGTAAAGAGAGGTCAATTGATAGCTGCAAAACCGGAAGGGGCTCTGAGTGCCAATATCTATTCAAGTGTGGACGGAATTGTAGAGGGAGCAGATGCGGACAAGATTTCCATCAAAGAACAGGGAACTGATTTTGATACATATCTTCCGCTGAAAAGTGAAGACCCGAAGGCACTGATAGAAGAGGCTGGAATTGTAGGGCTCGGAGGAGCGGGATTTCCAACTGCTGTAAAATTGAATACACATTTTGACAAAGGCGGAACGGTCATTGTAAATGCTGCAGAATGTGAGCCGATTCTTTCTCATAACATTACGAGAATTGAAAAAGAACCGGAAAAATTGTTAGAAGGTTTGAAGATTGTAAAGAAACTTGTGAATGCAGAGAAAGGAATCATAGCGATCAAGAGTGTTCATAAAGAAGCAATCGAAGACTTAAAGAAAGTAATTGATGAAGAAGATATCACTGTATTCCCGTTAGACAACATTTATCCGATGGGAGAGGAACGTGCAGTGATCCGAGAGACTTTAGGTATTTTATTGGAGCCTGAACAGCTCCCGATGGCAGCAGATGCGATCGTGATCAATGCAGAGACAACCTTTAAGATACGTGAGGCGGTTGAAGATAAGAAACCATTAATTGATAAAGATATGACGGTTGCAGGAAAATTAAAAGACAATGCATCTATTCATGTATTCCTTGATGTGCCTCTTGGAACGCCGGTACAGGAAGTATTTGAGATGGCAGGAGGACTTGGACCAGAATATGGAGAACTGATCATGGGAGGTCCATTTACCGGAAAGAGAACTACACTGGATGCCCCGGTGGTTAAGACAACGGGCGGCTTACTTGCAGCAGAGGAGTTCTTCCCGGGACCTGAGAAGATTGGACTTTTAGTCTGTGCCTGTGGTGCAGATGAAGCACGACTCAGAGAGCAGGCAAAGAGCATGGGTTCTGAAGTTGTTGGCGTAGAGTTCTGTAAACAGGCAAGACCTGTAAAAGCAACCAGAAAATGTGAGAATCCAGGAAAATGTCCTGGACAGGTACAGAAAGTAATGGCATTAAAGAAAGCCGGAGCACAGGCGGTACTGATCAGTAACTGTACAGATTGCAGTAATACGGTCATGTCGTGTGCACCACAGCTGAAATTGCCGGTTTACCATTGTACTGACGGGGCCTTACGCGCCGTTAATTATAAAATGATAAGACGCTTTCGAAGAGAAGAGTAAGGAGGAAAAAAGATGTCTATCACACAGGAAACACTGCAGAAACATTTAAAAGATCCTGCAATTTTTTGTTGCAGGAGAGAAAAGGGACTGGTCATCAGTGCCGCAGATTTGGAAGACCCGGGATTATTTGATGATATGGAAGAGGCTGGTCTTCTGACATTAAGCCCAGATGGACTTCGCATTGAACAGGTAATCGGAAGTACATTATTACAGGATGTTGAAGCACTTACACCAATTACAAGAGATGTTCTTGACAAGGTGAATGAAGTGGAAGAAGAGGTGAAAGAGGAGGCCAAAGAAGAGCCTGAAGCACCAGTTGCAGCACCAGTAATCAGTCAGAGTGCAGGAGGAAACGGAATGATTCATATTGAAATCGGAAAAGCAGAGAAATTTGAAGGATTAAAGCTGGATGTACCAGTAGTAGCAGGCCCGGCGGCACCTGCACCGGCAGCACCAGCAGTTGATGAGAAAATCGGAGAAAAAACAGTCATCAGAAGTCTTGTAAAAAAACATATTAAAATTACAGATGTAAAATTAGGAGATAAGACTTCTATCGAGAACGGTGTTATCACGATTGATAAAAATATCGTAAATGAAGCAGTAAAAGAAGATGAGCTTTGTAAGAGCCTTGAACTGGAAGTTATTTATCCAGATCAGAGACACATTTACACAGAAACGATCATGGATGTTTGCCCGATCGCTACAAAAGTAGAAGGTGAACTTGGTGAAGGTGTGACAAAGGTTGCAGACGGCGTTGTATTTATGCTGACAGGTGTTGATGAAGATGGCGTTCAGGTACATGAATTTGGATCTTCAGAAGGATACCTTGATGAAAAGATGTATTTCGGACATCCTGGATGTGCAGATGAAAATGATATCATCATTCGCTGCCACGCAGTTATCCAGAGATTATCTGGTATGACAAGGCCTGGCCCGTTCGCAGCACACAAGTGTCAGGATCATATCATTCAGGCAATCCGTAATGAGTTAAAAGGATACGAAGGAGAAGTTGTACGTGAAGAAGTTTGTGAAGACGTACGTCGTGTAGGAAATCCTCGTGTTGTATTAGTAAAAGAGATCATGGGACAGGGTGCTATGCATGATAACGTAATCTGCCCGACAGAGCCTTGCGGAATCTTAGGTGGACAGAAGAACGTAGACTGCGGTAACGTTCCGATCATCCTGACACCAAACCAGGTAAGAGATGGTTCTATCCACGCATTGACATGTATCGGACCTGCTACAAAAGAAATGACACGTCACTATATCCGTGAGCCACTGGTAGAGGGACTTGCAGCAGATGAAGAATTAGATCTGATCGGAGTTGTTTGCATCGGATCTCCACAGGTTAATGATGAAAAACTCTGGGTATCTGAGCGTCTTGGTTCACTCCTTGAGTCTCTGGATCTTGATGGATGCATTATCACAACAGAGGGATTTGGTAATAACCATATCGACTTTATCCAGCACATCGGACAGGCTGGTAAGAGAGGCATCCCGGTAGTAGGAGTTTCCTTCTGTGCATATCAGGGACAGCTCGTTGTTGGTAATGAGTATGCAGATGCAATGGTTGAAGAGAACATGGATAAGGGCGGATTTGAAAATGATATCGCAGGATGCTCTTGCGTAACAAAAGAAGTTGCCGCTCGTGCAATCCAGATGTTAAAGAACAAGATGGCAGGCGTTAAGATTGAGCCGGCTGAGAAGAAATGGAATAACGAAGTAATCAATTCTAACAACAGATTACTGGGACTTCCAGAAACTAAACTTGTAGAAAGTGGAACATTACACTAATGGATTATATGATAAATCCCGTTAAAATGGGGGGCCTTGTAAAGGCAGTAAAAGGCGATGATATCAAGATACATCTGCATGGACGGTTGGGTGTTATTACTGTAAAAAGAGATCTGATCGTCGGAGACGAACAGATAGAGCCGGGACATGATCTGGAATTTTATTTCAGCTATATACAAGTGATAGAAGATCCATATGACTATGACCCGTCGGATCTTACAACAGACCATGAGATTGCTCCGTGTCTGTTGGGCGGAAAACTTACGCAGGTAAATGATACAGCCGTAGAAGTGACAATAATGAATAATCTAGGAACAATCGCAGTGCCGCGAAGATGGGTGTTTACACCAGTGACGCTTGCAGAAGGACAAGATGTTGAATTCTATCTTAGTTGCATGAATGTAGTCTGCAAACGCGATATTCCAGTAGAGATGATTTAAGGAGGATAAACCATGAAATTAACAACCAAGCCAGGTATGCGTTCAGAAATATTCGTACCGATCACACCGAAGCCGGTGTTTACAGAATTAAAGAAACCTCTGAGTGAGTGTAAGGTTGCATTCATTACAGCCGGTGGAATCCACAAAAAAGACCAGACTCCATTTAATACATCAGGAGACTTCTCTTATCGTACAATTCCATTTGATACACCATCTGATCAGTTGATGGTAACACACGGTGGATTTGATAACTCTGATATCAACAAAGATGTCAATGCAATGTTCCCGATCGATCGTTTGCATGAACTCGTTGCAGAAGGATTTATTGGATCTCTGGCAGATGAAACTTATACATTTATGGGCGGCGGCGGAAACGTTGAGAAGTTCACAAATGAGACAGGGCCAGAAATCGCACGTAAATTAAAAGCACAGGGAGTAGACATTGTTCTTTGTACAGGTGGATGCGGAACTTGCCACCGTTCAGCTACAATCGTAACAAGATGCTGTGAAGAGGCTGGAATGAGTTGTGTGGTAATCGCTGCACTTCCTCCGATCGCAAGACAGCAGGGAGCACCAAGAATTACAGCACCTCATGTACCGATCGGATCAAATGCCGGTGAGCCAAACAACATTCCAATGCAGACTGCTATTATTAAAGAGTCTTTAGAGTGGGTTCGTGATTGCCCGAGTTTCAACCAGACAAAGATTCTTCCATATGAATATCGTCATAACGTATAAAATGCTACTGTTATAAAAGATAGAGAGACTGTCGCAAATGCGGCGGTCTCTTTGCAATATCATCAAAAAGGAGATTGGTATGGGACTGGGACCTAGTATTAAGATGACAACAAAACATCATTTTTTCTGTCCGGTAAGTGAAGAAATAGAGAAAGCAAAGGATCTGGAATATACGGGGATCATTATCGATGGAGTATCCGAGGTTTGTGATGACAAGGTATATACGGCAAAGAGAGTGGGAGACCTTGCTCAGATACTTCATGCAGATGGTGCGATTGTAGCAATCGATGGATGGGGAAATCATCATGTGGATTTTGTAAATGTGATCAGACAGCTTGGAATCCGGGGAATCCCCAGCGTGGGCTTAAGCTATATTGGGCAGCAGGGAAGACTGGTGTGCAGTGATCCGTATGTGGACTGTGTGATTGATTTTAATAAGAATGTATCCGGGTATGAATCCTGCATCGTGGGAGATAATAACCTGACATCTTATGATGCGATGAAAGCAGTGGCACTTTTAAAGAATAAAATGCGAAAAGCAGGGAGCTATCATCCGGGAGAATACCTTGAGGGAGAAGAAGTAATATTAAGAAAATTGATCCGAAAAACATTTCCTGTTGCAGAAGTAAAATGGGGAGATACAACGCAGTTTGGGAAAAATGTATTAATAATAGAAGAAAGTATTGCAGATGGTCTTAGTATGTATGAAAATCGAATACGAAAAATCAGAGTTTCCATCCTGCCACCGGGGGAACATGATGGATTTGTAAATTCCAATCTGGATTATATGCCAATTGCCTGTAAAATACGGGGAGAACTGGGAGAAGGAGTAACGTATCTCCTGTCCGGGGTAACGGTTATGCTGACAGGGGTGGAAGAAAAGAGTGGATTTCAGCCGTCTAATATTGGCTCGTCAGAAGGTATTTTAAGAGAACAGGTGGTACTTAACAGAGCAGGAACACCGTTAGATTCAGACTTTATTCTGCATATAGATACTACATTTAAAGAAGGAGAAGGAAGAACCGCAGAAGGAATTATGGCAGCACATCGCTGTGCAGATCGTATACTGGAAAAAATTCGAAGATCAATGAGAGAGGCAGTGGGTATTCCTTATATTAGTGAAACTTTTTATGATAAAAGAAAATCGGGCTGTGCCAGAGTCATACAGGTAAAAATAGTATCGGGTCTGGGAAATATGTATGATACAGCAGTGTTTCCGATACAGCCGGCCGGAATTCTTGGAAGCCATAGTATGCGGGAATCAGGGAATCTTCCGTATGTGGTCACTCCAAATCAATGCAGAGATGGAGTGATACATTCGTTGTTATGATGAGATAAAAGGTTGAATATAGCTTAAAAAAGAGACCGCGTTCATATTATTTACCTTATAAACCTATATTATGGCTAGGTATAGAAAAAAATTATAAATGGTTTTATCTATTAGAAAAATCAATTTTATTATTTAAAAATCATTTGTTATGCTGTTAATGGATTGTTAAAAAATTAGACAAGCGATTGGTAATGAGGTAAACATTTATGGCAATGGATAATAAAGAAGTAAAGACATTGAACAGACAACAGCTTCGTGAATTAGAGACAAAGCAGAAGACGACTTTTCAGACAGTGTTAGACTGGGTGATCATGGTTCTTCCGGTAGTTTGCGGGATAATAGCGATTCTTGAATATAAATTGATTCCGGATGGAAATACCAATAAGAATCCAAATACTTATCTGGGAGCATTGCTAGTATTTATTGGCGCGTATGTTATTTATTTCCTGATAGCACTGATACAAAAAGCAAGAGGTAATCAACCGGTTTTTGATAAACTCAGATATCGTGCGCCTTTATTTTCAGCGTTATTTTTACTACTGGGTGGGTATGATTATCTGACATTGAAGACAGGAATCCTGACTCAGCCATTTGTTCCGTGTATGAATGCAATCTTGAATATAGCCTGGGAAGATAAGAGTTATCTTATAGAATGTACATTACATACATTGAGACTTTTGTTCCTGGGATATTTTATCGGAGTGTTTGTCGGACTGATCACGGGAATTACCTGTGGATACTCGGAAAAGGTAAGATATTGGATCAATCCAATCATCAAATTTCTGGGTCCTATTCCGACGCCTACCTGGATTCCGATCATTATGGTTGTGGTATCGTCTCTTTTTAAAGGAGCAGTGTTCATTATTGCTTTGGGGTCATGGTTTGCGGTTACGGTAGCTTCTATGACGGGAATTTCGAATGTAGATAAGAGTTATTTTGAAGCGGCCAGAACGCTCGGTGCAAATGAGCGACAATTAGTGTTTAGAGTTGCAATTCCGTATGCAATGCCATCTATTTTGCAGGGATGTACACAGGCGATGAGTTCAGCATGTGTGGCTATTACTATTGCAGAGATGATGGGAGTTAAAGCAGGACTTGGCTGGTATATGAACTGGGCAAAATCATGGGCAGCATATGATAAGATGTTTGCCGCACTATTTGTAATCTGTATTATATTTACAATCGTTACGAAAGTGTTGGAATTGGTGAAAAAGCGTTTGCTTAGATGGCAGAATGGAGTTGTGAAATAATGGCAGATAAGAGAGTGACTTTGAAATTAGAGAATGTTTCTAAGAGTTTTGCGAAAATAGAAAATGATGAAGTGACCCATGCATTAAACGAGATAGATCTTACTTTGCATAGTGGAGAATTTATCAGTTTGGTAGGGCCATCTGGTTGTGGAAAATCTACCATCCTCAGACTGATCGCGGGATTGATCGGACCGACGACAGGAAGTGTAACGGTGGATGGAAAAGAAGTAACTGAGCCATCTCCGGAAAGAGGTATGGTATTTCAGAAACCGACGTTATTTCCGTGGCTTACTGTTGAGAAAAATATTGCCTTTAGTTTAAAGATGCAGGGCAAGCTAAAGGGCAATGAAGATAAAGTAAAGCGGATGATAGATGTGATTGGATTAAATTCTTTTAAGGATGATTATCCGGATCAGTTGTCTGGAGGAATGGCACAGAGAGTTGCATTGGTGAGATCTCTCATCAATGAGCCGGATATTCTGCTTTTAGATGAGCCACTGGGGGCGCTGGATGCATTTACACGCATGAATATGCAAGATGAGATCTTGAAAATCTGGTATGAGAAGAAACAGCTTGCTATTATGGTGACTCATGATGTAGATGAAGCGATTTATATGGGAACAAGAGTGATCGTGATGGATGCGAATCCAGGAAGAATCGTGGAAGACATCAAGATAGAAGAGGGATATCCTCGCGACAGGTCATCAGAAAGCTTTGTAAAGTACCGTAATCAGATTTTAAATCAATTACATTTTGGTGGAAAATCTTAAGTACAGGTCTGGGGAAAGATTCCTTGAGATGCTTTCAAAAGAGGTTGGAGCATCTTTGGAAATATATTTATTTTATGAAAAAGGAGAAATGGTATGAAATTGAAAAGCATTAAACGCGTAATGGCAGCTGCAATGATTTCAGTGATGTCATTATCACTGGCAGCATGTGGCGGAAGTGGAAGCAGTTCCTCATCAGCAGACTCTTCTACAAAAGAAGCAAGTACAAAAGACATGGAGCGTCCGGAAGCTGTTTCCGAGGAAGACTGGGAGGCTATGCAAAAAGAGCCTGTATTTGGTCAGGAGCTTAATTATTTGTTTAATGGAGGAGCTTGTGTATCTGCAAAATATATGGCAGAGGTACAGGGATACTATGAAGAGTATGGAATTAACGCAAAGTATATGGAAGGTGAGTCTGTAGTTAATACAGTTGGTACAGGCCAGTGCTTGTGGGGAACAGACCATATTGCTACGATGCTTGTTCCGGTAACAAACGGTGTAAAAATGACATTCGTTACTGGTGCACATGTAGGATGTAAATCTATTTATGTGCCAAAGGATAGCGAGGTTAAGAGTCTTGAAGATCTGAAAGGTAAGAAGATCGCGATTCATGATGGTATTGGTAACTCAGATCAGAATATCTGCTACCGTGTGTTAGATAAAGCAGGAATCGATCCTACATCAGAAGTAGAATTCCTTGATATTGCGGATAATGCTGCTACAGTACAGTCAATGGAAAATGGTGAAGTTGATGCGACAATCTTCTCTGACTATTTTGTACTTGCAAATTATAAAGATGATATGAGAATGCTTGGTTCTATCACTTACAGCGATGAGTTCCAGGATGAAGCATGCTGTGTAACTGCAATGAACACTGATTTTATTAAAGAGAACCCTGTTCATGCAAAATATGTTGTAATGGCAATCAAACGTGCGGGAGAATATAACCGTCTTCACGCAGAAGATGCTGTTCAGGCAATGTACGATACAGATAAGATGACAGGTGAAAAAGAAGATCAGTTAGTATTCTGGGATTCTTTACATTTTGGTCTGTCTGATGCATTTACAGAGAGAGCCTTAAGAGAAATCGCTGAGGATTATATCCGTCTTGGAATCATCACAGACAAAGATCTGACAGCAGATGATGTTATGGATATGGCATGGACACCTGTTTGCCCAGATGAAGAGATGCCGGAAGGATA
>ERZ773103.3825-NODE-3825-length-11814-cov-75.438728_pt1 | contig 11814 bp, 7 predicted proteins | sample MGYA00511118_ERZ773103 | MGnify/ENA primary metagenome ERZ773103 (study PRJEB29015, sample SAMEA2737821) | human gut metagenome | biome: human gut; feature: human-associated habitat; material: faeces | place: China | collected 2012 ... | reverse complement strand
CACCCCCGACACCGGTGTGGAGCTGTTTGGCAAAACCTTCAGGTATCCCTTCTTTGCAGGCCCTGTGGGTGCGGTGAACCTCCACTATTCCGACACCTACACCGATATGACCTACAATGACGTGCTGGTGCGCGCCTGTGCCGAAAACGGCATTGCCGCCTTTACGGGTGACGGCACCAACCCCGACGTGATGACCATGGCCACCAAGGCCATTGGCGCTGCAGGCGGCTGCGGCGTGCCCACCATCAAGCCCTGGAACATTGACACTGTCAAGGCCAAGATGGAGCAGGCCAAGGCCAGCGGCTGCTTTGCCGTGGCCATGGACGTGGATGCCGCCGGTCTGCCCTTCCTGAAGAATATGACCCCGCCCGCCGGCAGCAAGAGCGTTGCCGAGCTGGCCGAGATCGTCAAGCTGGCTGAGCGCCCCTTCATCGTCAAGGGCGTGATGACCGTCAAGGGTGCCCTCAAGGCCAAGGAGGCCGGTGCTGCTGCTATCGTGGTCTCCAACCACGGCGGCCGTGTGCTGGACCAGTGCCCCGCCACTGCCGAGGTCCTGCCGGAGATCGCTGAGGCCCTCAAGGGCAGCGGTGTGAAGATTCTGGTGGATGGCGGCATCCGCTCCGGCGTGGATGTGTTCAAGGCGCTGGCTTTGGGTGCTGACGCTGTGCTCATCTGCCGCCCCTTTGTCACCGCAGTCTACGGCGGCGGCGAGGAAGGCGTGAAGTGCTACATCGACAAAATCGCCGCCGAGCTGGCCGATACCATGCAGATGTGCGGCGCACACTCTCTGGCCGAGATCACCCGGGATATGGTGAGGATCTGATAAGTAGGCATAAGAAAAGCGGCATCTATTCCGTTTGCACGGAGAGGTGCCGCTTTTTGCTGCATATCAAAAAATTACTTCAGCGTTCCATCCAGTACCTGCTGGTAATACCATGGCTTGGGTGCGCGGAACACCTTGCCAGCCAAAGCGGCAAACTGTGGGTCGCTGATCTTTTTGGGGAACGCCAGCTCCCAGGCGCACAGAGCCTGATATTTCAGCTTCAGCTCCCGGTTGGCGGCATTGTTGCCATACTTGGAATCGCCCAAAATCGGGCAGCCAATGCTGGCCAGATGGGCGCGGATCTGGTGGGTTCGGCCCGTTACCAGCTCCACCCGTAATAGCGCCAAACGTCCGCTGACGGCAATGGTATCATATGCGGTAATGATCTCTTTTGCACCGGATTTCGGCTCGTCCAGAATGCGCACAATGCCATGCACAGAATCTTTCGTTAAAAAGCTGTGCAGCGTGGCAGCGGGTGGTACCGGACGGCCAAAGGTTACGCACAGGTAAGTTTTGCGAATCAACCGCTCTTTGATGGCGTTTACCAAAAATTCTTCCGCCGCCGCGGTCTTTGCCAGCAACACAAGGCCGCTGGTGCCGGTGTCCAGCCGGTGGCACAGGCGCGGCTCATGGGCGGCGTCCCACCGCTTTTCCTCATACAGGCGGCGCAGTACGCGGTTCAGCAGGGTGTCAGCTTCGTCGCCATCCACCGGGATACCCGCGGGCTTGTTGGCCACGATCAAATCATCGTTTTCATAAATAAATTCCGCCGGGGCGCGTGCCTGCAAAAACTCCGGCCCCTCCTGGGAGGTCAGTCCAAGCTGGTCGTCCAGCAGGTAAACGCGGATCACATCGCCGTTCTGCACACGGGTGGCAAGGGGCTGCTTTTTGCCGTTCAGCTTAATTTTGTTTTCCCGCAGCGCCTTGTTCAGCCGCCCCAGCCCCAGGGCAGGGAACTGCTCCATCAGGTATTTGTCCAGCCGCACGGGCAAAAGGCTTTTTACATGTAGTTCCTGCATTATTTACTCTCCAATTCTTTATCCCACAAAACGGTCGCGTCCGGGATATCCAGTGTCACCATCAGCCAGCCTGCATCGTGGTCGTCAATCGTTTTAATTGTGTATTCTTTCCCATCGGCGCACAGCACACTGGCATGTTCCAGCTTGTGGCGCACAAAGGGGGAATCTGCAAAGCATACCGTCTGTTTCGTTTCGTCCAGCACACCGCGGTTCCACAGGGCGTCAGTGTAATCCGCAAGGCGCAGGGGATAATTTTCGTCATAGGGGGTGCACAGCGCATCAAAGTTCTGCCCCTGCAGCCCCGGCGCAATCACATACCAGCTGCATGTGCCGTCCGTACTCGTTACCCTGCCGCACCAGGCATTGTCCTTCACCGGTTCCACGGCCTGCAAAAAGGCACCTTCCTCGGCAAACAGGTACAACGTATCCTCCCGCACGGTTCCGGCAGCAAGCTCCGCCAGCAGCGTTTCCCGTTGGGCGGCCAGTGCCGTTTCATCATAGCGGGCGGCAAACGGGTCGTTGGTTGTCATGCCGTTGTCCGCGGCAAACAGGGCCAGATGCAACGCGTCATCTTGAATTTCATCCATTGAGACAACTGCCGTATACTGCTGCGCTGCCTGCCAGAAATCACTCTCCATCTCGGTGGGGAACGCATTGGTCTGCATGGCCTGCTGCATTGCCGCACTGCGCTGCACCATGCCGGGGCTTACATCCCAAACCTGTACCACAGCCAGCAGGGCAGCACCCGCCAGCAGCCAGCGGCCTTTCAGCCGGGCAAGGCCCACAAGGGTTAGCAACATCAGCAGGTAATAGATTGGCCAGAACAGCCGCCCACTGGAACGGAAGATGGAAAACAGTTTGATCAGCGAAGCGGGCAGCGGCAGCGTGGCAAGCGTTGCGCCGTTTGCGGTAATCACATTGCTGATGGCAAACACCGTTAAAACCGCGCAGCAGCAGGCCAATGCCCAGTGACGGCGCAGCATGCCGCCCAGTTGCCGCCGCAGCAAAACCACCGTAATGGGCAGGGCAATCAGCACGCCCAGCCCCAGGTAGGCAAAGGCATCATAATTGCCGTAAACCTGGTTCTGTGCGGGCAGCACCCGACTGTACAGCACGCCGTTTACCCCCACGGGGTTCCACAGTGCATTCAGGTTCATGCAGAAATAGCCGTACAATGCCTGCCCGCCGCTGGAAGCACTGCCGTACAGCAGCCCCAGTGCCCAGCCCAGCAGTGCCGTGCCGCTAAAGTTGGCAGCAAGGTACAGGCCGGGCCCCGCAAGCTGGCGGTTGTGCAGTGCATATTCCAGTAGCAGCGCCAGCGTGATGGCATAGGTCATCGGCAGAAAGTAGGGGTGGATGCCTACTGCCAGCACGTTCAGCACAAACAGCCCGCGGGAGGCATACTGCCCTTTGCGCCGTGCAGCAAAATAAAAATAGAGCGCAGCCAGCACAAAAAACTGTGCCCCCAGCGAGGTATGCCGGAACACACGCTCAAACAAAACCGGGCTGGTAACAAACAGCAGGTCCGCCGCAAGCGGTGCCGCGCACCCCGGCAGGAACAGCCCTGCCAGCAGCGCGCCAAACCCGCCCTGCAACGCAAAGCAGACCAGCGTGAACCACCCCATATACTGGAACGTTCCGCCCACAAGGTTGGCAACCGGCTTTAACAGGGCAGCCACCAGCGGGATAGAGTCGGTATAAGCAACGCTCAGCCCATCCGGGTAGTTGATGCCGCGGGCAATGCAAAGCGGCCAGCCAGCGGAGCTTTGGCGGTAAAACAGCCACCCGGCATAATGCTGCTGGATGTCCTTTTCAATATACCCGCCGCGGCAAAAGGCATCGTTGGTTACATCCAGTGTGCTGACCCCGAACACCAGCACAAACACCAGTACCCCCAGCAGGGCACCACCGAGGAACAACCGCCCATTGCGGGTAAGTTTTGGTAAAGTTGAATTTTTTGCCAGTAGTAACACATCCTTTGGGGCAAAGAAATAAAATTTGAAAGCTGATATAAGCTAAGGCAATACCGCATAATTCTAAGTGCCGATACGGCGAGCGAGGTGCGGCAGATGCTAAGCCAAAAGCGCAGATAATACTGGATGCTGCAAAGGTGAGCGCCGCCAGTGGCGGAAACAGCGAACCGAAGCAGGGGCAGCGGTCGCAGAGTGCGAGGGGCTTTTGCCCCCGAAGCACGATGCGGGTACCGCAACCCGACATTATCGAGCATTTTGGCAACGCAGATGCCGTGCCGCAGCCGCCGGAGCGGCGCTTAAGCCGTCAGGCGGGAATTGTGCGGTGTTGCCCTAAATATCAAACAATAAAACAACTTTATTATAATATACACGCAGTAAAATATCAACGTAAACCATGCCATATCTGCCCCATGCCGGGCATGGCAGCAACCCACCGTGGGCGAAAAACACCTTGCATCCCGCCGCAACAGTGGATATAATGTAAAATTATACAAAATAATAAAGTTTCATGCCGTTGCGGCGGCCGGAAAAGGGGTACAGGAAAAATGAATTTTGTTTTTATTTCACCGCATTTCCCGGAAAATTACTGGAATTTTTGTGACCGCCTGCGTGCCAATGGCGTAAATGTGCTTGGCATTGGCGATGCCCCTTACGAAACGCTGCCCGCCCTGCTCAAAAGCGCACTGACCGAGTATTACCGTGTGGACAACATGGAAAACTATGATGAAATGCTGCGCGCCATGGGCTTTTTCACTTTCAAGTATGGCAAGATCGACTGGGTAGAAAGCAACAATGAATATTGGCTGGAACAGGATGCCCGCCTGCGGACAGATTTTAATATCACCACCGGCATTAAATCCGCTGAGATCGAAAAGTTTAAGCGCAAATCCGTGATGAAAACCTACTACCAGAAAGCCGGTATCCCCACCGCCCGCTGGTGTGTGACGGCAGATGTAACGGAGGCCCAGGCTTTCGCCAAAACTGTCGGCTGGCCCGTTATTGCCAAGCCAGATAACGGCGTGGGGGCAAACGGCACCCATAAGTTCAAGAATAAAACCGAGTTGAACAAATTTTTCCAGCAGGAGGGCCCCAATGTGGCCAACTATATCCTGGAAGAATTTGTGGATGGTGAGATCGTGACCTTTGACGGCGTGGCCGATGCCAATGCCGAGCCGATCTATGCCGCCAGCCATGTTACGCCGGACAGCATTATGGAGATTGCCCATGGCAAAAAGCCGATGTGGTACTATGTTGCACCGGAAATCAGCCCCGAACTGCGCAAAATGGGCGAAGCCGCCCTGAAAGCCTTTGGGGCCAAAAGCCGCTTTTTCCACCTGGAATTTTTCCGCCTGAAAACCGCCAAGCCCAGTCTGGGCAATGCGGGGGATATCCTGGGGCTGGAAGTCAACATGCGCCCGGCTGGCGGCTATACGGTGGATATGCTCAACTATGCCGGCGGGCTGGACCTGTACCAGATTTGGGCCGATATGGTGGCATTCGGCGCTGCGCACCATCCGCTGGCGCGTTACCACCGCTACTGCTGCTGTGCGGGCCGCCACGATGAACTGCGCTACCGCATGCCGCATGAGGAGCTGCTGAAAAAGTACCGCTCCTGCCTGAACGCGGCTCCGCGCCTGCCGGAAGTTCTGGCCCGCGAAATGGGGGACCAGCTGTACATTGCCAGCTTTGAGGACGAAGCCGCAATGCAGGCGTTCCGCCGCGATGCCCTGGCCCGCCCGCGCGAATAACAGCAGGCAAAAATGGAGCGGACAAATCGGACAAAATCGAACATCTTGTGAATTTTATCCGCACAAATTGTAACATCTTGTAGTAAGCACTTGCTATTTACAGCCAAACCAGATACAATATATTCTGTATTTTTGGAGCCAGAAATAAGAGCTGCTACCCCCGTGAAGGGCAAAGCGGTTCCTATTGGGCAGAAGGAGCATCGCGGTGGAACAGGTATTTTTCATCAACCCCGTTGCAGGAAAACGGGATGCAAGCGCAGAGCTTGTGCCCCGGATCCAGGCGGCGGCCTGCCAGCTCCAGCTGCCCCAGCCTCAAATTGTTGTCACACAGTATGCCGGTCAGGCCCGCGAAGCAGCTCACCGGTATGCGGCATCCGGTACCCCGGCGGCGCTGTATGCCTGCGGTGGAGATGGAACGCTGAACGAGCTGGTTCAGGGCGCGGCAGGCAGCGCGAATGTAGCGGTCGGCTGTGTGCCCTGCGGCAGCGGGAACGACTATGTGCGCAACTTCGGCGCGGCGGGCCAAGCGCCTTTTTTAGATTTTGCCGCCCAGCTGCAGGCACAGCCCTGCCGGGTGGACCTGCTGCAAACATCCCTTGGTATCGGAATCGATATCTGCGCCGCCGGGCTGGACGCTCAGGTGGCATATGGCATCCCAAAATTCCGGCGGCTGCCGGGATGCGGGGGAACAGCAGCCTATACGCTCTCGATTCTACAGGCTATGCTCAGCCGCTTCGGCCACAAGCTGCGCGTTGCGATCGACGGCAAAGAGTATATCGGTACTTATATGATGGCGGCCATCTGTAATGGCGGCTATTACGGCGGCGGTTATCAGGCTGCGCCCTATGCAGCCATGGATGACGGCCTGCTCGATATTGTGCTGGTCAAACCCATCTCCCGCATTCAGGTTGCGGGAATTTTGGCCAAATACAAAGCCGGGCGGCACATGCAGGATGCCGATACCATCGTGCCGGAGTTCCGCAGCTTTATGACCTTTTACCGTGCCCGCAGCGTGGAAATGCAGGTGCTGGACAACCGCCCCATCATTGCCACAATTGATGGCGAGTGTGCCCCGGTGATGGAGTTGAAAGCGGAAGTTCTGCCATCTGCGTTGAATGTGCTGCTGCCGCGGCCTGCCTGCGGCAGCGCGGTCATCCGTGGGCTGCACGAATGCCCGATGCAGGCAAAAGCAAAATAAAACCATGGCAAACGCGCCAGAACAAAGCGCTGATTGCCGTACTTGAAATAAAATCCGCGGCCAGCTGGCCCGGGGAGGGAAAGATATGTCAGAAGCAAAAGTAAGGGTTCGTGTGGCCTATAACGCCATGCACCTGCCGGTGGTTGCACTGCGCGGGCTGGTGGTGTTCCCCAATAATGTGGTTCACTTTGAGGTGGGCCGCCAGAAGTCCATTGCCGCCATCGAGGCTGCCATGCACGCCAACAGCAATATTTTTCTGATTGCACAAAAGGATATGGAGACCGAGGAGCCCACGGCCCAGGATCTGTATGCCTATGGCGTCATTTCGGAAATTAAGCAGGTGCTGCGTGTATCCGAAGATCTGGTCAAGGTACTGGTAGAGGGAAAATCCCGTGCTAAATTGCTGGACTTGGATGCCAGTGGCAAATACCTGCAGGCTGATGTCCGCCCTGCTCCCGTGCGCGGTGTGGCACCAGATAAGCGCACCCAGACCGAGGCGTTGGTTCGCAGCCTGAAAGAGTGCTTTGAGGAGTATCTCTCCTACAGCCCGCAAATCTCCAAGGATGTGGTGTATAACATCGTCTCCTCGGATAATCCGCTCTACCTGAGCGAATACATGCCGGCCAACCTGCTGCTGAAATATGAGGACAAGCAGACCATTCTGCAGGAAAATTCCATCCCCAGCCGGTTGGAAAAGCTCCTGCTTGTGATGCGCCAGGAATGTGAAGTGCTGGCCATTGAGAAAGAACTGGACGATAAAGTGAACGTCCAGATGGATAAAAACCAGCGCGATTACTACCTGCGGGAGCAGATGCACATCATCAGCGAAGAACTGGGCGATGCCGAGGATACCCGTGCCGAAGCGGAAAAGTATGCCCAGAAGATTCAGGACCTGCACCTGGATGCCGCCAGCGAGGAAAAGCTGCTGAAAGAATGCGAGCGCCTTGGCAAAATGGCCGGCAACCAGGCTGAGATCAGCGTGATCCGCAGCTACCTGGATACCGTCATCGGCCTGCCCTGGCACACCTTTACCAAGGACGATCTGAACCAGGCCCACGCCCGCAAGGTGCTGGACCATGACCACTATGGTCTGGAAAAGGTCAAGGAGCGTATTCTGGAAATTCTGGCCGTCCGCCAGCTCAACACCGAAGTCAAGGGTCAAATCGTCTGCCTGGTCGGCCCTCCGGGTGTCGGCAAAACCTCCATTGCGCGCTCCGTTGCCGCCTGCATGGGCCGCAACTTTGCCCGCATGAGCCTTGGCGGCGTGCATGACGAAGCCGAGATCCGCGGCCACCGCCGTACATACATCGGCGCAATGCCCGGCCGCATCATCAGCGCCATCAATACCGCCAAGTCCTCCAACCCGGTCATCCTGCTGGACGAGATCGACAAGCTGGCGGGGGACTACCGCGGCGATCCTTCCAGTGCCCTGCTGGAAGTGCTGGACCCTGAACAGAACAAGACTTTTAAGGATAACTATCTTGATATTCCGTTTGACCTCAGCAACGTGCTGTTCATCACCACCGCCAACGATGCTTCCCACATTCCCGGCCCGCTGTATGACCGTATGGATGTGATTGAACTGCCCAGCTATACCCGCGTGGAAAAGTTCAACATCGCCCGCCGCCATCTGCTGCCCAAACAGCTCAAAAATAACGGCTTGGAATCCCGCGTTACCATGGCCCCGGCGGCGCTGTATGAGATCATTGACGGCTACACCCGCGAAGCCGGCGTGCGTACTCTGGAGCGCACCATCACCGCCGTGCTGCGCAAGTGCGCTCAAAAGATCGCCGCAGGGGAGAAAGATAAGATCAATGTTACCCCTGCCATGGTCAAAGCAATGCTCGGTCCCGAAAAGGTCAAGCCGACCTTTATTTCCCGCACCGATGCTGTTGGCATTGCCAACGGCCTGGCCTGGACCAGCGTGGGTGGAGAGATGCTTCCCATCGAAGTTTCCATCATCCCCAACGGATCCGGCAAGGTGGAGATCACCGGCAGCCTGGGTGATGTAATGAAAGAGAGCGCTCACCTGGCATTGACCTATGCCCGCGTACATGCCGAAACCTACCACATTGCGCCGGATAAGTTCAAGAACACCGATATCCATATCCATGCCCCCGAAGGCGCTGTACCCAAGGATGGCCCCTCCGCCGGTGTCACCCTGACCACCGCGCTGATTTCTGCGTTGTCCGAGATTCCGGTTCGCCACGACCTTGCCATGACGGGTGAAATCACCCTGCACGGCAATGTTCTGCCCATCGGCGGCCTGAAAGAAAAAAGCATGGCAGCCTTCCGCGAGGGCATTTCCACCGTGCTCATCCCTGAAGCCAACAAGCCCGACCTGTACGAGGTGGATGAGGAGGTCAAAAAGGCCGTCAAGTTCATCCCCGTCAGTGACCTTTCTCAGGTGCTCAAACATGCACTCATCCTGCCCGCAGCATCCGCTGCCCACAAACGCACCATGCCGCAGGCTACCCAGCTGATCGCAACCGAGCAGAGCACCGCCAAGGAACCTGCTGCCGTGATGTGACCAACGCGGAAAAGCCGGAAAAGGGAGTTGTATTTATGAATTATAATCGCAGTGAATTTCAGGCATCCTATGGCCTTTCCAGCCAGCTGCCGGAAAGCGACCGCCCGGAATTTGTCTTTTCCGGCCGTTCCAACGTGGGCAAATCCAGCTTGATCAACAGGCTGTGCAACCGCAAAAATCTGGCGCGCGTCAGCGCAACGCCGGGCAAAACGGCAACCATCAACTTTTACCGTGTGGATACCGCCTATTTTGTGGACCTGCCCGGCTATGGTTACGCCAAGGTGTCCAATGCGGACCGTGAGCGCTGGGACGAGCTGATCAACAGCTATTTTGAAGCGGACCGCGCGCTGAATGTGCTGGTGCAGCTGCTGGACAGCCGCCATGCCCCCAGCGCGGACGATGTGCAGATGATGGAATACCTGCACTTCCACCGGATTCCCTTTGTTGTGGCGCTGACCAAGGCGGATAAGCTCAAAAAATCTGAGATGACCGCCCAGCTGGAAGAGTTCCGCGTCACCTGCGCCCCCTATGGCTGCAAGCAGGTGTTTTTGACCAGCGCCGAAAAGGGGACTGGGGTCGAAGAACTGCGCCAGTATCTGGATGCCTGTCTGGCACCGGAGGCCTAAACCATGGCGTATCAGGAATTTGCCTATTTTTATGACGAGTTCAACGGCGCAGCCGATTATGATGCGCTGTTCGCCTATGTGACCGGGGAGCTGAAAGCCCACGGCATCCAGGATGGCATTGTGGCGGATTTCGGCTGCGGCACCGGCGAGCTGACCCTGATGCTGGCCCAGGCTGGGTACGATATGATCGGCATTGACGTTTCGGAAGAAATGCTCAGCGTCCTGCGGGACAAAGCCGATGCCCTTGGCCTGCCGCTGACCAACCCCATGCTGCTGTGCCAGGACCTTTTGCAGCTGGACCTGTACGGGACCATCCGCGCCGCGGTTTCCACTTTCGATACCTATAACCACATCGGTCCGCTGGAAAACTTTGAAAAGGCCATCGCAAAAGCCGCGTTCTTTATGGAAAAAGACGGCGTTTTTGTGTTTGACCTGAACACACCCTATAAGCATGAAAAAGTGCTTTCCGGCCAGACTTTTGATTTTGATGAGGATGACGCCGCCTGCCGCTGGAGCAACCGCTATGACCCACAGACAGGTCGCGTGGACCTCAGCATTGATATCCACTATAAAGATACCGGGGAAGACTTCCATGAATCTTTCTCGGAATACAGCTACCCGCTTGATACCGTCAAAGCGCTGCTAACCAGATACGGCTTTGACCCGGTCAAAATTGCCGATGGCGAAAGCTTTGGCCCTGTCCGGCCGGACAGCCAGCGCTGGATCATCACGGCAGTCAAGCAGTATACACAGGAAGCAGACGGCACCCCGGCCTAACCGCCGCACCCCTGCTTCGGGAGGTCATTGATTCTATGTGTGAAACAAAAAATGAAAACAGCAGCAACCTGCTGCGCGGCATTTCGGAAAACGGTGGCATCCTGTTCTATGGCATTGATTCCACCGCCATTGTGCGCCGAATGGAGCAGCTGCACAAAACCAGCGCCGTTACCACCGCAGCCCTGGGCCGCCTGCTGACCGGTGTTGCCATGATGGGCCAGATGCTCAAATCGGATTCTGATTCTGTCACCGTACAGATCAAGGGCGGCGGCCCGGCGGGCCGTATTCTGGCCGTTTCCAACGGCGCGGGCGATGTAAAAGGCTATGTCGAAAACTCCATCGTGGAGCTGCCCCCGCGCGCGGACGGCCACCTGAACGTCGGCGCTGCCGTGGGTAAGGATGGCACGCTGGATGTGATCCGCGACCTTGGTATGCGGGAACCCTATATCGGCCAGGTGCCGCTGGTTTCCGGTGAGATTGCCGAGGATATCACCAACTATTTTGCCATCAGTGAGCAGACACCAACGGTCTGCGCGCTGGGCGTTCTGGTCAACCCGGATCTGACGGTGCAGTGCGCGGGCGGTTTTATCGTGCAGCTCATGCCCGGCGCAACCGAGGATGAGATCACCCGCCTGGAAAAGAATATCGGCGCAATGCCCGGCATTACCACCCTGCTGCAGCAGGGTAAAAGTATTCCCGATATCCTGAATATGGCGCTGGACGGCTTTAACCCCGAACTGCTGGATTCCACCCGCATTGACTATTGCTGTGATTGCAGCCTGGACCGCGTGGAGCGCACCATCCGCAGCCTTGGCAAAAAAGAGGTGGAAAAACTGCGCGATGAAGACCCCATTGCCGAGGTCAACTGCCAGTTTTGCGGCAAACAGTACAAAGTAGACCTGAATGACCTGCTGAAAAACTGGCCGGACACCGTAGAAAAGCAGTAAACGTATGACTTTTTGAAAAAATAGGCGAAAAAAGCTTGACTTTTTACATCGAATGCCATATAATAGCATTCGTCGCCCGGAGAGAGCGCGACAAAACCAAACTCTCCGCCATGCGGCCGTAGCTCATCTGGTAGAGCGCCACCTTGCCAAGGTGGAGGTAGCGAGTTCGAGCC
>ERZ773103.3824-NODE-3824-length-11815-cov-4.511480_pt1 | contig 11815 bp, 16 predicted proteins | sample MGYA00511118_ERZ773103 | MGnify/ENA primary metagenome ERZ773103 (study PRJEB29015, sample SAMEA2737821) | human gut metagenome | biome: human gut; feature: human-associated habitat; material: faeces | place: China | collected 2012 ... | reverse complement strand
ATCCAGAAGAAAAGGATATTAAACCCACTCCTCAACCCACAAATCTCCCTACCTGCCCGATATGTGGTTCCACAAACCTTACAAAGCTTTCAAATGTAGGTAAGGCAGCAAAAGTAGGATTCTTTGGAATATTTGGTGCCGGTGATTTGGGTAAAACGTGGAAGTGTAAAAATTGTGGTAGCAAGTTTTAAGAGAGGATAGTAAAAGAGAGAAACATAAACAAATAAGGAGAATATTAACAAGATATTCTCCTTATACATTTACAATTTAAAATTAATCTTCATCAGCTGGTTCTATTGCCAATTCATGTTGTAACCCCATACATAATCCAATATATGTAGCTTCGTCAATTTCGTCCATTTTTTCTGCGGATAAAGAGCCAGCACACCATACATCTTTTTGCTCAAAAAGACTTTTGGGGATTGGATATGGCTGAGAACATAACACCCATGATTTTTGTTTTAATTTAGTTGTTCCAACCTCTATTTCAACATCTGTGGCAAATTTTTCTCGTGGCTTATACTGTTTATCTGATGTTATAAGCATAATTTCAACAGTGTCGTATTTTTGAAAATATTCTCCTTCTTGTAAAACTAATACAAACTTTGGTTTACCATGTGGATACTTTGGATCAAGAGTATATGGGAATACCAAATAGTATATTTCGCCTCGTTTAAGATTCATCTTTAGTTCCTCGCAATCTGATTATAAATTTGTGGTTCAATTACTTTGAAAAAATCATTTTCAATCTGCACATTTTCAGCTGGTTTCGAATTAGAAGAAAAAGAGATGCTTCTTTTTTTTGCACGTTCTTTTAATAATTTTAAATTGTCTTTCGTTTGTTTTTTATCATTCATAAAACAACATCTCCTTTCATTACCAGTATAAAGGGTACAGTACCCTATAATTATATTATAATCAAATATCAATAAAAAGAAATAGAAAAAGTACACTATTTTCAAATAGGTATTTGTTAATTATTACCAAAAACTATCATTTTTTATAGCCTTTAACAAATTCGTATATCATAGATTTATATTTAATTCCACTAGAGTCAATAATAAATCCGCCGTCACCCGGCTTTGAATATGAAACTTTTACACCACAATTATTAGCAATTCGTTCAAGTTGTTCTCTTGTAATCATATTATCACCTCATTTACCATAAACTGAATATCTCTTTACGTGTTCCGATTATGTTAGAAGTTGGCAGTGGCTTACGATCCTTTTTCTCCATATTCAACTCACCCAGTAACTTCTCAAGTAGCTCATTATATTTCTTGAGGTATTTTGGAGATTTCTCAGAAAGCGTTTTCTCAATTTTTTTCTGATGTTTCTTGAGAGAGTAGTATCGCTGAACTTCTGGATTTATATGTTCTTCCCAGTTATCATATGTGAAATATATTCCCATATTATTTATATTCTCCTTTTATTCCTGTATTTAAACATAATAGAAGAGCAGAAATTAATTTTCCTGCTCTGATTGTTCTTGAATATTATTTTCTTTGTTTTTTGTTCCAGAATCGTTATTATTTCTATGGTTAAAAGCATTTGTCAGTATGTTCTCATATAAAACAATATTTGCATCAATAATCTCTTCGTACTTAACAATCGATTGATGTTTAAAATGAGCGATAACAACTGTTTTACCTATATTATGTAATGTTTCAACAACTTTGATATAATCAGTATCTCCAGATACCAAAATAGCAATATCATAAGCATTTTGGAAACCTTTTGCTAACATATGAGTTGCAAGATTAATATCTGTTTCTTTTTCTTCTGTAGTATATGTTTGAGGATCATTAATATCAAGAGGAATTCCCTTAAAAGTACGTAACTCTTGTCTACCTTCAATAACTTCAAAATATGAAGTATTTTTTAATCTCGATAACCATTCATAATATTTTGAATAAGATTCTAATTGCATAAGAGTATCACATGGTTTATATGCAAATAAATATGTTTTCATTACCTGAGATTCAAACGGAAGAATATTATTAATCGCTTTTGCTAATGCTTGATAATTAATAGAGGGGGTGTGATCTCCTCTTATAATGTTCATGTAGGTTAATATTGAAATTTTGATAATCAATAAACACCATTGTTCTTAACATAATTTTACCTCATAAAAATTAATGAGGAAGTATATTTCAACTTCCTCCCTGCCTTTTGACAGAAAATTCATATACGCTCTTTTGAGCCACTTAATTAATAATTGTATAATTATTATACCAAAATTTAACAATTATACAAGACTGAACGTGTGTTCAGTAATTATAAGGTATTATGATTACCAATAACTATATATTCTCTTTAAGAATATAAATAAAAAAGACACCATTATAATGTCTCTTCACTTCATAAGCAAACGAGCAATGATCAATTAGATCAAAGGAATGCAATATAAGATCAGACATGCTTTACAAATGAACTATAATATGTTACAATAGCGTAGTACATAACAATATTATATCGCCCGTATAATAGTACAATAAGAGCCATTAGAAAGATTCTTCTGACGGCTCTTTTAATGTTGTGATATTTGTTCGCATGAACTATTTTATCATACAAACATAATAGATGTAAATATAGAAACAAACGTTCCGTCTGTAAATTACTTAATTAGTATGATAGAATAGTACCAAGCAAACTGCGAATAGCGTTACCACATCACTATTCCATTACACGGTAAGTGCCTGGTAGACTTCTATTCTATCATGTGGGAGAGCCGATTGTAAGTTGGCTCTAGGATGAATTTCTGCCCGTTCTGGGCGATACAAATTTCCTTGTAAAAATCTTACAGGAAAGGAGGGTAGTTTAGATTGTACATTGCGACAATTATTATAGTTGCAATCGTCGTGGTAGTTCTAGCTGGTATGTTCTATTATTCCCAAAACCATACCGTTGATCAAATTTGTGATCATCCGGAATTATCGGACGATCAGACAAAGGCGATTACTGATATTGCCACAAACAATCATAAGATCTTGAAATTATTCGAGAGCTTCATAAATTTCTTCAAATAATATTCTCCAATTGTATATTCTCTAATCAAGAATAATTCATCTCACAATCATCATCTTCTTAGGAGGTACAAAAGTACCTCCTATATTTATTATATTCTCTTAAGTATGAAAGTATAACCAAGTTTTATCCATTAAATATTTCAATATACTTTACATCTTTTAAATTAATAGCAAGTTTTGCATTTTCTTCAAAGTCAGTTGATAAATATTTAAAATCACCTTCTTCAATATAATAATCTTTGATAACGAACCATGAATCGTTTCCTTTTTCTTCGTGAGTACATAATATACCTATGTATATACCATTCCCCGTATTAATTTTTACTCGTGTACCATTTTTATAATCAATAACGTCATTCCATACATCATCATGTATAGACTTATGATTTATTTTTTGAAATAAAATATTAATTAGTTTATTTTCGGACAGTATAGTTACTAATATTGAAAGTAAAAGGGCAATAATGCATAAAATCAATGCCCGCCAATACCAATTAAATTCAATATTGTATAATACTCTTTTATTAATAACGGTAAAAATTGCTTTTAAAATATAACTAATTACAATACTATATAAAAAAATATATTTTGATGCTTTTCTTGATGTTAAATATTGAAAAGAACTTATAAAAATTAATCCAGGAACAAAAAATTCTAAGAGTAGTGGCAAGTTGTTGTATATAAAATCAAACTCGTTAATTATTTTCTCCTCCATTTCTTTCTTTTATATTTTTCCATTTTTCAACCAGATCATCAATCGGCTTTACATTTTTTACCTCTGGTGTCTTTGTAAAGACATGAGGTTTTACCGATTTCTGTTTTGTATTTTTGTTTTCTTTGTTCATATATGTATTCTCCTTTGTAATATAATTATTTTTGTAATTATTATACAATAAGAGAGTAGTATAAGCAAATTTTTTCGTCCTTTCTTATCACAACTAGGACGGAGGTGGTTCAACATTATTATAATGTTGGTCTGTTTAGTTTGTGGATTTTCCTGAATAACAAAAATTGCTAATCAGGTGGTCGTTGGATAAAACACATATCCAAATGCATTACTGAAATCTCACTAAAAATCGCAATGCACACTATGCATTATACGCAGATGTCACATTTATGGCAGTGACCTACGTAGAGGATCGGTATGTCTGTGGGGAGTGCTCTCAATATAGATTTTCTCCATATTTGACTTTTCATTTCTATATATAGTCATTAAGAGTGCCGTCCTGCTCGTTGTCCGTTGTTTATGATACTTAGGCACCTATTAGATCTCTCTGATATTACCATATACCCACATTAACAATTTTTTCTACTTTCGTAACCTGTTCTGCAATCCTTATACTACAGACATTATTAATGTATAAGGATATAGAGTTGTCGGTTTGTAATGTGATCCGAGGGTGAAGTTGAATTTCACCAGATTTCAAGCATTTACTCCTCCATGTAATTAGTTTATTCTCCGTTGTGTTCCAGAGATTTTGTATATTCTTGTAGAATATAATTTTGCATTTTTTAAAAACCCATGTATCCATAGACTTGTCCATAACGCCATTATGTTATTTCCTTATCTATGATCCGCAATTTATTAAACAAAGCAAATGTAAAATCCCTATTCGGGACTACGAAAATCTTTAAAAAATGCGAATATTCCACCACCTGTTAAAATAGCTGGCAGAATACCTATTTTATCAACAATTTTATCAACAACTTCTAAAACAGATGTTGCGCCAGAAACAATAGTCTTCAGAGCGTCGCTATTTATAACGTTATACCAAAATTCCTGTGCTCTGTTCTGTAAAAGTTGAAGTCTGCCATCGAGACTATCCAAATAGGCTTGATTTTCCTTTTCTGCTGATCCTTTAGAATGCTGTGCATCTTCATATACAGATCGTAACATTTTACCATTTTGAAGAATACTAGCAGCAATATTTGAACGGTTTTTCCCCGCTATAGTCTCTAGCAGTAAATTAAGGTTATTTGTTCCAAGCTCTTTATCTTTTGCTACAATATCATCATACAAGTCTGCCAGCCCTTGCATAATTTCATATGTGGATTTGTAATTTCCATTCTCATCTAAAATATCAAATCCTTTTCCATCAGCAGTAGCAGCGGCAGTAGCTGATTTAATAGTATCTCTAAGCTTCGAAACAGTAGTAACCATTCCGTCTGTTTCTTCACCTAAATCAGACAATTCTTTCTTAGCTTCTTCTGTACCAACTAATCTTAAAGCGATCGTCCTTGCCCCATTACCTACGGATGCGGGATCTTGCGTGATAGCATTACCTGCTGTAATAATGGCGGCTGCTTCATTTATGTCGTTGTTAGCGGTAACTAACGCACTGGCAGATTCTTGCAATGCAGTTGCCAAACCATCGGTCGAAATGCTATAGTTGTTACCAATATTGTTTGCAATATCCACAATATCCATTTTGTCAAGATCTTTATATGCTTGACTCATAGATACCAAAGCTTCTGTTGCATCATCAATACTGTCAAACTCAGATACATTTAATAGTACGTTTGCAGCTTTTGCAGATTTAGCCGCAGAATCCATACTTTCCCCCAAACGCATCCAATCTGCCGTACTTTGCTGTAGCTGTTCCGCTGTAGTGCCAATACTATTTGCCGTATCGAAAGTAGTAGCTTGATAATTTTTTAAACTTTGAAGCGTTTCATCTGATACTTTTCTCATTTCTGTTAGAGCAGTATCTAAATCTTTTACAACCCCAATTCCCTGTTTCGCTACATTAATTACATCCAACAGACTAACCATACCTGCAATCTGTCCCGCTAATCCATAAAATGCCTTTTCTCCAACAGCAGATAAGAGTGATTTGCCACCACGTCCAGCTTCTTTCTCAGCAACTATAACTTTCTTCCATGCAGCAGCAATTTCTTCTACATTTGCTGATGGATTAGTTTTAAGTTCGTTGATATAACTATGTAACTGAGCCTTTGCCTCTGAAGACATTCTGGTGTTTTTATCAAGAGCTTCATAAATTTTCTTAATCTCTTTGATAGCCTTACCTTCAGTAGAACCCTTCTCAGAAGTAGTCATTTTCTTTGTTGCATTGTAAATCTCTTCAATTCTTTTATTATATTGTCCAAGCTGATTTAACTGTTCCTGAGAAGCAATACCATCCTGATTTTTAATCTCAGTCTGAATATTTTTCATTTTATCCAGAAGATCATTTGATTCTTTGACCAGAGCTTTATACTTTTCACTTGGAAATACATTGTTTTTTTTAGTATCAATCTTCCCGACAAAATTGGAAGACTTTGTAACCATTTTTTCAATATTAGAAGTTACATTGCTTAATTCTTTATCATATCCAGAGAATGCTGAATTTACAGCAGACTGATATTGTTTCAAAGTGATTTCACCATTTTGTAACTTTTCATTTAGCTCTGTAACTTTAGAACCAATATCAGAAAATGGTTTTTCTAAATCAGTTAAATCTTTCCCTTTTAATTCGCTTAAACGTTTTTTGGTTTCTGTTAAGGCAGTTTGAACATTTTTTAAGTATTCTGTATTTGATTTAGATTTGTTATCTGTAGCAGAAGCGGATTTACTTCCACCGGATGAAAGATCCGTTTCAGCCAACTTCTTTCTCGCCTGTGCAGCACGTTCCATGCTATCGGCAGCTTTATCTCCGGCAGAAGCCAGATCTTTTATCTCTTTTTCGGTACCACCAGTATTAATGCTGGTAATACCCTTTAGATTAGTCGTCAAAGTAATAAGAGATGAATCGATACTATTGATTGCTGTGAGAATATTCTTCATTCCTTTATCAGCATTCAAAGTTCCGAGAGACTTCTTCAAACCATCAATATTGCCCTTGGCTTCCTGTAATTGCTTTGATAATTTTTCAAACTGTTTGAAATCGCCTGTACCTTTTCCAAGGCTATTTAGCATTTTGTCAAGATTAGAAATTACTTTTTCTAATTTTTCTGTGTCAATACCAATATCAAGTTTATGTTCTTTCCCCTCAAGCTTGTCCATTCTGTCTTGCAGACTTTTAACATCCGCAAGTGTTTGCCTTACATTAGTTTCAAGCTCTATGTAATATTTATTTACACCAGACATTTAGTACCTCACTTTCTTAAAATTTCATCTATTTTTTTGTTTACAATATCATCCAGCCTGCCATCAAAACCTGTAGAAACATCTCTGTCCACGTACATATCGGGTGTCGGCAATGATTGTGCTTTTTGCCAATATTCATGACCATGTTCACCAGCATTCCACATAAAATCGAAAGCAGTGCTAGGTTGTAATGATTGTTTTTGATATCCTTTGTATGGTGGAATATCAAAACCTTTATATGTTCTCATATCGCCTGAACTAACAGAAAATGTTAATAAGTTACCTTTTCCACTTGTTCTTGCTGTTTTTAAAACATTCATAAAATTATTTGTTCTTTTATAAACTGTCGGATCATATCCGTTATACCAATCGACAAGAGCATACCTAACAGAATCTTCAAATAACTCATTTGTATCTTTGGCAACTTCTTCCGCCAGATTATTTTCTATAGCTTTTAGTTTTTGCTCTAAATCATCTAATAGTCTCCCCATACACTTCACCTCCAAAAAATAAAATTCGTTCAAAATATAAAATAAAAAAGAAAAGAGTAGTACATACCACTCTAAAATAACGTTTACATAAACTATATTTGTTGTTATAATCAAAATAGAAAGGAGTTTTAACAATGAATAATAATCGACTTAAAAACAAAGTCATCAGACATCTAATATCAAAATACGATAATTCAAAAACAAATATAGTATCAATTAATATTGAAGACGTAAAGAAAATGAAATTGCAAGAACGCCAGGTTGTCCGGATGTTGTATACACTAGATTCTAGTAATTTGATTATCATTCATCAGAAATCTCATAACCATTGTTTTGATATATACTGGACAATAGAAATTTTACTTCCATGCTTAGATTATTTTCATAATAAAACAATCGACAGAAGAAGATTTGCGATTCCAGTACTTATATCTATAATTGGCGCACTTGCATCAATAGCAACGGCTTATTTTACTGCATTATCTATTTTAACTCCGATAATGCTAAAATAACTTTTGTCAGCCTCTCTGCATCATCATATCCAAAATCAAATACAATAGCTTTTGCGATATCAAACAAACCACATCTATTTTTATAAATATCTTCGTATGATTCTGGTTTGTCACGTAAAAGTTTTTCATAATTATCTAATTCACATATATTATTATATCTTATTCCATTAAAATATCCATAGATATATAATTTCAATAAATCCTTAGGATCAAATTTCGGTCTGCCCGAATCTTTATTATTGCCAAGTTTAAAACCTAATGATTCTATATCCATAGCATCAACAATTTTATCAATAACTCTAACTTCACTATCAGGTGAAGCAAAAGATTCTAAACTTTCTATTCTCATTTGATTTCTATCTTCCCCATGGATATAATTCATAATAAGCATCTCCTAACATTTAATGTTTAATAATACTTATAATACCATATCCCCGAAGTTTTCGCACAGTCTGTCGGGGGTTTTAAAATTTTCTTACCCAGGTATTTCCTCATTATCTCTATCTTTTCATCATGATATTTTCCCATAACATCTTACCCCCTCAAATATTATTTAAAACTGTATTACTAATTTTTTCTGCATAACAATGAATCAATTCTTGCAAATAGAAACCGTTCAATCTGTGTTTTTCTGACAATGATTCAAATTTCTCATCAGAATACTCGACAGATTCTTCCCACATTTTCTTTAATATATCTTCATTTGGAAAACTCTCAGGCAATATTCTCCTTAGTTTTTCTTCTATATATAATTTCTTTTCTGTTATAATTGCTTTTTTCTTCTCCTGACTTGCTAAAAAAGGAAAATCATATTGAGTCGTTTCTTCAATGATGCAATTAATTTCCTTTGAAATATCTTTCTTCATTTCCATTGATAACCCCATATTATTCCTCCAATTTGTTATCTTTACAAACACTATACAATCTCTTATAGCAAGAGAATGGCTTTGCCCCTCTCAAAGGCTCCAGGGGATTTTAAAATTTTCCAAAGACAAGTTTATGTTTTTTGTTAAAAAGCCACATTTCTTCAGCTTTTTATTGATGTTAGGATAAAATAATAAATGCATCAAGTCAAAATCCTTTTAATATTATCCCATATTTTCAATTAATTTTACTGTATTCTTTCTATTTTACAACTATGCTTTTTAGTTTTAGAATCATAACATATTGCTACTGCTAATACCTCATTATTTTCACTCTTAAATTTTTGAACATATTCTTTTTCTTTTATTTGTGCTAATGCTATATCTACCTTTTCATCTTTCTTTAGCTCAACAATAAATGCCTTATCTCTCTTTCTTATATCCAAAAGATTCATCTGCTAACGCTTTTTCAAACTCTAACATAAGCTCTTTATTAGGAATCTTTAAATATCCATCATGATAAGATAAAAATCCTAAAATTATCATAGCTGAATATATTTCTTTCTTTGTTTTTGGAGCTTCTTGACCTGCCCTAAACTCTTCATTTATGATTATATCTATTTCTCCCCCTGATACCATCTCTATTACATCTTCTCTAATTTCCATTGTGTTATACTTCAAATACTCTGCCACCTCATCCATAGCTCCAGTATTTGTCCAATAACTTTCACAATGTTTGTTTTGTAATGCCTTTACTACCGATCTTGGGTTATATATTTTCTTACCTTTTATTGTTAGGTAACCATTATACCAATTCTCTAATTCACTAAATTTAATTTCATCATTCTTTTCACATAAGCTAATTACTTCTTCACTTGTAAACCCAAAATACTCATCAAAAATTCTATCTTTTAAAAATGTATATTCATCAAACATGTTAAGAGCTGAACCTGTTGAATATTTTTTTATTGGTAAAATTCCTGTCATATAACATAAAGCTACATAACTTTTATCCTTTAAAAGTTTCATTAAAAATTCTAAAAATTTATCTTGTTCTTCTAAATATAAATTTCTATTAAAGATATAATCCCATTCCTCAAATATAAAAATAAACTTTTCATTTAACTCATTTAAAATATCCCATATAGCATAATTAGGTTTAATTTTAATATTAGGAAAAACTTCTTTTAAATCTTGAATTAAAAGTTGTATAATTCTATCAATATATTCATCACAGTTTTTACAATTATTGTTAACATCTGTGAAATATATAGTTATTACATTATATTTATTTAAATTCTCTTTATAGCTTTCACAATTACTAACATCCAAATTATCAAATATATCTTTAGAATCTACAGCTTTAGAATAATATGCACCAAGCATATTTGCTATTGATGATTTGCCAAATCTTCTAGGTCTTGTTATACATAAATACTTACTTTTAGTATTTATTTTTTTATTTATTAAAGAAATTATTTCAGATTTATCTACAAAGTATTCTTCATTATATAACTCCTTGTAATTTTCAAGATTCCTATTTATATTTAAATATATCGCCATATTTCACCTCCTGTTTCATTAAATATTAATATATTAATTCTAGTTTAATTTTATCACACCAAATGCTTTTTTCTATATTATTTTAATTTATATTGTAATTGATTTTCCTAGTTTTTTAAATTATAACTCTGTATATTTAGTGCTTTTTCCTTTTGCCTTTTCAACTGGATACTTCAATTCATTTTTATCCATTTTCATATTTATTATATCTTCAATATTAACATCTAAAGCATTAGCCATATGTATACAGTAAATCATAACATCAGCCAATTCTTCTTTTACATTTTGCAAATTAAAATTATCATTATCCCATAAAAATTCTTCTAATAATTCTCCTGATTCTATAGCTATTGCTTTTGCTAAATTAGATGGCGTATGAAATTGCTGCCAATCTCTATCATCTCTAAACTTTTTTATTCTTTCCATTGTTTCTTTCATTATAAATCAACCTCTTTCTTTTAAATAATGATGCTCTTATTTGCCTTATTAATCATCCAGCTAGGGATTTCCTCTTGTAACTGCCAAGTAATACTTATAGGTTTACTTCCCATATGACTTTTATATTCTGCTAATCCTAAATAAGTATATGAAGAGGTTATTCCATTATCCTTTTGATTTTCTCTTACAAATAGTACTATTTTAGAGTTTTCTTTTTTATGATTAATATATCTTTTTCCTGTAATACTTTCTACAGAAGTTGTACTTTGACTTTGCCAGTGGAATAGCTTTTCATTTATGGCATAATCCTCATATAAAGTAGATGGTGAAAAATCTTTCTCACTTTTATTTAAAGTTATAAAGAATACATCTAACTTTTTATCTGCAAAATATTTTACTCCTTCTCTAAAAGCTGGTTTCTTTTCTCCATTAAAATAATCTAAAGCAGCCATTATTTGATCTCTTGTATAATTACAATGTAAATCCATAGGACAATCAAATCCAAGTTCAACTCTTTTGTCCACAAATCCTAATTTATGATAATTATATTTTAATATTTCCTTAACTTCTGCCATCATAGTTTTATTCTTTAAAAGTCTTTCTAAACCTTCCTGTAATGAATTTAGGTTTTCTTTTTCTGGACAGTTATTATAAAAAGTATAATACATCATATTCATCATTAACTTTTCTTCATTATTTACATTATAAATATCAATTTCTTCATTGATAATCTTATTGAAGAATTCTATTAATCTTCTTGAATTTATATGGAATAAGTTTCTTATTTGTTATTTCTTCATTTGAATACATACATCTCCAACCCTGGAGTTCT
>ERZ773103.3823-NODE-3823-length-11817-cov-3.208553_pt1 | contig 11817 bp, 8 predicted proteins | sample MGYA00511118_ERZ773103 | MGnify/ENA primary metagenome ERZ773103 (study PRJEB29015, sample SAMEA2737821) | human gut metagenome | biome: human gut; feature: human-associated habitat; material: faeces | place: China | collected 2012 ... | reverse complement strand
TTGACTTTTTATAATTCAATATTTCGTATAAATTACACAAATATATATAAATACTAATATATTATATAAAAAATATTGACAATATCATACAAATAATATAGTATTACTATATTCAAAAATTCGGCATATATTTATGGTATATTTTACCTTTTATTTATGCTGTTTTAAAAGGAGGCAGAACAAATATCAGTCATTTTTAAAATAGTTTTTAGTCCTTAAAATAAAGGAAAAGTTAAGAGAAGGGGAAAAAATGTGAAAAAGAAAAATTTAGTTAAATTTCTTACAGGTCTATTAGCAGTTTCAGTATTATCTTCAACGGGTGTTATATTTGCGCATAGCCAAAATACACTGGAAGCAGGGGAAAACGAAGCGTTTGTTAGAAATGCTTTAAAAGATACGGATAGTAGTGCATATAACACTCCAATAAATATATCTAAAAAAGAAGATACTAAAATTCAATACTTTTCAGATATGACAGAGATTTCTAAACAAATGGGATATGGTTCTTTTGGAAAAGATAAAAATACAGAGATGAAAGAAAATGGAGAAGGACTACAAGTTCAAATTTTAAATGAAAAAGTAACATTTCCAAAAGGTCTTTTCGCGCATGCATCCTCAACGATTGTTTATGATATTAGCACGATCAAAGATCAGTATCCAAATTTTGTAGGATATCTTGGTATTGATACAAGATCCGGTGGTGGAAATGGGGTGAAATTTACTATTTCTGTTTCAGATGACCAACAAAATTGGGAAACGATTTACGAAAGTGGTGTTGTGGGATTTGATGCAGTATATGTTAATACATCCGTTAAAGGAAAAAATTATATTAAGCTCCATGCAGACAGCAATGGCGACCAGTCAAGAGACCATGTTGTTTATGCAAATGCCGGTCTTGCAACGAGTGATTATAAACCGTCAGACAGTTATAATGCACCTGTAAAAACACTCGAAGAATATGATACAGAGTTAAGAAACATCAATTATAGAGATAAAAACGAAGTTGATAAAAATACAACAAAAATTTATCACCGTGAACTTGTAAATCAAGCTGGTTTTTACACTATTAATAAAGTGTATGAAATGAGAGATGAAAATGGAAAGCAACTGTATAAAGAGGCGATAGATTATCTCCTTAATGATACAGAAGCTTTGTATTACTATATTAACGGCGGACCAAAACCTGCTGAGGGCTCTTATGAAAATTCTTTAATTGCGTTTGGAAAACTTTATAATCAGTATAAGAGTGAATTAGACGATACGAGCGAAAATCATTTTAACATTCGGTTGGCAGTTTCTGTTGCAGCTGCTTATGCAAATCCAAAAACAGTACGTTTTTGGACAGGAAATGATAATCCTAATAGTGGTGTAGAGGCAGCCCAGAAGGAAGATCCTGTAAAACGTTATGCTACCTATAAAGAACTTTCTAAAAATGGTGGATACATGGATCAAATTGCTTCACTAGCAGCAGCCCCGGAACGTAACATGGCAAATGCTGCCTGGTCTGGAAAACAGTTTAGAGAACTTTCGGTGCCGATGATGCGTTGGGTTGTAGATTCACGTATGCATGAAGATGAATTTAAGTGGTTAGCAGAATATATTATGCAATGGGCAAAGCAAGAAGAAAATAAAAATAAAAACTTTTTAGACTCTTATATGTATGTTCATAATAAGAAAAATAATTGGCAATATACAGATCCACAATATTATAGTGAAGCAAATCGCTCCAAATGGAATGAAAAATATAAATTTGATGATATTGAAAGTTTTGGAGAAAACGCAAAGTATGGAACAAACGGACTAATTCGTTCTTGGATTGTCTGGGAAGAAGGCGGCGTATGTGGTGCCTATGCAAAAACATATGCAAATCTTGCAGAGGTAGCAGGACGTCCTTCTATTGTAACCGGACAACCTGGGCATGCAGCAGCTTTAACATGGCAATGGGTTCCTAATGCAGGTCCAAATCATACAGGTCAGTATGAATGGACAATTCAAAATAATGCATGGAGTTTACGAGAAACTTCCAGTGAATATAGTGACTATATATTAGGGTGGGGAAACCGTAGAAAATTAGGAAATATTGATTCAAACAGAAATAGAGCATCCAGTTATACATTATTGGCTACAGATGTATTGGAAAATTGGGATGGTTATGTGCAAGCTAAAAAATATACATTACTTGCAAACAGTATTCAAGATGTTAATGCTAAAAAATTTGTCTTGTATACAGGTTTAAATTCAAGCCCTAAATATCTGGATGCCTGGTATAGTATGTTAGATATTTATCTAAACAATCCAAATACTACAAGTGAAGAGGCACTGAGATTTGTAAAAGAAACTACAGTTAGATATACTTATTATCCAATGGTTATGGTAGATATTCTAAGAGAAGTAGAACTATCCGGAAAATTGACAAACGCAGCTCATGTTGCAGATTTCTTTATGGAACGTCAATTTGCGCTTGAACAAGCATATGCTTTAAGAAAAAATGGCGATCAACTTACAGCTGAAGACTATGAAAAGACAAGACAACCATGGTTTGCCGGAGACGTTGCAAGAGCAATTCTTGAAAAAGATCATTCACGAATTGCATCATTTTCATTTAGCGGAGAAAAAGCAGGTAAAATAGTATTGGCAGAAGCCGTAGCAAATAAGGGGCTTACAATAAAATATAGTTTTGATGGTGGAAATAACTGGTTCTCTTCAAAAGAAAATGAAATTCAATTAACTGCTGAACAAATAAAAATGATTACAGCAGAAAATGATATTCAAGTTACAGTGGATGGAGTAATGCAAGATATGTTTGGAAGAACTCCTGTATGCACCATTGATATTGCAAAACAGGAGGCACCAACCAATATCGAAGTAAATGATGCTGAAGATTTACTTCTTGGAAATGTAGCTAATTTAGAATATAGCGAAGATGGAGGACATACTTGGGCAGAATATGAAAAAAATGGTTTAAAAAATCAAAAACGTTTTACAGGTGAAAAAACTGTGACGGTTCGCTATGCAGCTCATGATCAATATGTTGCAAGCGAAACGAAAGATTATTCTTTTAAAGACTTACATTATACTGCTCAAGAAACATACTTACCATTGCAACATGTATCTTTGCATAAATTCTCCAGTGAACAAAATGATAGTGATCAAGCTGCAAAAAATTTAATTGATGGTCAAAGAAATACAAAATGGCATTCTAAATGGGATGTTCAAGATAAAAAAGAGTTTTCTGTAAAATTTGATAAAGCTCGCCATATTTCTAAGCTTGAGTATGTTCCAAGTTTAGGAGGCAAAAATGGTCGCTGGAAAGAAATTCAGGTTTTAGGAAGTAATGATGGAGAAAATTGGACTAAACTGGGAAATACCGTACATTTAGCAGATGATGATAAGACAAAAGATATTAAAGTAGAATCAGAGCAATCCTGGCAATATATTAAAGTTCAAGGAATTCATTCTTATTCTCACGATGGAAATGAAGATAAGTATTTTACAGGTAGTATGTTAAATTTCTTTGAGGATACTACAAAGACAGTATAGACATATTTCTTAATTATTAAAGCAGTTTAAAATAGGCAATAAAAAAGAGTTTTTGCTAGTTTTATTAGCAAAAACTCTTTTTGTTATCTGATAGATGATTACATTCCGGGTTCTCTTAACAAGTTACGCCATTCTAAATCTCCACGTTCCAGACCATGAATAAGAACTTCACCTGTTGCAATATTCGTTGCAAATGGAATATTGTGCGCATCGCATAAGCGTAATAAATGCATATCGCTTGGTTCATGCGGCTTTGGTGTTAAAGAGTCACGGAAAAACAGAAGCATGTCAATTTCATTACATGCGATGCGGGAAGCAATTTGCTGGTCGCCTCCTTGAGCACCGGATAAAAAACGTTGGATTTTAAGTCCGGTTGCTTCGGTTACCATTTTGCCTGTAGTACCGGTGGCACATAAATTATGGCGGCTGAGTACTCCGCAATACGCAATGCAGAATTGTACCATTAATTCTTTTTTCGCGTCATGTGCGATTAAAGCAATGTTCACGATTGCCCCTCCTTTTACGTATAAATTTGAAACGGAAGATAATTATAATCTTTCTAATGGGAATAGAGGAACAGATTTACCTTCAAGACGGGCTGCCAAACGCTGTAAAGCCATTGCTCCCGACGAACGTGAATGATTTACCACAGCTTTAGCTGGATTGGTTTGCAAATGAATGTCGTCCGGTAATACAGCAATTAAACGAATACCGGTTTCGTCGATAATCGTATCAATATCTTGATAATGTTGCATTTTACGAAACGATTCAAAACTAAAACGATTAATCACCAAACGCTGTTGACGTATCCCTCGTTCCTCCAGTAATTGACGGACTTTGTCACTGTCGCGAATACAAATAGGGTCAGGTGTACTTATTACCAAAGCACGGTCTGCAGCTGCTACAGCAGAGATAAATCCTTTACCGATACCTGCCGGACAGTCAATAATCACATGGTCATAATATCTGGATAAAATAGGGACCAATTGTTTCATTAAGTCCGGATGTATAGTGTGTTTCTCTAAAGCCGGTGCCGGCAGCAAAAACAGATTGTTTAGCCCTGTATATTCTTCACAAGAATAGATTGCCTTAATCGGTTCGCAATTACCGTTTACGATGTCAGAAATATCAAACACCAATTCTTTATCCACGCCAAGCATGGCGTCTAAGCTGCGAAGACCTGCATCTCCGTCGATTAAGAGAACTCTTTTTCCGTTTTTTGCAAGTGTACAGCCCAAACCCACACTGATAGTAGACTTGCCCGCTCCGCCTTTACCGGATGTGATAACTGTTACTAATCCCATATAAAAACCTCATTAATATTTTACCATAATTCAGTATAGCAGTCAAAATTTTTTGTATAGTTTTAGAGATGAAAGAGATAAATTCACAAAAGCTTCATAAAAACTAAGAATATCATAGTAATAGTGCTGAAAAGTTTTGAACCTTTTTGACTATTTGATAAAGTGACTGCTTCATTTTTCATAACCTATATTATAGCACAGGTTTTTATAAAACACAGCTACTTTTGTAATTTTTTGGAATTTTTTATTCGTTTGTTGCAGCGGAACTGTTTGTTTCTTCCGGCATCACCAGATTTCCGTTTTCGTCCACGGTTTTGCCATAAAAATAAGCATCAAAAATATCTTTGGCGACATTCATGGAGTACGTACCGCGAGAACCATACTCCAATACCACTGCAACGGCAATTTCCGGGTCGTCATACGGTGCATAAGCAATAAATGTTACATTATCTGAGTGTCCCGGGTTTTCAGCAGTACCTGTTTTTGCCGCAATAGTAATTCCATAATCGCCAAATATGGAATTTGCCGTACCGCCTGATTGCGTTACACCTTTCATAGCTTCTTGAACTATTTTTAAATTCTCCTGAGAAATATCTACTTGAGAAACTACTTCAGGCTCTGTTTCAGAAATTACTTGGTCACGATTATAGTTGGTTACTTGTTTTACCAAATGCGTTTTCAAACGAGTACCGTTATTGGCAATGGTAGCACAATAAGTTGCAAGCTGCAGCGGGGTAAATGCGTTGTCAGATTGTCCGATTGCAGCCTGAATTACGTCACCCGGCTGCCAGACGCCGCCGTTGCTGGTACGATATTCAGGACTTGCCAAGGTACCTGTACTTTCTCCAATTTCCACACCGGTTGCTTGACCTAAACCAAATTGTTTTGCGTATAAATCGATACTATCAATGCCGAGTAATCGTCCTACCTCGTAAAAGAAAACATTGCAGGACACTTTAATTGCCTTTTGCAAATCAACGTCACCGTGCCATCCCAAACAGGTCGGAATATAGCTTGGAGCATAGAATGTATAATAATGGTTACATTCTACATGCGTATTGGTATCAATGGTTCCTTCCTGCAATGCAGCGGCTGCAACAAGCGGTTTAAATACAGAGCCGGGAACGTAGTTTCCGTCAAAGGCACGGTTGACTAGTGGTTTGTTTGTTTCATCTGTTGCCAATGAAGTATAGTAATTGCTGTCCTCTAAATATTTGGTCAAATCATAACTTGGATAAGTTGATGCAGCCAATATAGAAAAATCCTTTACATTCAGGACAACGGCGGCACCTGCCACACAATCTTCTCCGTCATATTCTGTAGAGGTAGACGCACCAGCCCTTTGAGCTGCCTGTACGTTATTTGCAAGGGACACATTGGCTACTTTTTGTAAATTACTGTCCAAAGTAGTATACACAGTATTTCCTGCAACAGGCTGTTCGGTAACAGTATCGGAATTTACTGTTCCGTCAGGATTGGTTTCCACCACCTTGGTACCGTCAGTGCCTCTTAATTCTTCTTCAAACGCGGCCTCAATACCGCTTTTTCCTATTTTATCATTGTAAGCATATCCTTCATCTTTTAAAGCATTATATTCATCTTGAGTTAAAGAACCTATGGTTCCAATCAGATGCGGAGCCAACATTCCGTCTTCATACTCTCTTACAGTGGTAATTTCGATGGTGACGCCTGCCAAATTGGTAGAATTTTCTTGAATGATAGAGGCGGTATCTTTTGAAATATCTTCTGCAAATGTATAAGGATTGGAAATGCTGAACATTTTACGAGTCATATTATAGCGAACAGAGCAAATATCTCTGGTATCTTCATGTGAATAACCTTCGATATTGTATAATTCCATTAATTGCTGCATGCACATTTCTGCAGTGGCATAAGAGTTCAGATTTAAAAAGTTTTTTCCTTTTAATTCCGCTATCTCTGCGTCTTTTCCTTCTACAAATTCATATTCACCTTTATCGTTTATCACAATAGGAAGTTCGTCTACCCAAGGTTCATTTCTCTGGTCAAGCAAGTGAATTAAATTCTTAATCACATCATTTTGATTGTCACTGTCTAAGTAAGTTTGATCAAATGTTACATTATAGCCGGTTTTATTTACAGCCAACGGTTCGCCATTTGTGTCTACAATTTCTCCGCGGGCAGCACTTAAATTTACAGTAGAAACATAGGTGGCATCTGCCTGCTGTAAGTATTGTTCACCGTTTATCAACTGCCAGTCAACCAATCGATATACAAATACACCCATACAAACCAAAAGGATACCGCCCAGTGTAGCGTAACGCAATTTGATACGGTCTTTTATGGGACTGCGTTTTCTTTTTCCGGATTTACGAAATTTCAAATGAGCGGCTCCTTTCTTTACTGAAGTAGAATATCACTGTAAATATGTTTATTTTTACATAGCTATATGACGGATGGGTGAACAAAAGAGAAAAAATAGGTAAAGAGAATGCTTTTTCGTTTTACGATTGAGAACGTTCTTCGCGTAAGATGTAGGAAAATCCCCGATTGAAATAGTAAAACAAAGGAACCAACAGAAAAGTATAAGCAGCACGGGGTAAATAATGGCGGTAAAGTACATAGCCAATTGCATCATAGCCCTTTAAGATGTATAAAAACAGCCATTGGAGCAGTATGACAATAAGAATGGCAGCCAACATCATAATTAGGCCGGTCAAAAAGTTATTATGGAATACATCTTGTACCAAAAAAGAGATGATAAAACAAATCAACCCCAAAATCAGGGCGTGGAATCCAAACGTGCAGTTGGCACCATAGTCCAATAAAAATCCACTGAATACGCCGTAAAGCAGAGCGCATACAGGACCTTCAAACATGGCGATGGAACATGCAATCGGAATTAACAATGTTGGCAGAATCCCATAAAAAGACGGAATGAGCCCGGGAGTTTGCTGTATGATAAAAAATACAATGATTTCAATGGTATATGCAATGTATCTTAATACTCGAAAACGTTTCATGACTTACCCTCCATTGGAGGAAGCGTTGTTTGTATCCGTGTTGTCTACCACTTCACCTTGACCGTTAAAGCTGGTAATAATAATGACATCACGCACAGTTTTAATATCAACAAAAGGTTCCACTGTGGCATACAGAGAAACGTCATTTTCTTCCGGTTTTACTTCGACAGCTTTGCCTATCAGTAAATCTTTAGGAAATTTTCCTCCAATGCCGCTGGTAACAATCATATCTCCTGCTTGAACGGTTGTGCCTGCTTCCAATAATCCCAATTTAATCAGTCCTTGGTCAGAAAGCTGTGCATTGCTGCTAATGGTACCGCTTTCTCGGTTTACTTTGTCTGTTGCGGAAATATTGGTATCCGGAGACAAAATGGTTGTTACTTCGCAGTACATTGCGCTGACTTGAGATACCCAGCCTACAACGCCTTGGTCAGTGATGACGGGATCATTTACTTTTACCCCGGCATTGCTTCCTTGGTCCAGTGTAAACGTATAGTATAAGTTATTTGGGTCACGGTTGATAACGGATGCAGATACAAATTGATAATCGGGATTGTTTTCTTTTAATCCCAAATAGTTTTTCAGTTGTGCATTTTCTTGTTTATATTGGTAAAACTCTACCAGCTGTTGATTTAACTCATTTACTTGTTGTTTTAACTGTTCATTTTCAGCAGCCAAATCTTCATAAGAACGAGTGGCCTCAGAAAGACTTGCTTGTGCGTTGTTTGTGGCCACGGCAGTTACTTTTTGCATGGGAGAGATAACCGCGCCGAATATATTGGAGATAACCCCTCCTCCTGTACAGGCGGAATAGATAATAACAGCTACCAAAACACAAGTAACTGCGGCAAGTACAATAAAGTTTTTACTGCGAAAAAAAGCCTTCACAAGCAGTCCTCCTTTTTCTGTAAGCCTCAAGAATGATTAGAGTGAAAATAAGCAGAGGGCACAAACCCTCCGCTTCCATTTTCGTTTTAAAACGTGATTTATTTACGGCGAGATTTGTAGTATTGAGTAGGAAGCTCAATTTCCAAACGTTTGCCGGTACCTTCCGCTACGCAGTCGATTGCATTTTCAGCAACATGAACGGGCATACCTGTTTCTTGCGTAATCAAACGGTCTAAACCGCGAATCAGGGCACCGCCGCCGGTTAGCATAATGCCGTTGTCTATAATGTCCGCCGCTAATTCGGGCGGTGTTTTTTCCAATGTATTTTTAATTGCATCTACAATATAACCCAAGGGCTCTTCCAGAGCTTCCCGTACTTCGGGACCTGTAATGGTTACATTTTTCGGCAGTCCATCGGCCATGTTGCGGCCTTTGATGTCCAATGCCGAAGATTCAATTTCTTCGTTGGGATATGCAGAACCCAACGTCATTTTGATTGCTTCCGCAGTGCGCTCACCAATGAGAAGATTATATTTGCGTTTTACGTAGTTAATGATTGCTTCGTCAAATTTATCGCCGGCAATGCGAACAGAACAAGATGTTACAATATCGCCCAAAGAGATTACCGCAACTTCCGTAGAACCGCCGCCGATGTCTACAACCATACTGCCGCAAGGTTCTCCTACGGGTAATCCTGCACCAATAGCGGCAGCCATTGGTTCTTCAATTAAGTCAACATGATTGGCACCTGCTTGGCGTGCGGCGTCTTCAACGGCACGGCGTTCTACTTCTGTAACGCCGGAAGGAATGCAGACAACAATATGCGGACGTCCAAAAGAACCGGATTTGGTTGCCTGACGGATGAAATGTTTCAGCATGGTAGCAGTGATGTCAAAATCTGCAATGACACCGTCTTTTAACGGACGTACTGCTACAATAGAGCCGGGTGTACGGCCTATCATATTTTTTGCTTCAGAACCGACTGCAAGTACAGTATCGGAACGCACATCCACCGCTACAACAGAGGGTTCGCGCATGACGATACCTTTGCCCTTCATATATACAAGGGTGTTTGCTGTACCCAAGTCAATTCCAATATCTTTTGAAAACATTGATTTTCCCCTTTCGTCCGTCTTTCAGACGGTATTCCGTTCAAATATTTTAAACAATCTATCTCTATCTTATATTATGGTATAGATTAGAAATTTCTATTCCAATTTATTATAACCTTTTATCAATCAATTCTCAACTAAAAATTTTGTAAACAAATTCAAAACATAGGTACCGTTTCAACAAATATGTTACAGCGTTGGACTCTCTTTTCCATAGTTCGATTCTTCTGCAGTTTTTGAAGAACCAAAGGTGCGGAGCAGGCGGCTGATTTCCGCAATGGGTAAACCGACCACATTGTAGAAATCTCCGTCAATTTTACGCACCAATAAGGAACCCAAGCTTTGGATACCGTATCCGCCGGCTTTGTCAAACGGCTCACCTGTTGCAATATAGCTTTCAATATCCTCGTCGGATAAGGGATAAAATTCAACGGAAGTACAGCTTACGCCAATTTCACAGCGGTTTTGTTTTAAAATACAGTAACCGGTATATACTTGATGAACCCGGTTGGACAGCATACGCAGCATTTTTTGTGCTTGTTCCTTATCCTGAGGTTTTCCAAGAATATGATTGTCCAACGCAACAACTGTATCGGCTGCCAAAACGACATCATCTGGATGCAGCTTTGCAACAGCTCTCGCTTTTTTTAATGCAAGATTTTGTACCAAACATGCAGGATCGTCCTGAGACATTACTTCGTCAATTTCAGCAGGCTCTACTGTAAACTGGAATCCTGCAAGTTTTAATAAATCTCTACGGCGTGGGGAAGCAGAAGCTAAATATAACATGGCGTTCTCCTTTTTCTAAACTTTCAACATTTCCACAGGGAATTGAACTTTACATAACTTATTTGATTCCTTTTTCGTACAAACCACGGGTATAATGCCCTAAAGGTGCTTTTTGATACAAAAATTGCTGAAAAGTTTCCTCAATTTCAACAGAGTTTTCAACAGTGAATCGTAATATTCCAAAATTCATACCGGATATATCCGAAATTCTATCAGACATTGTCAAAGGAACTGCATTTAAAACTTCACTGCATCCATAATCACACTGAACAGGAAATTTTATGTTTTTTCTGTCTGTCAGCCATGTGGTGCCGTTGCAATTTTTGCAGTTTTTGCCGTCATTTTTTCCAGGGCAATTGCGGCATAACATCAAAGGCAGTCGTCCGTATAATAACAATCCGCGGGGAAGGCTTCCTCCTATCTTAGCACTTTGCTTCAGTGTCAGTTCATAACTTAGCTCAAGGTCCGTCAGCCCCAATTGTTCGTACCACTCAAAAGCGGCTGTGTTTGTCACGTTGAGAGAATATCCTCCATGAATGTTGCAGTCCATTGTCTTTGCCAGTGCAACGCTGTTTACAGTACCTGCCCAAACGTGGGAAATATCCCATTTTAGGAACTGTTCCAGTTTGGAAGCGATGGTACGTTCGGTTCCGAACATACCGCGCGGCATAGTAACTGCCAGCGGTAAACCACGGTTTTGCAATTCTTTAACAATGTGTTCTTTGGTATTGATTGGGATATAAATCATTTGACAAACGTTTGCGCAGTCAGGAATATCGTCTGCGCTATGCAATCTGGTGAATACAGCCCGCAAAGGAAGTGGCTCAGTGCTTTGCCATGATGTTTTTGTAGGGAAAGAGACAGGATGAAACGGAATGACCGGTGCCTGTTCTCTCTGTTTGAGTAATTGTTCCAACGCCTCTCTGCGGAGTTGATTCAGCAAAGAAACGGGGATGGATAAATCAGGGTCGATGGAACAGGTAACGTTTGTGCAATAAAAGGGGGTTCCCCCTGTCTTTTTTAATTGTTCCAAACAGCGCGCTTCGTCTATTGGGCGATGAATGGCTTGTTGCGGAATGTCTCCTTTTACTGTAACAGTATGTTGCTCATGGTCGGAAACCATTACGGTAACAGGAGTACTTCTTTTTATAACAAGAGAGTAAGTAATAGGGACAGATTGAC
>ERZ773103.3822-NODE-3822-length-11819-cov-3.741414_pt1 | contig 11819 bp, 10 predicted proteins | sample MGYA00511118_ERZ773103 | MGnify/ENA primary metagenome ERZ773103 (study PRJEB29015, sample SAMEA2737821) | human gut metagenome | biome: human gut; feature: human-associated habitat; material: faeces | place: China | collected 2012 ... | reverse complement strand
TGATAATATTCCTCAAAAAGTACTTTTCTTTCCTCTTCACGGATTTTCTGAAGGATCACGTTCTTGGCATTCATAGTAGCGATACGTCCGAATTCTTTGGATTTGATCTCTACGTTTACGATATCACCAAGCTCATATTTGGAGTTCAGCTGTTTTGCGTTTTCCAGGCTGATCTCCATGATCGGATCTTCTACTTTCTCTACAACCGTCTTTTCTGCGTGCACGTTGAACTCACAGGTTACCGGATCAATAAATACCTTTACATTGTCTGCTTTTCCAAAGTGGTTTTTACATGCCTGAAGCAGGGACTGTTCGATTGCTTCCAGAAGGGTATCCTTGCTGATGTTTTTTTCTTTTTTCAGGATCACTGCTGTCAGCTCCAAGCAATGCCTCAAAAGACCCCGTATGTGCAAATTTTCCGGAGGAAATGACCGGATAACTGAGGATCATGCCGTTCGGTCTCACCATTTCTGTTTCTGTATGCAATACTTCGGAGATAAATTTTTCCTTCCAGAATACCCCAAGACTTGCAGCCAGATGGGCACCCGCCGAAAATCCCTGCAGGATAATTTTAGCAGTATCAATATGAAATTCTTCTGCATGTTCTCTTAAATATGCGACAGACTTCGCAAGCTGCAGAAGTGCCAGTGGATATCTCGCCGGGGCTACACTGTAACGAAGGATCACTGCATGGTATCCTCTTGCAAGATACTGCATGGCAATTGGTTCTGCCTCCCTGTCAGAGGTCATTGTATAACCGCCACCCGGGCAGATCACGATGACCGGGCGCTTTCGATTCGGACGCATTTCCACAGAATTGTCCAGAATATAGGTATACAAATCCGCGTTTTCCTGATAACCTTCTACTTTAATCTCAACTTTCTTGTAAATCATTCAAACCTCCGTTTTTACAGCACATAATAAACTTTCTCCTCGTGTAAAATCTACAGACCAAATTTTTCCCGCACTTCGTCAAAATCTCTGATTGGTGACATCTCTTCCTGTGGAATTCCAATCTGTTTGTCCATGTACAAAAGTGCATACCATCTATTGAACTTATAGCCACAGTCTTTCAGCTCACCAGCATGCTTATATCCCATTTTTTCATGAAACTGTACACTATTAAAATCAGAATATTCATCTGTCGGCTTTGTAATCAATGAAACAGCATTTACAACGCCCTGCTCTCTCAGGATGTCTTCCATAAGAGTATACATATGTCGTCCTAAACCATTTCGTCGTATATCCTGTTTCAGATAAATTGTCATCTCCACATCCCATCCAAAAGCTGCCCTCGGACGCAGACGGTCTGCATAAGAATAGCCAATAATTTCTCCTTCTTCCTCTACGATAAGATATGGATAATGAGAAGAAATATGCCGGATTCGTTCCTGAAACTCTTCGACCGATGGAACTTCATATTCAAATGTCACCGCTGTCTTTTTCACATAGTAGCTGTAAATATCGAGCAATTTCTCTGCATCTTCTACTTTCGCTGTCCGAATTTTGATCTCCATAATATCTCTTTCTCCGTCTGAATTGCAATTTCCCTATCTGACGTCTTTTACTTCTTTTCTAATACCTTTACTATTTTGCGAAGTAATTTATCAATTTCAATCGGTTTAGCCAGATAATCATCCATTCCTGCTGCAAACGCCGCCTGTCTGTCTTCTTCAAATGCATTTGCGGTCATCGCTATGATCGGAACCTGAGCTCTTTCATCCGGAAGCTTTCGAATCGCCTTTGTTGCCTGATACCCATTCATCTTCGGCATCTGTATGTCCATCAATATCACATCATAATACCCGACAGGAGCCTTTTGCAGCATTGCAACTGCAATCGCGCCATCTGCAGCTACTTCCACCTCTGCCTTTGCATCCTGAAGAATTGTCCTTGCAATCTCCATATTTAATTCATTATCTTCTACAAGAAGAATTCTTTTGTACTTCAGAGGGTTCTCTGGCAGGATCTGTTCTGCCTGGTCAATACATTCTTCTTCCGATACGATCCGACATGGAATCTCAACGATAAAACTGCTGCCTTTTCCAGGTTCACTTTGTACGATCACGCTTCCATCCATCAAATCTACAAAGGATTTTACGATACGCAGTCCTAGACCAGTTCCCATTATACCACTTTCCGAAGAATTTTTCTCGCGTGTAAATGCCTCAAATATATGTGGAATATATTTCTGGCTGATACCAATTCCCGTATCCGAAACACAAATCCGCAGAATTATGGAATCCTCTCCGACAGCCTCCATTTCCTCGATATCTACGTCTATTTTTCCTCCATCCGGTGTATATTTAATTGCATTACTTACAAGATTCATGATAATCTCCTGAATCTTCAGCGAATCACAATATACATCTGCATGCTGAATTTCTATATTTCGTGCTACATGTAGCTGTTTATTCAGAATTTCTCTGTCAAGAACGATCTCCAACGTATCATTTATTTTCTTCAGATTCCATGGTGCTTCATTCAAAGTTTCCTTACCACTTTCAATACGGGCAATTTCCAGTACATTTCCTATCAATGCAAGCAGGAACTGGCTCGCTCCCTTCAACTTATGCAGATAATTTGTCGTAAGCTCATTGTCTCCCCAGTGCCGCTCCATGAGTTCTGCATATCCTATAATTGCATTCATCGGAGTCCGCAGATCGTGTGACATGGCAAATAAAAAGGATGATTTTGCCCTGTTTCCCTCTTCCGCCTTCTGCAGTGCATTCTTAAGTACTACCATCTCTGATACATCAAGAAATGTGGTGATCACGGCTCTTTCTCCCGATGGAACACGGATTACTTTCGTTGTAGCAAGTGCATGACATTCATTCGGCTCACCTTTTCCGATGATACACTCATAATCAACCATATCATCTACTTTGTGAAGTCTTTTCAACTTCTCTATTACGTCCACATCCGGATAGATTACTTTTTTCAGCATAGTACCGAGTTTGGACTGTGCCTCTTCAATGTTCTCCACTCCATACATCCGCAAAGCCTGTGCATTCATATGAATGATCTTATGCCCGGGAATTGTATATGCAAGGACACCACAACTTTGCATTTCCAGCAGTTCTTTGTAATAATCTTCCTGTTCTATCTTTTCTTTACGAAGTGTATCATTAAGTTCCGCCAGACGACGTTCCGCTTCTTTTTCTTTCTCCAAACGTACCGTCTCTGAAATGTCCTGATGTATTCCCATAATGGAAATACCATCCACTACAGACCTATCTCTTATGCCACTGCAACGTACGAACATCTCTCCAAATGTAGGATGAATATAGCGATATACGATTTCTGATTTTGTCTCTGACAGTTTATCTGAATATTCCAGAAATAACTGCATATCATCCGGATGTACACGTGCCCGATGAAATGTAAATCGCTCTTCCGGTGAGATTTCTCCCTGGATTCCAAGTAATTCATCCATCACCGCATCTGCATAAAATCTCGGTGATTTCCCATCCTCAATTTCTATTCTCCATGCTCCTACTCTGTTGACGCGAAGAATTCTTTCAACATTAATCTTTTTCTGCTGTATCATGGACAGCTCCTCCTCATGCAGCTATTTACTGTGCTTCTTCCATATATTATAACGACAGCGAAATCAGATGAACTTCGCCATCACTCGGAACAGAACATTCATATCCACCGGCTTTGATACATGTGCATTCATGCCTGCATCAAGTGTCTTCTGCCTGTCCTCTTCAAAAGCATTCGCTGTCATGGCTACGATCGGAACAGCAGCTCTGGAATCCCCAAACCTGTTCCGACTACTTTGCTTTCCGTACTTGTATGTTCTCTGGAAAATTCTTCAAAAATATGTGGAAGATAGTCTTCACTCATCCCAATTCCAGTATCTTCAACTACAATCTTATATGCAATATAATTTTCCCTGTCAAACGGAATCTCCCTGATATCTATGGTGATCTTACCACCTGCCGGAGTATATTTCAGTGAATTTCCACTCTCAATTCGGGCTGTCTCCAGCACATAATTGATTAGCGATAACAAAAATTCACTGGAACTTTTGATCTTGCTTTATCGTATCTCTATTTTATGTTAATCCTTCTGCTTTTTCACGCTTTCACATCTGGTCAGGATTTCTCTGAGTTTGCTTTCATCAATCGGCTTCGCAATGTGTCCATTCATTCCGGAAGCCAGGCATTTATGTACACTTTCGGAAGAAACCTGCGCCGTCATGGCATATATACGCACCGTTTCTGCATCCGGTCGCTCCAGTGTCCGTATACGACGGGCTGCTTCTCTGCCGCCCATAACCGGCATCATAATATCCATCAGAATCAGATCATAAGTTCCCGGTGCTGACTCTTCAAACTTGTCAATCGCTTCCTTGCCATTCCATGCCTTATCAACCACAATTCCCAGTTCCTTCAGATAGAACTCTGCAATCTCCATGTTGATCTCATTATCCTCAACCAGAAGAATCTGCTTTCCTTCCAGCTTCTGTTCGCCTGAGCTCTGCTCTTCTTTTTTGGTTTCGATGGCATTTTCATCAACTTTAAACGGAAGGCGGAAAGTAAAAGTACTTCCCTCTCCAAGTTGACTCTCTACTTCTATAGAACCTCCCATTTTATCCAGAAGCGCCTTGACGATCGACATTCCCAGACCGGTTCCTCTGTACAGTGTTCTGGCGTCATTCTTTTCCTGTGTAAAAGGTTTAAACAGCTGTTCTTTTATAAATTCTTCACTCATACCGATTCCGGTATCAACGATTTTAAATTCATACCACACGGTTGTACCGTCACAGGAAAGTTCTTCCGCATATGTATCAATTGTTCCATTTGATTTATTATATTTGATTGCATTGCTCAGAAGATTGACCATGATACGCCGCAGCTGCAGGGAGCTTCCCTTCAAGGCAGTATGCTGAATATTACTTCTGTGCTTGCAATGTGTAATACCGGATTCAACCAGCTGAGCATCCACAAGTGCAGCAACTTCATCCATAAGCTCATTCATATCAAATACATCTTCATGAATCTCAAACATACCAGCTTCCAGTTTGCTCATATCGAGGACATCACTGACTAGCTCCAGCAAATGTCGGGTAGACAGCTGAATCTTATCCAGACTGTCATCAACTTTTTCCCGGTCATCCCTGTTTTTACGGATGATATCTACCATTCCCATGATTCCATTGATCGGCGTACGAATATCATGACTCATGCGATTCATAAATTCCGTCTTGGCTCTGTTTTCAGAATCCGCTTCTTCATAAGCCATCTGCAAACGCGCTTTTTCCTGCTGTTCCTTTTCATGGAAATCTGAAGTATTCTTAAACAGAACAATTCCATGGACTACGGAACTCTCTTTATCTGTATTCGCATCATACACCATATCTCTGGACATCAGAACTGTTTTCTGCAGCCATACCGGCTTATTTTCTTTTCCCATCGTTTCGCAGTATTCTACTGTAACCTGCTTCGCACCTGTAGCAAATCGCTTCAGTAGTTTGAAAGAAGAATCAACGATTCTGTAGTTCTCCAAAGTATCTTCGGTCACATACCGACTCCGTTTATTGCAATAATCGCTATAAGAACATGGTGTCTGTATATCATTTTCAACCTTAAATGCTGCCTCATGATAATAAACATTCTCCAGCTTATCATTCGTCAGATCCACAGTATAGACTGCATTTGCAGTCTGAAGGAGTGCCTCCGCATAATTCTCATTTTCAACAATGGACTGTTTCAGCTGTTCATAATATCGATTCAGTCGAGTCCTTTCATCTGCTGTGTTTTCATTTTTATTCTGGAATGGTTCAAATCCCAGAATGAAATGATGAAGCCTGCCATCTTCGGTATTATTTACAAACAGTGCTGTCATTCGTCCTCGACAAATACTGTCCTCTTTCCTGTACTGATATGGAAGCTCCAGCTTCTCGCCTTTGTCCTTGATCTGTTCTGCAAGATAAGAAATCTGCAATTTCTTTCTCATACTCTTGCGATTCTCATCCGTTCCCAGTTCCTGCACGATCTGCTCAACAGCTCCGGAATAGCTTCCATCCTCGGCCAGGAAAAATCGTGAGCTTGCGCGCAGTACATAATACTGATCCAAAAGCGCATCGCAATAAATGCAGTCCGTAAACTGAAACCCCTTTTCTGTAATTTCTTCCAGAAGACGAATATTCATCCTCTGTTTCTCTGCTGCTTCCTCCATCTTTGCACGGTTTTTATCAATATACATGTTTTTGTCAGCCAAACGGAAGAGTTCTCTCATCGTACTGCCTTCAAAGTCACTTGACAGTGCATAACCGGCTGCATAGCTGATTGGCATTTCCGGATGCTGTCTGGAATATTCTGCAGCCTGGTTGCGGATGTTCTGCAGACATTTCCGAACGCCCTCATGGTCCAGTCCCTTCAGAACCGCAATAAATTCATCACCACCATCACGACCTGCAAAAAATTCTTCCGGTACCGCCTCACGGAGCTGGATTGCAAAAGAGCGAATATACTCATCCCCTTTGTCATGTCCCAGATTGTTGTTGATCGTTCGCAGATTGTTCAGATCAAACACACACATTGCCACCAGCTCATTCACCGGTATCGGCTCCGTCTCATTCAGGATCTCCTCACACTTATTTTTGTTTGGAAGGCCTGTCGCCTCATCCAGATAGACTTTTTTCTGCAAAATCTTATTCTGTGCAGCAAAACGTACCACCTTTATCAGTTCCGTAGCAATGATCAATACCAGTCCCAGAATATCAACCAATACGATTTTTTCCAGATGATCCAGTCCGGTCGCTTTTTTCTGTGAATAGACTTCTGCAAAACCTACTGCCTCATCACAGATCTGGAAAAATTTTTCGCTCTTTTCTATAATTTCTGTATTCTCATAACCCTTCTCGCGAACAAGGAGGATTTCACTTCTCAATTCATCAAAATATTTTTCCAGTTCATCCATCTTAGTCTGGAAATCTTCATCATCCAGACGTACAAAATTCAGTTTCTCACTGCCATTTCGGAGCCCCTCTATGTAAGAAGAAATCGTCTCATACATCTTATCCTGCGGTGCACCGGAGATTTCCAGCTTAACCATCCTCTGTGTACCACCCCGGACAAGTCCCGCATAATTCACAACCCTGGCTGTTCCCTGTATTTTGCCCACCATCGACATGATCACAAGAAACAATACGATTAATATCGTTGTCAGAACCATCATCGCGGCTCTCAAAAAATAAGTCAGTTTCTTATCTTTATCCTTCTTCATTCTGTTTCCATCCCATCAATTGCCCCGAACTGCCGGCAGATCTTATTCTCTTCTTTATTTTGAATTCTGATTTCACACCTGATTCTATTGTAACTGATTCCCTATTTTTCTGCAACATATTCAAAATATGTGGTTCAAGCAACAGCAAGTGCTAAGTATGTGTATTTTATACAATTTTTATGATGTTTCATCTGTTTTTCATTGCTTTTTGCACAACTGCACTTTATAATAAAAATTATCAATTACCACATACATTTATTATGGAGGGAACATTATGAACGAAGAACTTTTTAACGAAGCGGCCAAATCAAATGTCCTGACAAAAAAGCTGATCGACCAGCTTCAGGAAAGCATGACCTACAGCAGTATCTCCTTTATCAACTGGACGATCGAAGTTCTGACTCTGATCAAGAACCGTCTGGAGCGTGGAGACAGAATCACTGATGAAGTATCCGGAGAAGTTTATACCACGAAAACCTTCCAGAAATTTGTAAAGGAGAATTTCTCTTCTTACATTACCAGTCAGGTTTTCAAGGAAATTGTAAAACCTGAAAAAATCTATTTCTCTCTCAAAGCCTGTGACGGCGGTTACAGTCTGCTTGCAGCTGACTCTGACAGCGAGAAGACCTATGCGTGGATTTCCAGCCTGAGCAAACGTTTCTCTCTTGTTGAGATGATCGCAACCGGTGTTGTCTATGTCAAAGACACCCGTACCGATACATATCAGCCGTTCATCTCCGCAAATGGCAAATACTGCCATTATGACAAAGAAAAAGGAATCCTCGTAGAAATCTGAGTTCTACAAGAATTCCTGTTATAAACCAACATTTTTAAAATACTGTCTCAGTCGGGGATCCAGCTCCGGCTGAGATATTTTTATCTTCCCGTAATCCTTCCAATGCCATAAGAAATCAGAAATACAGCAATATCCACTGCCACGATCGTGGAGCCAACCGGAGTACCTGCCAGAATGGAGATCAGAATGCCGGCAGTAGCACTTAAAACGGACAACACTGCCGCACTGATCGTTACCGAACGGAAAGATTTAAACAACCGCATTGCTGACAACGCCGGAAAAATTACAAGTGCTGAAATCAGAAGTGAACCTACCAGATTCATTGCAAGTACAATGATCACTGCAATCACAACTGCAATCAGCAGATTATAGGCATTCGCTCTCGTTCCGGTCGCTCTGGCAAAATTCTCATCAAATGTTACTGCAAAAATTTTATTATAAAAAAGAATAAAAATAGCAACAACCACAACAGAAAGGATTCCACACAGCCATACCTCGCCTTTTGTCAGTGTCAGGATCGATGTGGAGCCGAACAATGTACTGCATACATCTCCGGAGATATTTGGGCTGGTGGAAAAAAGATTCATCAAAAGATATCCGATTGCCAGGGCTCCGACAGAGATCATGGCAATCGCCGCATCGCCCTTGATTCTTGTGTTCTGACCAGCACGAAGAAGAAGGATCGCACAGATTACTGTTACCGGCAGGATAAACAGCATATTGTTGGTAATATTCAGGACAGATGCTATCGCCATTGCCCCAAATGCCACATGAGAAAGTCCGTCACCGATAAAGGAAAAACGTTTCAATACCAGAGTCACGCCCAGAAGTGAAGAACATAATGCGATCAGTACCCCAACGATCAATGCATAACGCACAAACGGGTATTGAAAATACATACGAAGTGTCTCAAACATCTTATTCGTCCTCTCCTTCCTGTCCAGTAAACGCCTTTCCCAGACTGCTTTCCAGATACTGTTTCTTTGTTCCGAAGAAGCAATGCTCCCCGATATGCAGGATATGTGTTGCATATTTTACTGCCGCCGCAATATCATGTGAGATCATAATGATCGTAATTCCATCTTTTTTATTCAGATTCCTGATCAGCTGGTACATCTCTGCTGTCACTCTCGGATCAAGTCCCGAAACCGGCTCATCCAGAAGCAGGATCTTCTGTGCTGCACAAAGAGCTCTTGCAAGAAGAACCCGCTGCTGCTGCCCTCCGGAAAGTTCGCGATAGCACTGATCTGCCAGATCCTGGATCATCATTTTTTCCATGGCTCTCTGGGCAACCATTTTTTCCTCTTTGTTATAAAAAGGTCTCCATCCACAACGACTCTGGCATCCAGATAACACAATTTCCCTCACGGATGCCGGAAAATCTCTCTGCACCAGCGTCTGCTGCGGCAGATAACCAATTTCGTTTTTTTTCAGGCCATCTCCCAGTTCAATACTGCCGCTGATCGGTGCCTGCAGATGAAGAAGTGTCTTCATCAATGTAGATTTACCGGAACCATTTTCACCTACGATGCAAAGGTAATCACCTGCATCAATAGAGAAATTCAGGTCTTCCTGAATTGCCCGGTTATCATATCCCAATGTAAGATTTTTACATGTAAGCTGTGCCATTGTTGTTCCTCTTTTCCTACTTAAGTGCTTCTTTCAGAACCTTCAGATTATCTTCCATCACAGAAAGATATGTCACTCCGTTTTTAATCTCATCCGAAGTGATCGACTGCATGGAATTAAGCTCGAGGATCTTCTGATCTTTCTTTTTTGTATTTTCAATCACGGTCTGTGCTATCCTGTCATCGGACTTCTCAATCGTCAATACCGTTTTTATTCCCAGTTCATCCAGTTTACCCGCAAGAAAAGTCACAGTCTTGAAGCTTGCTTCCGACTCTGCAGAGCATCCGGAAAAAGCTGCATAATAGTTCAGTCCATAATCATCGACCAGATAACGAAATGCAAAACGATCGGCAAAGATCAGCGTATTCTGTCTGTCTGTATCTACCGTTTCCTGATATTTCTGATCCAGTGTAGAAAGTTTTGCTTTGTAGTTCTCAGCATTTGTCTGATAGATTTCTTTATTCTCAGGATCCATCTCCTCAAGCGTTTCTGCAATCGCGTCACAGATCACAGAAGCATTTCGCATGGAAGTCCAGACATGCTCGTCATATTCCTTCTCATCCTCACCCTCATGGGCATGCTCGTCCTCATGACCATGTTCGTGTTCACTGTCCTGCATACCCTCAACTGTTTCTTCTTCCTTAATCGTATCGCCAAGGACTTCCATCAGATTAATCGTCTTCATATCTTTATTCTGAGCCGATTCCAGTGCATCCTCAATCCACTGGTCGGATTCTCCACCCACATAAATCAGGAGATCACAGCTGGATGCTTTCATAATATCTTTCACTGCCGGCTGAAAACTATGAAGGTCTGTCCCATTATCCAGGAGCATCGTAAGATTCACATCCGCTTCCCTGTTCCCCAGAATATTTCTTGTCCAGTCATATTCCGGAAAAATGGTTGTCACAATATTCAGTTTCCTGTCTGTTTCCTCCGTTGTTTTAGCTTCTGCTATGTGCATTCCTGAAAAAGGAACCGCAATGCTCATCACACCCAGCAGAATTGCCAGCGCACCAGTGATCCATTTTTTCATCCTTATACCTGCTTTCTTCTGTCTCATCATTCTACTCCGTTACCTTATATTCCGCTTATTTTGCCCTGATATGTACAGTCTCTGTTTCTTTTTTGTCATCTTCCAGTCCTCTGCATTCTTCACAGATTCCATAAAAAACCGTTCTGCACGGATCCATGCGAAATCCGTGACTGTCCATCAGGTGCTGCTCCAGTTTAACCACATCCTCACAGTGAAGATGAATCAGTTTTCCACATTTTTCACATTTGCAGTGGAAACAGGAGATCTTATGACAATGTTCTTCTGCTCCGAGATATTCAAAACAGGCACTGCTCGTCCCGTCTACATTGTATTTTGCAACCAATCCCTGCTCTACCATCTTTTCAAGATTACGGTAAACTGTTGTCGTTCCGACATTGATTCCCTGCTCTTTGAAATAGGAGCAGACATCTGCGGCCGTCACATGTGTACCCTCTATCGTCTGAAGATAAGCCAGTATCTGTTTCATTTGTTTTGTCTGATAAGGTGCTTTCGTTCCCATAATTTCTTCCTTCTTTTTACCCAAAATGAAAACCGTTTTCATATTATAGCACATTCTGATAGAGTGTCAATATGAAAACGGTTTTCATTTTTGATATTTTTTCTTATTTACTTATTCTTCTACTTTCATCTCGCGAACGATTTTACGAAGCTTCAGAACCATGGATGGTGCTACAGAGAGTTCATCCAGTCCCATACGTACAAACTGCTCGGTAAGAGTTGCATCTGCTCCAAGTTCTCCGCAGATACCTGCCCATTTACCACATTTATGCGCATTGTCCACAACCATCTGGATCATACGCAGGATTGCTTCATGATGTGGATTATAGAACTCATCCAGTTTTTCATTCTGGCGGTCAATTGCCAGTGTATACTGGGTCAGATCATTCGTTCCAATACTGAAGAAATCAACCATCTCTGCCAGTTTATCACTGATGATCGCTGCTGCCGGAGTCTCAATCATGATTCCCTGTTCCGGAATCTTATACTGAATCTCCTGTGCTTTCAACTCTTCTTCTACTTCTGCTACGATCTCATAAATTTTCTTTACTTCTTCTGTAGAAGTGATCATCGGATACATGATAGAAAGATTTCCATAAA
>ERZ773103.3820-NODE-3820-length-11824-cov-12.258816_pt1 | contig 11824 bp, 9 predicted proteins | sample MGYA00511118_ERZ773103 | MGnify/ENA primary metagenome ERZ773103 (study PRJEB29015, sample SAMEA2737821) | human gut metagenome | biome: human gut; feature: human-associated habitat; material: faeces | place: China | collected 2012 ... | reverse complement strand
CAATCCATGAGAAAACAGCATGAGGACAGTATAGAAGCCTATAAGACGGAAAGTGTAGATTGTGAAAAACGTCAGGAGCAGATAAAGATTCAGAACCGACAGAACTATGAGAAGTATCACGAGGGACAGATGAACCAGAAACAGTTCATGGAAGCAAAGATGCAGCTGGAAGAAGAAAAAGAACGACTGCAGAAGCGTGTACAGGAGCTGGAAGAACTGATAAACGGTGAGAAAGAAATCCTGATGAAAAAGAATATTCCGGTGGAGCAGATGTTGAAGTATTTAGGATATGAAAAGCTGACACGAGAAATGTTGGAAGAATATGTGCAGGGAATATATGTGTATGATGATGGGAGAGTGGAGGTGGAGTGGAAAGAGAGGTAGAAATAGATGAAATTGTTATAAAACAAAAATTTAAGAAAATGGAAGATTTTTTAGTTAGTATGAGTTATAATAAAATCCTAAAAGAATATTGATTTTTTGGATAAAGTTTGTTATGATAATCAACTAACCATTTAAGGGAGGAACTATGGCAGTAAAATATTATGCAGTAAAAAAAGGAAAGATGCCAGGAATATATTATTCGTGGAATGAATGCAAAACTCAAGTTGATGGTTTTTCGGGTGCAGAATATAAAAGTTTTAAATCAGAGAAAGAAGCTCGAGACTATATCAGTGATAATAGTGAGCAGACAAGTATGAATAAATCCATTAAAAATACAAATACTTTAGCTGTTGAAGCTTATGTTGATGGTAGTTATAATTCTAGAACAAATGAGTTTTCATATGGTATGATTATTCTTCGAAATGGGGAAGAATTAAAGTATGCTGAGAAGTATGCTGATAAAGAAATGGCTTCTATGCATAATGTGGCTGGTGAAATAAAAGGGGCAGAAGCTGCGATGAGATATGCCGTCGAGAATTCATTGAAAGAAATAATTATTTATCATGATTACGAAGGCATTGCAAAGTGGTGTTTGGGTGAATGGAAAGCAAATAAAGAGGGAACAAAAGCATATAAGGAATATTACGATAGCGTAAAAAATAAAGTAGATATAACATTTGTTAAAGTAGCTGGGCATTCCAATAATAAATATAATGATATTGCAGATGAATTGGCAAAACAGGTACTTGGAATTATAGAAGCAAAGCATGTTATTAAAATATCAAAAGAGAAGGAGGATTTGGATATGGGGAAGGCAAAGAGTTTGTATATTACTAGGGATATTGATAAATTAACACAATTGTTAGATGATACCGCAAAAAGTATTTGGTCAAATGTAATCGGTAAGGGAATTAAAGAAGTTGGTCAGCAAAAAAGATATACTTTTGAAGTAGATGGAGAGCTTTCTCTTTTGGATATATATCAAAGAGGGGATGGACAAACAACATTAAGACCAACTGGAGCAAATATTGAAAATGCAACTAAATTAAAAGCAGCAGTTGAATTAAGAGGATATAGAGCAACAGCTGAACAAAAACAGTACACAATGTTTGTGGGAGAAGATTGGGTTGAGAAAACAGTACAGTATTTATCTGGTTTGTGTGAAGGGAATGTTGAAAAATATGAAGAAGAAGGTCATGATAGATATGTATTTGTAAGCGATATTGGAGATAAATTGACATTACATACATATTCTAATCATAGAATAATGGTTCAGGGGAAACCTTTGTATTTGTATAACGAGTTTTTATCCTATGTATCATATTCACCAAAGGTTGAAGTGAACGATATTATAAAAGCAACTAATGAATTTATTGACACGAATACTGATGTTGATGAAGCACGAAATAAAATGTCAGAAATGATGCCTGTGGCATATGCAGGTAGCGTTGATCCTGTAATATGGAAACTATTTTCTCCTTCAGTAACGTTAAGCAATATCGAAAAAGATATGGAAGACTATTCATGTTTTACATTTCCTGCATTACGTGCTTTAGAGGGGTACTTAAAATATCTTCTTGCGGAAAAGAATATTGTAATTGATGAAGCACATAATTTTGGAACTGTATTTAACAAGGATTCTAATGATAAAGCAATTGTTATATCTAAGTATGTAACAGATATTGCAGATACTGACTATGTTGAAGCATTAGAAGAGATATATAATTATTTTAAAACGAATCGTCATGTGATTTTTCATGTTGATCAAATATTGATTACTACAAAGGTAATTGAAAATAAACAAGAGGCTACATCAATTATTAACGATGTTGCTGCTTTAATAGAGCGTACATATAAAAAGGCAATAAAATAAAATGCTTATGTATAATGAAAGGTGGTGGTAGTATGAAGAACTTTGAAGTAATTAAACTTAACGATAGTGAATATGATTACATGGTAATGGCTACCACGTGTATTAGTCCAATATCAACATTGACTGATATACAAAATGAACTTGAAGATAAATCGGGAAAGATTATTTTTGATTTGACATTGATTAATGGAACTAGCAGTAATAGATATATATCAGCATCATTTGAAAATGGGATTTTTGATAGGCGATCGTTTGAAACAGTGAAAGTAATTAAAACAAGCATTGAACACATTAGTTTAGATTTTTTTGTTCATCACTTGGATTTAGTAGAAAATGGAACAATTCCTAATGCATTGAAATCTTTATTAGTTGCAGGAGTTGAGGTGTAGACTAAAAGCATCAGATACAGAAATGTATTTGGTGCTTTTGATAAATAAAAGTAAGGCGGGGTAATATGGCACATATTAATTTCGATTTTTTGGTAGATAGCATATTATTTGGAAGAGATTTGGATAATGATTTTGAAGCTTTAAATGAAAGTACTCTGAGAGAAGAATTGACCAAATATCGGACACACATTTTAGGTCATTTCGAAGAGATCAAAAATGAAGTGATTATAGATAGAAGAAAAATAACGGTTACAATTGAATCTTTTGGAAATCGTCCAGATGATAATATATTAAAGCAATTAGCATTGTATATGGATTGTGTATTAATTGCGGATCCTTTATTTAGTTTGACAGAAGAAAGAAATGAAATGACCGATACATGGACAGAATATTTGGGAATGAAAACTGAGAATTTAATAGACAGAAAAAAATTATCAGAAGCGTTGCGATATATGAAAAAAATAACACCGTTAATTGTTTGTGGTTATGTTAAGTTTGTGCCGATTTCGATTCTGCATGAGGCTCCAAGGCAAGTTCCTATTAGATTTGACCAAAATAATTTTTCGGATTTATTACCGAAAAATATTATGGATTTTTTAAGAAAGAATATTGAAGTGTATAATATAGAAAAGGTAAAAGATGGGTTAAGAGTTTGTCTTCAAGAACCCTTAAAAAAGGGAACTGGATTATATTTAGCATTTCCAGAGTGTCCAGAACGAATGGGGGAAATTGTCCAATATACGAATATGCAATATGTTACTGAAGATGCAACAGGGCGAATGTTAGTAAAAATAGGGATACCAGATACAATAACTGATGAAGAATTTCAGATTTGGCTTAATCAGTCAATAAATACTGCTTCAAGGAAACTATATGATGAAACATACCAAGAGTTATATTTTGCTCAAATGTTACATTCGATGTATATGACAAGGTCCCAATTTAAAGCTGATTTACTGGCAAAGAGAGTAGATAATAATTCCATGCAGAGTGCAATTGCTAATCTCACTCTTAAATTGGAAGTTCCGGTTTTTCATGGTGTTGACTTAAAAGATATAATTGAAATAAGACAAAATTATGGTCAGAGCTTTAAAAATTTTAGGAATGAGTTAGGAGAAAAATTGATAAAGCTGAATGGATTACCGGATGATCAAAATTTAAAGAGAGAACTAGATATTGTTTCATATGAAATAAATGAAACCTATATAAATGATATTGCTAAAGAGATTTCTTCATTAAAAAGAGCTATTGGAATTGATGGAATAGTCTTAACTGGGACTCTATTGACAAGTTATGTAACGGGAGGTTTATCATTGATTGGTTCAGTTGCAGCGACTATTTCCGCAATGAAAGATTCGACAAAACTATTTGGCGATGTACGTGAAAATCCAGGCTACTTTTTATGGAAGATTGATAAGAAAAACAGTAGAAAGTGGTAATGAAAAGAGATTGATGATTATTGCCTGTAGAATTTTAGTATATGATTTATAGCAATGACGTAACATCCTCCCCACCTACTTTGTGACATTTATATAACGTCCTCTATACAGAAATATGCGGTTTTAAGCCATTTTCGTGGCAAAAAAGCCGCATATTTTTTGTAGCAATGACTTGACATCCTCGGGACGGTTGTGTCTGGCAGAGAGTATCCCATACGGCATATCCTGAACATATAGAAACGGACAGGATTTTCAGATACGAGCCTTATGATCCTGACATTGATATGAAGATGAATTCAGTTACTGTCAGAGATGCTAGTGCAAATGGCGAAGCACTCACGCATAATGTAAATAAACAAAAACACAAATATAAAAAGAAGGAGGATTGGGTATGGGATTATTTGATAAGAAGGTCTGTGATATCTGTGGAGAGAAAATAGGTTTATTGGGAAACAGAAAACTGGATGATGGAAATCTGTGTAAGGATTGTGCAAAAAAATTGTCACCATGGTTTGAAGACCGGCGGCACAGTACGGTAGAGGATATAAAACGTCAACTGGAATATCGTGAAAAAAACAAAAAAGCCGTAATGGATTTTTGTATAACACGTCAGATCAATACCAGAAATTACAATGTTTTTATTGATGACAATAAGGGGAATTTTACTGTTGCACGGAAGCTGGATGTCAATGAAAATCCGGACATAGTTCCTTTATCTGCTATTGTGCAGTGCAGAGTTGATGTAGAGCGACAGCAGAACGAGGAAACATATACAACAAAGGATGGGGAAACCGTAAGTTATCAGCCACCGGTATATAAGTATGAATTTGATTATACTATGCGTATTAAAGTAAAAACTCCATGGTTTGATGATATGGATTTTCGTCTGAATACTTTTTCCATAAGCAGCGATAACAGAGGTGAATTGATGGAAGTGGAGCAGACAGGTCATCAGATCATAGCCGCCCTGACACCAAATGCGGCTGGAATGCAGCAGCCCGGAATGAACATGAACAGCGGAATGCAGCAGTCCGGGATGAACATGAACAGTGGAATGCAGCAGCCTGGAATGAACATGAACAGTGGAATGCAGCAGCCCGGGATGAACATGAACAGCGGAATGCAGCAGCCCGGGATGTACATGAACAATGGAATGCAGCAGTCCGGGATGTACATGAACAATGGAATGCAGCAGTCCGGAATGAACATGAACAGTGGAATGCAGCAACCCGGGATGCAGATGAACAACGGAATGCAGCAGCCCGGCGGTTTGTGGAAATGTCAGTGCGGTGCAGAGAATACCGGAAGGTTCTGCGAATACTGTGGCCAGCCAAGACCATTTTGAGTGATGATAGACAGAGTGGACAGAATTGTTCACTCTGTTTGTGATAACAGGGGTTGAGAATGGATGGTTTCTCTGAAAACTATATAATAAAATAGAGCTTTATAGTATACTTATCACAGAGGTGTATTAATGAGAGAGGAATTTTCATGACATACAATAAAAAAAGGGCACTGTCGTATGGAGGAATCCTGATAAGTGTATTTCTGGCGTATTTCTGCAGGCTGGTAAGACCGGAAAATGTTTTTATGAGAAATCTCGCAGATCAGTGTCGTAACTGTATTTATCTGGGAATGTATTGTGCCTGGGTGATTTATCTGGAAAAGCATGTAGTGCATAGAAAAACGCGCAGATGTCTGACTGCAATTGGCTGTCTGATGGTATTCTGGTTCTTTGTGCGGACAGTAAAATTTCATATTTTTCATGATCCTCTTGGAGAACATATCTGCTGGTATCTGTATTATATCCCGATGATCCTGATCCCGGTCCTTGGACTGGCAGCAGCGATGTTTCTAGGAGAAAAGGATGGAGAGAAAACAGTCAGAAAAATTATTGCCTTGCTTGCTTTGGCGGTGGTTTTGATCATCAGTGTTTTTACAAATGATCTGCATCAGCTGGTGTTTCGGTTTTCCGGGCGGCCGCCGCTTTCAGATAGAGATTACAGCTATGGTATTCTTTTTATAGTGATCCAGGGATGGATCATATTTTGCCTGATATGGATGGAAATCATGCTGATCAGAAAAAGCAGGATTCCGGGAAGAAAGCAATTTTGGCTGCCGGTTATTCCGGGAATATTGCTTCTGGGATGGAATATCGGGAATTTACTCCGTCTGCCTCTGATCAAAACAATTGCCGGGGATATGACAGCGGTATGCTGCCTTTTGATGGCGGCAATTTACCAGGGATGTATATTATGCGGCCTGATACAGACGAACAATCGATATTTTGAATTATTCCAGACCTCCGGAGGACTAGATGCAGAGATTACGGATGATTCCTTTCAGCGTTATTATCATTCCGGTGATTTTCCTGAGCTGTCACCGGAACTGCGTAAAATTGTAATAAACAGATCAGCTGTACAGGAACAGGGAATCCGGATCAACCATATTTCTATAAGAGGAGGACATTTGTTCTGGTCAGAAGATATTTCGATGCTTCTGGATCAGTATCAGGATATCCGGGAACAGCAGGAGGAGCTGACTGCCAGAAATCGTCTGCTGCAGAAAACATATCAGAAAGAAGCTGAGCGGAGAAAAACAGAAGAACAGAACCGACTGCTGAACATGATACAGAATCAGACAGCCGGGCAGCTGGAATTGCTGTCACAGCTGATGGATGAGCTGGAAAGAACGGAGTCAAGGGAACACTATGACCGGATCCTGGGAAAAATCGTGGTTGTTGGTACATATCTAAAGAGAAGAAAAAATCTGGTATTGACACAATATGCATCAGACGGAAATCAGCTTACAATGGAGGATCTCAGACAGAGCCTTGCGGAATCCTGTGACAGCTTAAAATTGTGTAAGATCCGGGCGGCTTATTATATCGCAAATGGTGAAGTACAGCTGAATGCAGATGATATACTAAAATGCTATGATACCTTTGAATGGCTTGTGGAACGATTATTTGATACAATGCAGTCTGTTTTTTACCGTGTGTCGCAGATTGATGATGCGCTGCGGATCTCGGTTCATATTGTAACAGAAGCAGATTTGCGGGGATTAATGTCAGAAAGACCGGAATTAAATGTGCAGCAGGAAGATGAAAACGAATGGTTTATCGGATGTATCGTATTCAGAAAGAGAGGCGGAAGATGACTGATTTTGCGGAATGCAGTATGGCAATGCAGGATTTTCTGATGATCCTTCTTGAAATCTGCCTGATTCTGGAATTGATCCTTCTGTTGATCAGGATAACCTGTTTTTACGGGAAAAAGAAAATTATAACAGCAGTGACTGTTTTTGCAGTTTCTTTTATGCTTATGGGGTTCCTGATGAATGATCACAGATATTGCCAGGGGGAAAGTGCATATCAGCTAATGCTCCGGATGTGTCCGGTCAGTGTTTTGATGGCAGCGATGGTGGTATTGTTGCTTTATCTTTGCTGGGCAATTTGGAGAGAGAGACGCAGATATCATCATTCTCTGTCTTACTGGTCTGTGAATGAAGCTGTTGATGATGTTCCCTGTGGGGTGTGTTTTTCGGATCCTCTTGGAAGGATCGTTTTATGCAACACCAAGATGCATGAACTGAGCAGGATAATGACAGGCTCCTATCTGCAGGATTATGAGGCATTGTGGAAAGTAATAAATGGAGGATCCGAAGCAGAGGGACTTCGCAGATTAAACAGTGACAGTAATGTATTTTATTTTCCGGATGATTCCGTCTGGATGTTTCAGGAATATCGTCTGCAGGAGCCGGATTGTGCAGGATATCTGCAGACAGTGGCAGTTAATGTATCAGAAATTTATTACAATGGTGAAAAGATCAGAGCAAATAATGAAAAGCTGGAAATCCTGAATCATAAGCTGGAGGAAATGTATGAAAAAATAGGAGATAAAATAAGAGAGCAGGAGACACTTGCCATGAAAATGCAGGTTCATGACAATTTTGGCCGAAGCCTTCTGTCAATACGCAGGATATTGGAAAGAAAAGAAAAGCAGGATAAAATGGATAAACAGTTATCTGCATTAAAGCATCTGGTCTATATTCTTACAGATTCTTCTGTTGAGAATATGGAAGAATTATGCGCGGATACGATCAGGCATGCAGAAGAGCTTGGAATTTATGTTCAGATCAGCGGAAATTTACCTCAGCATCCCTCCTACAGGCTGCTGACAGACAGAGCGATCCGTGAATGTGTGACAAATTGTGCCAGACACGCCCATGGCAGTACGGTTCTGGTGAAGATAGACAAAGGTGCAAATGAATACAGCATCCGGATAACGAATGATGGAGATGCACCTGAAAAAAATGCAGAAGAAGGCGGTGGTCTGTCAGCACTGAGAAAAGCAGCGGAGTCAGAGAAATGTATTATGCAGGTTTCTTTTTCACCGGAGTTTTGTCTGGCGTTAAAAATGCCGCTGGCAGAAAGGATGGGAGTTTATGGTACGGATACTGATAGTAGAAGATCAGAGGATCATGCAGAAGTATTTTGAAAGTATTATTATGCGGGAACCGGAATTCCGACATGTTCAGACAGTTTCGGATGCCTGTGAAGCTGTAAAGATCTGCTCTTACTCGGCAATTGATCTTGTGCTTATGGATGTGCAGACATTTCATAATCATGATGGGCTGAGTGCTGGAAAGATCATCAGGGAAAAATATCCATATACAAAGGTATTGGTTGTTACTTCGCTGATCGATCCCAAGGTGCTGGAAAGGGCAAAGAGCGGATGCGCAGACAGTCTCTGGTATAAGGATCACGGTGAAGAGGAAATACGGAGTGTGATCTACAGAACGTTAAATGGGGAGCATGTATTTCCGGATGTGTCACCGAGGGTGGAACTTAACTGGATCACAAGCGGTGATATCAGTCCCAGACAGCTGGAGATGCTGCGTCTGTACATTCACGGGATGTCATATTCCGAGATCGCAAGAAAAATGGACTGCTCTGCTTCAGGAGTGAGATGGAATTTTCAGGAAATGATCGCCAAGGCGGGATACAGCTGTAAAGAGGATCTGATAGCAGCTGCACTGGAAAGTAAACTGATCGTAACCACACTGAAATAGAAGATCCACAGAATGCAGAAACATATTCAGACAGAGGAAATTTGGCGTGAGCTGACGGAGCATTCATAAATACATCATAAAATTTTGAATAATAGAAGAAAGAGGAAACAGACATGAGTGATTTTTTGACAGAAAAAAATAAAAAAACAGGAATACTGGGGAAACTGAAATGGGTTCTTTGTGGCTTTTTTATACTTTTTTCCCTGGGAGCTATTGGCGCATCGGAGAAGTATATCCGTGAAGGGCGCTGGGGAATGGCAGCAACAGAGATCATACTTGGATTGCTGTTTCTGTATCCGACCTTCCGGGAGATACAAAAAACATTAAAGAAGAAAAAAGCCGGAGAAATCGCCTGCTGGTTTGAATCCTATGCTCAGAATACCGTCTCATTTGAAAAGCTTGAGCAGGAACTGGGAAAAGGTGCAGTGAAAAAGCTGGAAAAATTTATTGCCGGGGGATATATCCGGAATATCCAGATAGACAGAGAAGGAAATTATATTATGATCACTGCACCGAACAGACGCGTAAATGAGAAGATCTATATTACAGTTACCTGCCCCAGCTGCGGTGCAAAGAATCAGGTAATAAAAGGTCGTCTGAGCACCTGTGAATATTGCGGACAGCGTCTTACTCCATGATAAAAGACACCTTTCGGATCTGTCCTGTTAAAGGTAAGATCCTTGTGCAATATGCTCAATGCATAAAAAGGATATTTTATAAACAAAATTATATAAGTTGCATATAACTAACGCATGTAACATAACAGAAGTTGTACAAATATCCGTACATCCATAGACGATTGGGATGAAATCATAGAATAAATTTATAAAAATAGCTAATAAAACTGGATAATATGTTCAAATTATGGTACATTTATTGTAGCAGTCAGAGGAAATACTGCGGCCTTTTTTGGGACCGGGATTTTCGAAGGGCTGAACAAATAACATAGAACTTATTTATTTGGTTTTATTGTTTCTTTCCTGGGAGTGCAGAGAAGGAGGGAACGGATAAGAGCAGATAATCATAAGGATATAATCTTTATAAGGAAGGTGAGCAATTGGAAAACTATACTAAGTACAAGCTGAAAAGCAGTGATGAGCTTGCATCAGTGCTGAACGGCAGGGACAATCTGTTTGTAATCGCCTGTAACAAGTGTTTCAAGGAATTTGAGACCGTTGACGAACCGGATTGCAAAGAATTCCTGAAATTTGCTGCGGAGCAGGGAAAAACCGTCACAGGCAGTGCGAAATTCGATTTTCTGTGTAACAAGATGCACACAGAAAGAAAATTACAGGATCTGCTTCCGGAAGGTACAGAGAATGTAGTTGTGATCTCCTGTGGTCTTGGTATCCAGACAGTTGCGGATCTGGCAGGCAAGCCGGTGATTGCAGCAAGTAATACCCTTAACTACAGAGGACATCACGGCATGGCACTTACCAAGAAGAGCTGCGATGCATGTGCACAGTGCTATCTGAACATTACCGGAGGCGTCTGTCCTATCGTCGACTGTTCAAAGAGTCTTGTCAATGGACAGTGCGGCGGAGCAAAGAACGGTAAATGTGAAGTAGACCCGAATAAAGACTGTGCATGGGAAAAGATCTACCAGAGACTGGCAAAACAGGGTCGTCTGGAAGAGTTCCTGAATCAGCCGGTACAGGTACGTGATTACTCCAAGGTTAACTTCAAGGTGATCAACGATTACGTGAAGTCTATCAGAGAAGACAGACTGAACGGATACTATGGCGGCGTTCATCCGTCAGAGCACAAGGAATTCAGCGAGCATATCGATCTGAAGAAATTCCCGGATCCGAAGACTGTTGTGATCTCCATGTCCCAGCATCTCGGTGCACCTGCCAACCCGATCGTAGAAGCAGGCGACACTGTAAAGGTTGGACAGAAGATCGGTGAAGCGGCCGGATTTATCAGCGCACCGGTACATTCCAGTGTAAGCGGAACCGTAGTTGCTGTTGAGCCACGTATGCATGGTACAAGAGGCAGTGAGGTGATGGCTGTTGTTATTGAATCGGACGGAAAAAATACTCTGCACGAGTCCGTACAGCCACATAAAGCTTTGGATGAACTTACACCGGATGAGATCATTGAGATCGTAAAAGAAGCCGGAATCGTTGGTATGGGTGGTGCAGGTTTCCCGACCTGTGTCAAGCTGAAACCTGCAAAACCGGTTGATACCATCCTTCTCAACGGATGTGAGTGTGAGCCATATTTAACAGCAGACCATAAGGTTCTCCTTGAGTTTGCTGATGATATTATTTTCGGTCTGAAAGCGATCCTCAAGACAACAGGTGCTGAGAAGGGCATCATTGTCATCGAGGATAACAAGCAGGATGCGATCGAATTAATGCAGGAAAAAGTTGCCGATATCGGAAATATGGAAGTTTTTGTTGCAAGGACCAAATACCCGCAGGGTGCTGAGAAAACTCTCATCAAGCGCGTCATGGGCAGAAAGGTTCCAAGCGGCGGCCTTCCGGCAGATGTTGGCGTTATCGTAGATAATATCAGTACCGTAAAGGCAATCTCCGATGCAATCCAGAAGGGTATGCCTCTGATCGAGCGTGTTACAACAATAACAGGCGAGAAGATCAAGAATCCTGGCAACTTTATCATCAAGATCGGTACCAGCGTAAAAGAGCTGATCGATTACTGTG
>ERZ773103.3809-NODE-3809-length-11853-cov-4.562299_pt1 | contig 11853 bp, 10 predicted proteins | sample MGYA00511118_ERZ773103 | MGnify/ENA primary metagenome ERZ773103 (study PRJEB29015, sample SAMEA2737821) | human gut metagenome | biome: human gut; feature: human-associated habitat; material: faeces | place: China | collected 2012 ... | reverse complement strand
CTCCTAGATAAACAGTTTTATTATTTCAACTGTCTACCTAGAAGGGAGCATATCAATATGTGATGACTGGAGCTTTTCTTTTTTGAAAGACATTGCATTTATAAAATTTACACGATGTGGACTAATTGCAAAAATATGCCACCGTGGTAACAGCCGTCAAAAAGAGATGTGTTATGATAGCAGCATCAGAAATAAAACAGCTTCAAAGAACAATGGAGGTAGACATATGCTTAAAACAACAGAATTATTTATCAATGAACTGAAGGAACGCGATCTTAAATACAGAGACATCAGAACGCTTCAGGATGGGGATGATCTGGTGGAAGTAGGATTTAATCTGGACAGTACCCGGATACAGATCATGATTTTCTTTGATGCATCGGAAGAGTCGGTGGCCCTCAGATGTTTTGAGGTGACCCGCGTGACAGAAGAGCAGTACCCGAATGCACTGCTGAGCTGCAATGAATTGAATAACAAGATGCGCTGGGTCAAATTCTGCATTGGACAGGAAATGAATGTCCATGCAGAGGCAGATGCCTTGGTTGATGAGACTACCGCTGCAAAGGTAACGATGGAACTGATGATGCGGATGGCATCTATCGTAGATGAAGCGTACCCGATGATCAACAAGGCTATCTGGTCCTAGGACATCGTTATTTACGAAACGGCGCGGTGAGCCGCGCGGCAGCCCGCCGCTTTACGCCATAGGCAAGCGGCGGGTATGAAAAGAGAAGCCTGATACAGTGATGACAGATGAGGAGGAACATGATGCAAACAGAATTATTAACATTGATATTTGAAGAAGCAAAAAAGCAGTGTGAGTCAAAAAACGATTCTGTCGGTCTGGGGGCTATGTACAGTGCAATCATTTCAGTAGGAAGAGACAGCCATGTACTTGAGGGGAAAACCTATGATATTCAGGAGTATGAAGCACTTCGGAGAGCTGTTGCCAGGGATGCACCAGAAGGAACAGTGGTGCCGCCTGTGAAATCTGAAGACAGTCTGACAGGGCAGGAGAAGCAACTTTGTGCATTCCGTATCTGGCTGAACATGAGCACACGCTCTGCAGTGGCTGCGTATCAGTATCTCCGCAAGCAGGTAAAGACGGCTCAGGAGACTGGACACTCGGAGAAGATGACTGCGGGAACGGAACGTCCGGTTAAGGCAATGACAGAGACAGAGCATCCGGTTAAGGCAGCTGAGGAGACGGAGCATCTGGTTAAGACGATTGCAGAGAAAGAGTATTCCGTGAAGAAACCGACGATGGAACAGCTGGCAGCAAAGACGGTTCAAATCCGTGAACAGTTGATGCAGAAGGTCATTGGGCAGGATAATATTATCGCAGAATTTGCCAATGGTTATTTTGAGGGAGAATTGTCCGTCTTTACGGAGAAGAACCGCTGCAGCCCGAAGGCCATTTTCCTGTTTGCGGGAAGTCCCGGAGTCGGAAAGAGTTATCTGGCGACAGAAGCGGCAAAGGCCCTGGAGCTGCCTGTGAAACGCTTTGATATGAGCAGTTATGCCGACGATGTTTCGGCTTCTGAATTAACGGGTGCCGGAGCAAATTTCAAGTCACCGAAACCCGGTGCATTAACCGGTTTTGTGCATGACCATCCATCTTCAATGTTGATTTTTGATGAGATTGAGAAAGCACATCCGAAAGTTATCAATCTGTTTCTTCAGGTGTTGGATGCCGGTACACTGTATGATAATAAATATGAAGCCAATATCGCTTTTGGTGAAACCGTGATCATTTTCACAACCAATGCCGGCAAATCCCTGTATCAGGATACGACAAAACACAACTATTCGGATGTACCGAAAAAGGTGATTCTGGATGCTCTGGAGAAAGAGTGTCATCCGGTTACCGGAAGACTGGTTTTTCCGCAGGCAATCTGTTCCAGATTGGCCACAGGAAATGTTTTACTGTTTAATCATCTTACGGCCCATCAGCTTTCGACGATTGCAGCGAGAAAGCTGATGGAGCAGCAGGCGTCTCTTTATCAGGAGGCTTCCATTTTGTCGGAAGATGCTGAATCACTGGCCACAACCCTTCTCTTTTCACTGGGCGGACATTGTGATGCAAGAAATATGACTGCAGCGGCCAAACGCTTTTTCTCTGCAGAGTTATTTGAACTTTATCGTCTGGCAGGAACTGACAGAAAAGCAATGGCAGCAGGCGGCATTCAGAAAATCCGATGGCAGCTGGATATTGATCGGGCTGAACCGATCATCCGGCAGTTATATCATGTGCCGGAGGACAATACTTTCCTGTTTTTCGGCAGTGAAGAAGCGCGGATGCAGGCACAGCAGATGCAGGAAAAGGGCAGGATGCTGTATGCATCGAATCTGGATGAAGTGAAACAGATTCTTCAGGAGCATGAACTGAGTTTTGCAGCCATTGATTATTTTCATGGACGTTCAGAGGAAACGTCTTATCTGAATGCGGGAGATGTGCATTCAGAGGGCAAAAAATGCTGGGAAGTTTTGCAGCAGTATGAACCGGAACTGCCGGTTTTTATCTGGGAAACAGATAATTATCAATATAATCGTGAAGAAGTACTCTCATTTCTGGGGAAAGGAGCCGAGGACATTTTACATATCTCATTTTCGGACAGGAATGCCTGTGAAGCAACGCTTGACCAGCTTCAGGTGCAGCTGTGGCAGCAGAAGGCATTGGATACCCTTGCATTCAGGCATCAGGTATTGAATTATGAAACAGCCCAGTCCTTAAGTGAAGACGGCACCATTGGCACCATCAAGGTTTTTGATCTGCATCTGGCGACGGCGGTAGATGCGGATGATCAGAAAGACGTTTTATCGGCAGAAGAAAAACCGGATATTCACTGGTCGGATATTGTGGTGTCAGAGGATGTAAAATCAGAATTACAGTATTTTCAGTCCTATCTGAAAGATGCCAAAAGCTTTCTGAAGAAAGGTGCCGCAGCACCAAAGGGTATTTTGCTCTACGGACCTCCGGGAACCGGAAAGACTTCTCTGGCCAAGGTGATAGCAGCGGAATCTGATGTAACCTTCCTGACAGCTTCGGCTGATCAGTTTATCAGCAAATGGGTTGGGGAGGGACCGCAGGCCGTGCACAGAATATTTTCGATTGCAAGAAAATATGCGCCGGCGATTTTGTTTATCGATGAAATTGATGCCATTGGCCGCAGAAGAACGGAGGAAGCTTTTCATGACGGCAGACAGGAAATCCTGAATGCACTGTTGACGGAGATGGATGGCTTCAAAACATCAGTTAAAAAGCCGGTGCTTGTGATGGCCGCCACCAATCTTGGCGGCAATAACGGCAGTACAGGCGCATTGGATCCGGCGCTGGTTCGGCGGTTTGACCGGAGTATCTGTATTGATCTGCCAGACAGAGCGGGCAGGATTCAGCTGTTGAAGATGCTTCGCAATAAGCATCAGATACTCAGGATCAGTGATGATATGCTGCAGAATCTGGCAGAACGTTCGATCGGCATGAGTCCGGCATTGCTTGAGGGTGCAGTGAATGCAGCCATCCGTGAAGCCATTCGCAGCGGCACAGAAGTGTCAGACAGCATGATGGATGAGGCTTTTGAAAAGTATAATCATGGCGAAGAAAAGCATTGGAATCGTGCTGATCTTATTAAAACAGCCCGTCATGAAGCGGGGCATGCCGTTGTGTGCAATTATTTCGGAGAAGAACCGTCTTACCTGACAGTGGCGGCCCGGGACAACCACGGCGGATACATGATGTACAGTGCAGCCGAAGGTAAGGGCGTTTATACAAAAAAAGAATTGCTTCGTCAGATTGCTGTTTCTTTGGGCGGCCGGGCAGCAGAACTGGCTTATTACGGCGAAGAAGAGGGACTGTCCACAGGCCCATCCTCCGATCTTGAGACAGCAACCGCCATTGCACGAAAAATGATCTGCAATTATGGCATGTACCATGAAATTGCCGCCGGAATCGTCATGCAGAATGAAGTGTCTGAGACGGTTTCACAGAGCATTGAACAAAAGGTCAATGCCATTATTCAGGAACAGCTTAATTTGTCGGTTGCGATTATCAAAGAAAATGCAGATAAGATGGCACAACTGGTGGATACGTTGATGGAAAAGACACACCTGAATAAACAGGAGATACAGGAAGTGCTGAATGATTAGGAGGTGTAGGATATGAATTTTCAGTCTTGACAAGAAAAACTAACCATTGGGGAATAGGTATTGCATAAAATCCATCGTACAATGTATGTACGGTGGATTTTTCACGTGGTGAATAATAAAAGAAACTTGCAGCAGGTAGTTTATGTTGGCAGGCAATAGGGGGGAAGGTAATGAAGAAATGTAAGAAAATGATTGTTTTGATAATGGTTTTTGCTTTGTGTTTTGGGTTTTCTGCCTGCGGTGGAGGCGGCAGCGATAATAATGATACTGTAGAAAATGAAGATGATCGGGGCTCCGGTGGGAGTGAAAGCGATATCTATGATTCGACGGATACAGTACAATATATGGCGTCTATGGAATCTGATAATGACAATCCGGCAAAGCAGCTGGGATACAGTTCTATTGAAGAGATGCGTATACAGGAACATGAAATAATTGCGTCTGATGATAGTGACAATACGGTTGCCGAGGGGTATTGGTATCCTGACGGAAACAGGAACAGCCTGACTTATATCAAAATTCAAAGAGATACGCTTTATTGGTATGAATTTAATCCGGAACAGGGAGATGTGCAGGTGGGGGAAGCAGATGGTATTGTATTCAAACTCGGCAGCAAGCGTCGGTTGAAAAGCGGGAAAACATTGACGTACACAGATACTTCTAAATTGAATTTTGAGGAGTGCAAGATATGCTTTGAGGATGATGCGATAGAGTATTACTGGCGGGAAAAATGAGAATTTGTAGCTGATCAGAGCCAAGCAAAATTTCAAAAAACAGGTATAAAATGCTTGCATTTTTAAAACTGTTTTTGAAATTTTATTTGGCGGATACGCCACACCGATGAAATGCGTAGCATTTTGGAGGCTGGCTCTGAACAGTTACGAGAATTTTCATAAAAGGGAAGCAGAAGAAAGGAGAAATGCTGGTTATGACAGAACAAAAATAGTGATGCAAATTATCAAAAGTAATGTGAGGAGGAAAGTGTGATGAAAAAATGGAAAAAGTATGGGGCCTTTATGTTTGCAATGGTGATGTGTCTGAGTTTTGCTGCCTGCGGAAGTTCTGACAGTATAGCGGCATCATCGGAGGAAACGGAAAATGCAGAGGGCGACAGTGAGGAATTGGTGACAGACGCAGCGTCCCTCGATGGCATGTGGAGCATTAATGGCGGCACAAAGCTGTATTTTGACAGTGAGGGCGGATATTATATTTATCGTTCCTATTATGGGGTCGGCGGACGCGGTGAAATGTCGGAGTCCACAGAAGATGGCAAGCCGATGATGACATTCAACGGTTTCATGTATGATTTTGTTTTGCGTAGTGACGGTGTGCTGATGCCGAATCAGAATGGTGACGGTGATGGACTTAACATTCACCGCAATACTTTCAAACGGGATGATACGGCAAAACTTGCAGAATGGGAGGCAAATAACTGGGACGGCATGTGGCAGAATGCAGTGGGTGAAACCATTGTTATTGACACGGCGAACATGATATATACAGCTTCTTCACCGGATTATTCCATGGACGGAACCCTTGGTGACGAGGGTGAGGGAATGGGGCTTTATCTTTACGACAATGAAGACCGTGCTTATCTCTGTGCAAGTGAAGACGGCAACAGTTTTACTTTGTCCGGTCAGTATCCTGGCCGATACAGCGATGATGGACATTTTGATGGTGTCTTCTACAGAGACGGTGACATTGCGGCTTATACAGACCTTGAAAAGGCAAAATTCTACTATGGCAATGGTTCTGATACATGGCTGTGGTACAATGACGGCGTAAATGAGTACTTTTTGGGGGATGAGTATAAAATTGGCGATGATGGACTTGCCTATTATGAAGCGGATAATAAGGTCTATCCTGGAGGATGGATTCCTGATGAACCCTATGACCCTTCCGTTGATTGGGGTGAAAATGCGCAGGAAGAAACTAGCATTAATTCAGAAAATGATTTCAGCCATTTTGAGGGTATCTGGTATTATGACGGTGACCTTTCAGCGGAAACGTATATTGTTATGGATGCTTCCGGAAACTGGAGTTATTATCAGCGTGCGCCAGGTGCTGAGCCGGCGGAGATGGACTGCGGTACATTAACACAGGATGCAGATGCAGCGGATATTTATTATGCAGAGTCTACGATGTATGATGGTGTGTCACATCAGGTCTTTGTAGGGGATGGAGATGTTTTCCTTTGGGATGAAGAAGGAAATTACTATCTGATGGAATAGGGAAGTTGAGAAAATAATAAAGAATAGATGGTGGGGCTGAGAAAGGAGATAAGTACATGACGTTTGGTATGGCAGCAGTACTGTTGATTCTGATTATTGCGGGAATTATTTTGGCAGTGCGGGGACTGCAGCAGAGAAAAATCCTTTGTATAATTATCATTGTACTGCTGTCTGTGTTTGGGCTGGCCCTGGCAGTTTACATGGGACTGACGATGCTTTTTGTGGATGCGGTGCGGAGCCAGCCGCCTGTGTAACAGTGCAGAACAATAGAAGTTGCAAATACAGGAAGCCTTTCTGGAACTTGTACCAGTGGTAAGGCCTTTAACAAAGAAACGGAATAATCCGGGTTATTTTATCAGGCGTGATGATATGAATACCCGGATTTTTCATTGCATAGGAAAATACGTCCTATGCAATGAAAAATACTCCGCCAGGAGGCGCAGTTCGTGGAGAGGAATATATAGCTGCGCTATCCACTCACGCGCAAAAGTGTGCGTCAAGCGCACACTTTATTCTAAGTTTTTGAGGAAATATGAACTTGATGACAGATAATAAGCATTGAGTATTTAATTGCAAAAATAGATCGATATAGGAATACGTCGATAACCTGAAAATGTTATGATAAATGCAGATGAAAAACAATGCTGAAATAATGAGAGGGGTTGTGTTTGATGAAAAAGAATGGAATAATGTTACTTGTAGCGCTACTGGTGCTGACACTGTTTACCGGATGCGAAGGAAAGAGTCTGCATCCAAAGGCAGAGAGTGGGTCTCAGACAGAGGGTGAACAGCAGATTCAGGCTGAAATGCAGAGTGAATCCGGAAATCAGGTAGAGAGTGAATATCCGACAGAGACTAAAGAGCAGTTGGATGAAGAAGAACAGGAAAAGCAGGAAGTAAAAGCAAAGGTTGAGAAAGCTATCGGGGAATCCTTTGATGATGATGCTTGGAGATATGTGGATGCTTCAGAAAGCCATGAGGGCTATCTGAATAGAGGGCTTGGTGGATATTTAGTGGAATGTTATAGGGATGGGGATAAAATTTATGTGCTGTATAATCCGGATTCAGGTATGCACCAGTATGATAATGATGTGTGCTATTCAACAGATGGCGGTATGAACTGGAATTATACGCATTTGCATGGATTGGCTGGTACAGCTATGTATTTTGTGAATGATACAATCATCATGGCAGATGGCTATGTATATGATGTGCCTTATGTGATGTACGGTAGTTGGGAAAGTAAATTCAGCAGACTGGAAACAAATGAATTTGATAAAATTGCTAAGTTGCCGGCAATGTTCAGTAACCTGATTGATATTGTTTTCTGGAATCGGGATGCAGAAAATAATCAGATTACGATTCGATGGTATCCGGCAGGAGAGCAGAGACATTATTTGTATGAAATGACTTTGAATCTGGATACCATGGAAAAGGTATCTGAGGATGACCCATATGATTTGATAGAAACTGGAGAGGCTTATGCGAAAACAGGATATATTTATGCTGACAGTGCAGAAGCATATCTGGATGAAATCGAATTAAATGCAAAAAATCTGGAATTAATTAGTCTTTTTGGGAATACAACGGGTATAAAATATGAAATTCGTTATGCCATCAATGAAATTTATGCCCGCAAAGGTTATGATTTCACTGGGACTGGTTACGAAGACTATTTTTGTTCGAAAGAATGGTATCATCCAATTGCCGGAAAACAGGTGACGGAAGAAGAATTGAACGTATATGAGAAAGCGAATATCGATTTACTGGTGAAAATAGAGCAGATTGTAAAGGCAGCTGACGCAGAAAATGAAAATTAGAAATCGGGAATAAATGAATTTTTGGAAGATTGAAAAACAGGAGGAATCTACAATGTTGATGAACACATCTATTAGAATCAATGATAGCATGTCTTTGGATGAGAAAAAGCGTGCGATACAATCAATCGTTAAATTAGCAGACGCCGCTATTTTGAACAATGAAGATAGCTGTAAGTTCAGAGTGGCATTTGAGAGAAGACTTGATGCATCAAGGTTATTTCATAAAACGCCATATGATGCGTTTGGAGTTCGGGACCTATTATTGCTTGAGTCTGTATTAGAACAGCAATTTTCAGAAATATCTGATTCTATTAAGATTAAAAGTGTATTTGCAGAGGATAGAAGTGTATTTGGAGATGTTATCAATAATAGATCCAGGCAAATTTCCAAAGGTCAATGGAGAGGACTTATACTGAGTGCCACACCAAATAACACTTATCGAAGGGAACGCTTATCACAATATTCTGACAGAAAATTTATGAAAAAAGTATTATCTGAGCATCATCCAATACTTGAAAAGATATATGCTGTTTTAGATGGCAACAGCAGTACATATAGTCAGCTTATACAGGTAAGCTGTTCATATATCGGTCCGTATACGGATTGTGATGAATATTGTGTGAAGTTTTCGAAATTAGGAATGAACAATTTGAAAGATTCATTTCAAACCTATCAAATGACATTAGCTTTTATTGAATTTTTGAGTAAAAAAGGAATTGTCTGCAGTACGCCGAAGGCTAAATTGGCTTCGCGTATTGCTTTTGATGAAATTGTCTTTGAATTTACATGTAAAAAAGCTTTGGAAGCGAATAGACGGGGAAAAGATTGGTAGTATATGAGTTAATCATTTTTTCGGGGAAAATAATTGAAAAATGGGGGAAATGAGGTATAATAAAGAAAATACTGTTTCTAGAACGTATCTACGAGGGATTGAAGCTCATTTGAGAAAATTAATGCCATATTGTAAAACAAGTTAGACCGTATCTAAGAGAGATTGAAACCATTGCAGCGACCTCCTGTGGTAGCGTATCGTATAAGTTATACTATACCTAAGAGAGATTGAAACAACAAAATGCCAACACCAAGCAAAAGAATCTTTTTTATCCATCGGATGAAAGTCCGAAAAGGATGGAAAGATTCTTTTTTGTTTTTATACGAAATTTGTGAGGAAAATTTCAATCATCAGCAGATATAAATGGTAGAACGTCAAAAGTCGTGATTATGTGTTTTAATCTATGAAAGGTGAAGCGGTATGTCGAAGTATAGAAAAAATGAAGAAGCAATTATCAGACGAGTGAAGCAGCTGAAAGGGCCGTGCCCGGATTTTTATATTATCGGGCATTCGACTTCGGCGATGGAGCGACTGGGATTAAAAATTGCCGAGGTGATTGATCGGCAGGAAATGCTTCCTTTTAAAGGATTAGTGCGGACTTTTACCATCAAAATGCCTTATTATGAGGACTGGCAGGGCGCCGGTGCTTTCATTCAGCATCTCTGCGACAGCTACAGTATTGCCCGAGACTGTTATGATACTTACATTGGCACCATTGTGGTTGAGCTGGCAGAAGAATGGGGAAGAAGCGGCTATAATTCGTCTCTGAGAGTGTTTCTGGAGTATATCGCAGAACATTCAGATATCTGTTTTATACTGCTTGTTCCGGTCGGTCAGAATCAGGAAAAGGATGATGCCTTATTTGCTGAGTTTGTTCGATATGGGGTGTGGATGAGAGTCTATTCTCAGACACCATCTGTTGAACAGTGTGTAAAACATTTTGTGACGATGGCAGAAAAGGAAAGCTGGCGTGTTCAGGCAGAAGCTGAGCAACTGTTGGCAGAAAAGCTAAAAGAGAGAAGCGAATCAGAGACAGAAAATATCATCGTTGTCGAGCAGCTTTTCAGGCAGATTTATTTTGAACAGTGCATGCAAAATGGTAGGAACAAAGTCATCAGAGCCAGGGATATCGGTCTGATGCCGGGAATTCAGAAAAGAGAAGCTGCCAGAACCATTGGTTTTGCGGCGGAACAATGATGCCACAGCAGGAAAAGGATGGGGCGAAGTTCTGGACAGACGATAGAGGACAGAAGTAGGTTCAGGATAGAGAGCAGGAGGTATATGGATGTTTGAAGATGGTCTTAGATATCAGGATGCCAGAATGGCATCAGAAGATGAAATGAAGCGTGATCTATATGGATTTCATATAGATGATTCACGGCGGATACCCAAGGGCGGTCCGATTCTTTTCAGGGAATTGGACATGGCCTATGTTGATCCGAGTGAGGTGCACAGTCTTATTGTGGGAGATACAGGTTCCATGAAGACACTGCGTTTTGTCCTCCCGTTGATTTATTCCTGTGCAAAGGCAGGAGAATCCATGGTGATTGTAGACCCGAAGGGGGAGCTGGTTAGAAAAACAAAAGGCTTTTTGTCGGAAGCCGGATATGCTATGCCTATCATTGATCTGCGCAGACCTCAGGATTCACTGGACAAGTGGAATCCTATGGGATGTGTGGAAAAATCCTTTGCCCAGGGAAAATCCGGTGAGCAGAAGGCGATTCTGGAATTAAATGACCTGATGGAAACGTTATTTAATTCCAGATCAAAATCAGACAAGGACAGATATTGGAATGAGAGTGCGGGTCAGCTGGCTCTTGGCTTATGTTGCCTCATGCAAAAAATAGGCGAAAATCTGAATATGAAGAACCTTCTGAAATGGCGTTACGAAAGAATGGAAAATGGCGATTTGGATACGATTTATCAGGAGCTGCCAAAGACTGGCGAAATTTATCAGAATCTGGCAGGCTATATGGAATTGACGGCCTCCAATACCCGTTCCTGTATTTTATCAACCTTTGACCAGTTGGTGCGTCTTTTCAAGGCCTCACCGGCATTAACAGATATGTTATCCGAGTCTACATTTGAACTGGGTCAGATAGGACTTCGAAAAACGGCTGTTTTTCTTATTGTACCGGATGAGAAGACAACTTTTCATTTTCTGGCCACGTTATTTGTTACCCAGTGCTATCAGGCGTTGCTGGAAACTGCGTCAGACTATCAGGACATATTGCCGCGCCGGGTGAATTTTATACTTGAGGAATTTTGTAATATGCCGGTTCTGCCGGATCTGATTTCCATGCTGACTGCGGCAAGAAGCCGGAATATCCGGTTCCATCTCGTCATCCAGTCCTATTCTCAGATGATAGAGAAATATGGCCTGAATGCCAGTCAGACCGTATTGGACAACTGCGGCAATCTGATTTATCTTCATTCAAGAGAAATGTCGTTTTTAAAGTATATCTCGGAACTGGCAGGCTGCAATGAATATCATCGGCCGTTACTCTCCCCGTCCCGGCTGCTGCATTTGAAGAAAAACGAAACCGTTATTTTTCATGACAGGTGTTATCCCATGGTTGTGCGGGATATTCCGCTGATATTTGAATATCCGGTTAGCTCTGAACAGTTACGATTTTTTAAGGAAAAGCGGTTGAAAAATAGGGAAAATAAGATATAATGAAGAATTTTTTTCGGAAACTCTGAGGAAAATTCCATCTGACTACAGATAATATAAGTAAAGTGAAAATTATTAAAGATACAATATTAATAAAAAATGTCGAATTTAAATAACTTTTTTAATAAAATATATATAAAAAAATGACCT
>ERZ773103.3807-NODE-3807-length-11854-cov-3.598441_pt1 | contig 11854 bp, 8 predicted proteins | sample MGYA00511118_ERZ773103 | MGnify/ENA primary metagenome ERZ773103 (study PRJEB29015, sample SAMEA2737821) | human gut metagenome | biome: human gut; feature: human-associated habitat; material: faeces | place: China | collected 2012 ... | reverse complement strand
TACACCGGCCATTGTCCACGGCGGACCATTTGCCAATATCGCTCATGGCTGCAATAGTGTGCGTGCAACAAAGCTTGCCCTTAAGATGGCAGATATCGTTGTAACAGAAGCCGGTTTTGGTGCTGATCTCGGTGCTGAGAAGTTCTTCGATATCAAATGTCGTATGGCTGGTCTGAAACCGGATGCTGTTGTCCTGGTTGCTACAGTTCGTGCCTTGAAATACAACGGCGGCGTTCCGAAGACAGAGACATCCGTACCAAATCTTGAAGCACTGAAGAAAGGTATTGTCAACCTTGAGAAGCATATTGAGAACCTTCAGAAATACGGCGTTCCGATTGTCGTTACATTGAACGCTTTCATCACAGATTCTGAAGAGGAGATTCATTTCGTCAAGAACTTCTGTGAAGAAAGAGGCTGTGAATTTGCACTTTCCGAAGTCTGGGAGAAAGGCGGCAAGGGCGGCATCACATTGGCTGAGAAGGTACTCGATACCCTTGAGCATAAGGAGAGTCATTTTGAAGTACTTTATGAGAACAGCCTGTCTCTGAAAGAGAAGATCGAAACAGTTGCCAAAGAGATTTACGGTGCAGCAACCGTTACTTATGCACCTGCTGCAGAAAAAGCACTGAAGAAAATTACAGAAATGGGATTTGGCGATGTGCCTGTCTGCATGGCGAAGAATCAGTATTCATTATCCGATGATCCTAAGCTTCTGGGAAGACCTGAAAACTTCAATGTCAATATCCGTGAAGTTTATGTATCTGCAGGTGCAGGATTTGTCGTTGCCATTACAGGCGCTATTATGACAATGCCTGGCTTACCGAAAAAACCGGCTGCTGAGGGTATTGATGTCACCACAGACGGTGTTATCACAGGCTTATTCTAAGCAGATATACAACCGCACAGGAACAAATTTAAGAAAGTTGACAGCTTGTATAGTAATTTTTTATGTGATATAGTAAAGGGGATACCTGAAAAACAGGTATCCCCTTTTAAAATAAATACTCTGGAGGTTTGGTAAAATGGCTTTTTTGATTGACGGGAAGAAAATCTCCTCCCAGATAAAAGATGAATTAAAAACCGAAATCGCAGAAATGAAGAAAAAAGGCACAGAAGTGACATTGGCAGTGATCCAGGTTGGAAACGATCCTGCTTCCTCTGTCTATGTCGGCAACAAGAAGAAAGCCTGCGCTTATATCGGTATCCGCTCCTTGGCATACGAATTGCCTGAGAGTACAACAGAAATGGAATTATTGACATTGATCGATGAGCTCAACAACAGAAAGGATGTCAATGGTATCCTTGTTCAATTGCCTGTACCGGCTCATATCAACGAGAAACACATTATCGAGGCTATTCACCCGTTAAAGGATGTCGACGGCTTCCATCCACGCAATGTAGGTGCCCTTGTCACAGGTGAAGACGGTTTTGTCTCCTGTACACCGGCCGGCATTATTCAGCTTCTTAAACGCAGCAATATCGATATCGACGGCAAAGAATGTGTTGTTGTGGGCAGAAGCAATATCGTCGGTAAACCGATGGCCATTCTTCTCCTTCGTGAAAATGCAACAGTAACCATCTGTCATTCCCACACAAAGGACTTAAAGGAAGTCTGCAAACGTGCGGATATTCTTGTTGCAGCTATCGGCAAGCCGAAATTCTTCAACCGCGAATATATCAAAGAAGGTGCTGTTGTGATTGATGTAGGTATTCACCGCAATGAACAAAATAAACTCTGCGGAGATGTAGACCGAGATGATGTCATGGATCTTGTCAGCGCTATTACACCGGTACCGGGCGGTGTGGGACCAATGACCATCGCCATGCTGATGTATAATTGTGTAGAGGCTGTACGCCTCCAGAAAACGGAGAGATAATATTTATGAGTAATACAAATTCCAATAACCTGACAATCTTTTTTGTTTCCCTGGGCTGTGATAAAAACCTTGTGGATTCCGAAGTCATGCTTGGCATTCTTCGGGCGCACGGCTTTACACTGGTGGACGATGAAATAGAAGCAGACATCATCGTTGTCAATACATGCAGCTTCATCCATGACGCCAAGGAGGAGAGTATCCAGACCATCCTTGAAATGGCTGAAATGAAACACAGCTGCAGATGTAAGGCACTGATTGTCACCGGATGCATGGCAGAACGCTATAAAGACGAGATCATGACAGAGATTGAAGAAGTAGATGCTGTAATTGGTACAACCAGCTACCAGCATATCGCAGAAGTTGTTGCTGAAGTCTTAGAAGGTCAGAAAGTCAAACAGTTTGATGATCTTCAGGCCATGCCGGAAGTGGATGTTCAGCGTATCATGACAACCGGCGGATACAGCAGTTACCTGAAGATTGCCGAAGGCTGTGACAAGCACTGTACTTACTGTATTATCCCAAAGCTTCGTGGTTCCTACCGCAGTCATTCTATGGATTATTTGATCAAACAGGCCGAATCACTGGCTGCCCAAGGTGTTAAGGAGCTGAATATCGTTGCCCAGGAGACAACCGTTTACGGCACAGATCTTTACAACGGACAGAAAATGCTCCCGGAACTCCTCAAAAGGCTCTGCCGTATTGAAGGTCTTTCCTGGATCCGTGTCCTCTACTGTTATCCTGAAGAGATTAATGAAGAACTCATTCAGGTCATCAAAGAAGAACCGAAGATCTGTCATTATCTTGATCTTCCGATCCAGCATGGCAGTGATGCTGTCTTAAAGAGGATGGGAAGACGGACAACACAGGCTGAACTCAGAAGCATTATCGGACGATTAAGAGAAGAAATCCCTGATATTGCCCTCCGAACAACGCTGATCGCCGGTTTCCCAGGCGAAACAGAAGCAGATCATCAGGAAGTGCTGCAGTTCGTCAAAGATATGCGTTTTGATCGCCTCGGTGTATTTACTTATTCAGAAGAAGAAGGGACACCGGCCGCTCAGATGCCGGATCAAATTGATGAAGCTGTCAAAGAGACACGCCGTGATGCATTGATGATGGCTCAGCAGGCCATTGCCTTTGATAAATCCGAAGAAATGGTCGGAAAGACAGTGGATGTCCTGATCGAAGGACGTCTGCCGGAGGAGGATGTCTATATCGGACGTACTTACAGAGATGCACCTGATGTGGATGGTTACGTTTTTGTTCATGCTGAAGAAGATATGATCTCCGGTGATATTGTCAAAGTTAAGATAACAGATGCACAGGATTACGATCTGGTAGGAGATGTGATTTATGAATTTACCGAATAAACTGACCGTTTTAAGGGTCATTCTTGTTCCTTTCTTTGTTTTATTCCTGCTTGGTGCAGACTATATGGGACCATTTTCACCCTATATTGCATTGATCATTTTCATTGTAGCCAGCCTGACCGATATGCTGGACGGTAAGATTGCCCGAAAGTATAATCTGATCACCAATTTCGGCAAGTTTATGGATCCCTTGGCAGATAAACTGCTTGTATGCTCTGCACTGATCTGTTTTGTGGATATGCATCGTATGCCGACATGGGTTGTTCTTATTATCATTGCCAGAGAATTTATTATCAGCGGCTTCCGTCTTGTTGCTGCTGAAGGTGGTACAGTCATTGCAGCCGGTATATGGGGCAAATATAAAACGGCCGTCACAATGATCACGATCATTTTCATGATCCCGAATTTTGGCGGAGCAGCCGTTCATATGATCGAGCAGATCATGATTTATCTGTCGCTGGCACTGACCGTGATCTCATTGATTGATTATCTGATCCACAACAAATCTGTCCTTGCTGGCAAAATGTAACCGGGCCCCTGCACAGTGGAAGAGGAGTGATAGAAACTGTGAAAATAGTGAAACGATTTCTTTTTATCATCAGTGCATTACTTGTACTGATGCTGGCAGGCTGTTCAGGAAAACTCAGTCACATTGATATCAACACAACACTGACTGTGGATACGACCTTCAACGGCAGCCGTGAGATGACAGCAGATATTCCCGCCGCCGCATACAAGTATGCCTTCGGCGGCAGTCTGACAGCGCTTGAAGACATGATCAATCAGTATACGCCGGGTGATATGTACTGTACAGCCACCGAGAATGAAGACGGCGGCGTTCGGATTCAGATGATCATCGACTTTGCTTCAAGGAATGAATATCAGAAGAAGATCGAAACCATCTGCAACGGCAACACAACAGATTCAGCCATCACCCCTGTCATCAACTTTGATTATTCGCATTCTATTTTGAAAAACGGCTATACAATAGAAGAGAATTTCACATCTATGGATCTGTTTTACTGGCTGGCGAATGCCATCAGCAAGGAATACCCTGCTATGAAAGGCAAAAACATCCAGGATATTTTCCAGCTCGGCAAAACAGAAGTTGTTTTCAACGGAGAAACAATGGAAATGCAGGACTATATCAAGATCTCTACCATCAAGTCCAATGCCTTTGACAATGTTTCCGTTGCCGCTCAGTTGTCAGATGATCAGTCCATTGATGCCAGAATTACCTATGTCGTCAGCAACAAAGTCGTTGCCGCCCTCGGAACCCAATTAAAGACATTGATGGATGGCCTTGTACCAGACAATGCTTCCATGACCTATCAGAATGGTGACAGTTCCAGAACTTACACGATCTCCTTTGAATCCGCCACCCTTCAGGATTACATTACCAATGTCAATAAAGCGCTGCACACCAATAATACCGTCTTTGAAGTGTCCACAGAAGGAGATACCGAATCCCTTTCTGCCAAGAAATCCATCAAACAGTATTATGACGGCAGTTATTTTCTGGATTTTACAGATGATGAGACAACCATGTCCTATATTCTGGATGTATCTCCGGAATACACTGTTGAAAGCTGCAGCAGCACCTATGGTTATCTGAAAGATGAATCATCCACCTACAGCAGCGATACCTGTGAAATAACCATGACAGTCGCATCCGCAGATGAGGTGACAACCGTACTGGGATTTGCCGTCGATATTGATGAAGTAGATATTACAACTGACATCCACAGCGATACGAACATCCAGCGTACCTTTGAATTTCACCTTTCATCCGATGCCGTCAATCTGATCGGCAGCAGTATTGAAGACCGCTTAAATACAGCAGCGGAGCAATGGCCGGATCAGATGACTGTCAATACAGAAAATGTACTGAGCAATACGAACTACAGTATTGTCCTTTCAGCAGAATCGGCGGATGAACTGACCAAAATGACCCGGGCTGTTCTCGGGGAATCTGATATATCTGACGATAATAAGAGCAACAGTGGTGAACTGACAAATTCTCTGTTTACCGGCGGTACCGAGAAGCATAAGAATCCATGGAATATCCACTGTACCTATGAGGATACGCTGAATCTGTCCGGATTTCTCAAGGGATCCCAGATCAAAAATGGTATTCACTACAAGTTAAGTTATTCAAAAGGATTCAAAGCTGCCTTTACCGAGAACAATACCTTTGAAGATGCCGCAGCTGACGGACCAACGCTTACCTGCAGTACATTTAATAAAGTGTTATCTGTCAAATCTACAGCAGAAAAAAACAATCTGGAGGGCATTCTTATTTTTGCATTGTGGATTGCTTCCCTTATATGTATTGTCGTTATCTTGCTGCTGAATATTGAGCATATTATCAATCTGGTATCCAACAAAAAGATTGACATTTCAGGTTCAGAGCTGTTCAAAGGAAAACATCTGCGCAGACTGACTGCACTGATTGTTGCGATTGTCTGCTTTGTACTAATGACCATCAGACTGATATTCCGCATCTATTAATCATGCACTTTACTTTATTATCCAAGGAACTAAAACCTAAAAAGGGGCTGCCAAAAGCAGCCTCTTTGTCATATAAACTTATTCACTTCGACGGAATTTCCTTCAGAATGTCTATCTGAACTTTCTATTGATCGCATCCACAATCACATCAACGCTACCATCAATGCCAAATACAGAACTGTCGATCATAAGATCATAGCTCTCGTGTTCGCCCCAACGGTATTCTGAATAGTACTGATAATATGTGCGACGGATCTTATCTGTCCGCAGCACTTCCTTGCGGGCCTTATCTTCAGAATCGATTAAATGCCTTTCCATGACACGATGGACACGGTTTCTCAGCGGTGCATAAACAAAAACATTCAGGACATCCTCTCTGTCTTCCAGTACACTGTTGGAACAGCGTCCAACAATAACAAAGGATTCCTTCTCTGAAAGCTCACGGATCACATCGCTCTGCGCCCTGTACAGCTGATCCGCAATCGTCGGTGCATATGGTGAAATAAAAGGACTCGGTGCCTTCTCATCCGTTGCTCCTAATACATTCAGATCCAAACCACTGTGTTTCGCTGCCAGCTCAATCAGATTCTTGTCATAGAATGCAATACCAAGCTTCTTCGACAGCTTCTCGCCGATTTCATGACCGCCGCTGCCGCATTCACGTCCTAATGTAATAATAACCTTCTTATCACTCATATGCTTCACCTATCCCCTCTAAGTAGTAGATACCTTCCTTCTTGTTACTCTTATTATACCATATATGCTCCCCGGAATTCAACCGGAACGTCGTTTTAATAAATGAGAAAATATAAAACATAAAAAGCTGCCGACAAAGACAAGAACAAAAATCATGATGGCACAATGCATAAAATATCCATCCGGCAAAATATCAATAATCGGATCCGTGGAAGAGTCAAATAACCAATAATCATTATTAAAAACAAGCTGATGAAAAGTAACAAAGACATAATCCCAATTGACAGCAACCATCAGACCAAGAAAAGCCGGCAGAGCAATACAGAGTATTCCTGCAATACGAAGCCAGAGCCACGCATGCTTTTTGATAAAATAGAAAGCTGCAGCGGCCGTCAACAGCAAAGTTCCTACAAAAAGCCACCCAAAGAAATCAAATATTTTCTTAACTTCCTCAAAATGAATTCTGCCTGATTCGGACATTGCACAGGTTGGAAACTTCAGCGGCTGGTGATTGAACAGACTGTTATAATCAATCAGCGCATCGTAATTGCTGCGGATGTCTTTTTCTTCCCTGCCTGATAATTCAGTTATGTGCAGATTCTGTATATCTGCATAATAAAGCGGTCTGAAATTCAACGTCAATGTCACAGAAAAAGAAATAATCAGCAGACATACAACAATGCCACCGATGAGCTGTGAGCATAATGAATAAAATTGATGCATCAGAGGCACCTCCTTCCGTCATCAGTATACCACATTATCACAAAAAAGTGGATCAGCACCGCCAAAAATACATTTTTCATATTGTCACCGGAATATGGATATGTTATAATTCGCAAAAGAGACTGATTGTGTGCCCAAAGAAGACATTTGTAAGCGGGCAAAAGGAGGAAATATGGAATTATTATATAAAAGCACCCGAAGTGCTGATAAAACTGTAACTGCATCCTATGCAATTTTAAAGGGACTTGCCGAAGACGGCGGTCTTTTTGTTCCGACATCTTTTCCGAAATTGGACGTATCCATTGATCGATTAGCAGATATGAGTTACCAGGAAGTGGCTTATGAAGTCATGAAGCTTTTCCTTACTGATTTCACAGAAGAAGAATTGAAACATTGCATCAACAGTGCATATGATCAGAAGTTCGATACAGAAGTGATCGCACCTTTAGTCAAGGCTGACGATGCCTATTATCTTGAACTTTTCCATGGAAAGACCATCGCTTTCAAAGATATGGCATTATCCATTCTTCCTTATCTGATGACAACTGCTGCACGCAAGAACAATGTCAAGAACGAAATTGTTATTCTGACAGCAACATCCGGTGATACAGGCAAAGCCGCACTGACAGGTTTTGCAGATGTTCCCGGCACAAAGATTATCGTATTCTATCCAAAGGATGGTGTCAGCCCTGTTCAGGAGAAACAGATGGTGACACAGAAGGGTGATAATACATTTGTTGTCGGTATTCACGGCAATTTTGATGATGCTCAGACAGGTGTGAAGAAGATGTTTGGCTGTGAAACACTGAACAGGGAATTGAACGCTGCCGGCTATCAGTTCTCATCCGCCAACTCCATCAACATCGGAAGACTTGTTCCGCAGATTGTTTATTATGTTTATGCCTATGCGGCACTGGTACATAATGGCGAGATCAAAAACGGCGATCCGATCAATGTTGATGTCCCAACAGGCAACTTCGGCAATATTCTTGCCGCTTACTATGCAAAGAATATGGGAGTTCCGATTGCCAAACTGATTTGCGCATCCAATACCAACAAAGTTCTTTATGACTTCTTTGCCACAGGTACTTATGACCGCAACAGAGAATTCCACGTTACAACCTCTCCATCCATGGATATTCTTATTTCAAGCAACCTTGAACGTCTGATCTATCAGATTGCCGGTCAGGATGCTGCAAAAGATAATCAGCTGATGAAGTCTTTATCAGAAACCGGTGTTTATGGTATCACACCTGCCATGCGTGAGAATCTCAAAGATTTCTATGGTAATTATGCAACAGAAGAGGAGACAGCAAAGGTCATCCATGATCTGTATGCCAAAACAGGTTATGTCATCGATACCCATACTGCAGTAGCTGCTTCTGTATACAAGAAGTACGTGACTGAGACCCATGATACAACACCAACCGTTATTGCTTCCACTGCAAGTCCATTTAAGTTTGCCCGCAGCGTCATGACAGCTATCAAAGGTGATGTCAGCCAGTATTCTGAATTTGAATTGGTTGATCAGCTTACAGCCGTTTCCAATGTTGCTGAACCTGCAGCTGTTACAGAGATTCGTACAGCACCTGTTCGCCATACAACCGTATGCGATAAGACCGAAATGGAAGCCACAGTCAAAAAATTCCTGGGTATCTAGTAAACAAATAGAGCTTCGCATTAACAGGATGCGAAGCTCTTATTCATTTCTGAAGCCCCTTCTGAAATTCAATCGACTCTTTAGGGTTCGAAGCCCTCAAATATCATGACATCAACTTTGTTCTTGAACCGATCATAGGTTGGTTTGCCTGGTATCGTCCAGACAACCGTCATAATGTGGAACAGCTTCCGGTTATAGATAACCGCCGGATTGTCAAGATCAAGATATTTATAGGCAATAAAGTCCGGATGTGTAAAAAAATTCGTCATCAGATTCGACATCAGGAAAAGCACGATATCACAATGAGGATTTTCCTTGAAGAAATTGCAGGATAACTGGCCGCGTACCACCTGCGGCTCATGACGTTTAAACCACTGGAGGACAAAAGGATGGAAAGACTCTATACAGTAGTCCCCCTTATACCTGGACAACAGCTGCCAGACCAGCGGGCAAAGCAGATTCTGATTGCTTCCGTCTACCTTCAATTCAATAATCAACGGCACTTTGCCATCTATCAACTCAAGAACATCTTTGAAAAGCGGAATACCTTCTTCAGTACCAAGAAGACGCAGCTGCATCAGATCCGAATATAAAAAGCTCGAAATCTTTTTATTCATTCCGCACATCCTTGTTAATGTATCATCATGAAAGACTACCAGCTGGTTATCCGCCGTCAAATGAACATCCAGTTCAATGCCATAGCCCTTATCCACTGCCCGACGAAATGCCGCCATGGAATTCTCCGGGATGCCGTGCTCATTGTCATATAAACCGCGATGCGCATAATCCCATCCGGTAAGATGCTGCCATTTCGTCTTTTTATGAATACCGGGCGCACTTGCAAATAAATAAAATCCTGTCGCGATGCCGCCAATATATGCCATTGTTCGTACAAATTTTTTCAACATAAATCCATTACCTCTTTTCTTACCGTCTTTATTATAACGTCAACCCCTTTTATTTGACAATAGGCTTTGACTTGAATTTCCTCTTGAAATAACGAAATGAATCATGTATAATACACTCATGAAGAAACTTATCTGGGGTGTGCGACAGTTCGCAATTTTGAACCTACATTTTTTTGACTGGGAAACTGCGTGTTCCACAATATGTCAGGCCGCCCGCAATGGCAGCGGAAGACAGAAAAGTGGACCAGGTTACCCACCTGGCTTAAGGCTAGGAGTCAAAAATGCGGACATCGGCACTTTGGAGGTTTCTTTTTTTTTCGCATTTTCCGGGGAATAGCGTTATCGATATGCATCGGCTTTCTGACCTTTTTACCCTAGTATTTTCAAATATTTATCATAATCCGGTCTTCCTGAACATAGATTAATAGTGTTTGATACCGCAATCAAGGACAGGAGACCCGTATGAAAAGAATCCAACCGGTCATCCTGCTTCTGGCAGCGATGACTCTTTTTTTATTTTACCGACAGAGTCACAGACAATCTTTTACAGAAGGTATTACACGTGCCCAAACGGCACGCATGCTGGCATGGACCGTATGTGACATGAATAAGGACAGGGCAAAGAGTGTCGAACCGCTTATTGATGTTGACAGCACTTTATGGTATGCCGATGAAATCACGACAGTTCTGGCAGAGGGCATCATGAAAAAAGACGGTGATCTATTTCATCCTATTGATTACCTGACATGGGAGGAGGCCTCAAATATTGCTGATTTTTTTGACATTTCGCTTTCAATTCCTGTATTTCAAAAACGGAAGCCTATGCCGCTTGAAAAATGGCTGCAATTTTTTGACCGGTTACTCGCAGAACAGGACATAGATATAAAACTAATAAAAAAAGAACAAAAGATTCTGGCTGTTCCATCTGCATCTGATACATTGGACAGATGGCAGGTAAAAACTGACAGCGGCATATACAGCTGTGAAGGACTTGCTCTCGAAAAATATCTTGATCAGACCGTTACTGCCTATATTTATCAGGATCAGCTGTTAATGGCCGTTCCTGCCGATCCTCAGCAGGCAGAAATCATCACAGCTTCTACGTCTGTTGATACGGACAACACAAAGGCCGCAGAAGCCCCCTCCGAATCATTTTCTCAGAATGACCCCCTTCCTGCAGCATCTGCTCCTGACATCCGGGTCTGTATTATGAATGATGACTTCTCATCCGAGGCACATAAAAACCTTCGGCTGACTTCTGATGCTGCATGGCAACTGACTTTTCATAACAAGGTCATTCAATATCCGGCGGATGAAGTTGTCGAACTGAATGCAGATGATTTTTCGGAGGATGGCGAAACAGCTGAAGCTGTTCCTGAAAATCATCACCGCATGACCATTCTCAGCATTAACAGAAGCTGCGGCAATCCTTCCTACAGTGGCCGGCTGCAGATTATGCGTTCAAAAGACGCGCTCTTTCTGATCAATATTCTTCCGACAGAAACCTATTTAAAAGGTGTCGTACCTTCCGAAATGCCGGCTTCCTATCATTTAGAAGCATTAAAGGCACAGGCTGTCTGTGCACGAAGTTATGCTCTGTCTGCTGTGAAAAACCCTAAATATGATTTTGCTGACCTGAATGACAGCACATCCTGCCAGGTCTATATGAATCAGGGAACAGATACTCAGACAGATCTGGCTGTTGATGCCACTGCCAGCGAAGTTCTATCCAGCCGGCAGAAGATCGTAACCGCCAAATATTTTTCCTCTTCATGCGGGAGTCTCTCAAGCAGTGATGATATATGGGGTTATCCGGATACAACCTCACAGGATACCCATATGACAGAACGTCTGGAAACAGAGCCTCCGGGAATACCTGCACTTTCCTCAGAAGAAGCTTTCAGAAACTTTATCTTTCAACCGGCAGAAAATACTTATCTTGAATCATCTGATCCCTGGTTTCGATGGCAAACGGAGCTTTCTATGGCACATATCCGGTCAAATATTGCCGAATCCTTTGCAAAGAGAATGTCCGCAGACCCCAAACGTTTCACGGTTTTGTCTTCAGACGGCACCATTGACCCGGATGACATTTCGCAGATCAAAATT
>ERZ773103.3805-NODE-3805-length-11861-cov-6.156531_pt1 | contig 11861 bp, 7 predicted proteins | sample MGYA00511118_ERZ773103 | MGnify/ENA primary metagenome ERZ773103 (study PRJEB29015, sample SAMEA2737821) | human gut metagenome | biome: human gut; feature: human-associated habitat; material: faeces | place: China | collected 2012 ... | reverse complement strand
GACAGAATGGTATGTAGATAGATTTGTACCTGCTGATTCGATTCAGCAGAAGTGTCTTTACTTTATAGGAAATTACTCCGTAATGTTCCAATAAAGTAAAAAATAGAAGAAAGAGAGCAGAAAATGAAAAAATGGATCATGGGTTCGCTGGCAATTCTGCTGGGCGTGATGAGCATCAGTATTCCTTTTGCCGGAATACACACAGCGGAAGCAAAGACGACAGAAGAAACAGACAAAAAACTGAACATTGTAACAACCATTTTTCCGGAGTATGACTGGACAAGAGTCATTTTGGGTGACCGGGCAGATGATGTGAACCTGACTATGCTCCTTGATAACGGTACGGATCTCCACAGCTTTCAGCCGGCAGTCAAGGATATTATGAAGGTTTAAAGCTGTGAACTTCTGATCTATGTAGGCGGTGAATCTGACCAGTGGATCGAGGATGCTCTGGAATCCGCGCAGAACAAAGATATGAAGACCATCAATCTGATGGAAGTCCTTGGTGATTCGATCAAAGAAGAGGAAACAGTTGAGGGCATGCAGGAAAGTGATCACGACCACGACCATGATCATGAAGATGAGGAAGAAAAGGAATATGACGAGCATGTCTGGACGTCTATGAGAAATGCCGAAGTGATCTGCGATGCGATTGCGGAAACTCTTGAAGAAATGGATCCGGAGAATAAAGAAATCTATCAGTCCAACGCAGAAACTTACAAAGAAAAACTTTCTGCGCTGGACGAAGAATATCAGGAAAAAGTCGACAGTGCGAAGCAGAAAACACTGATCTTTGCGGATCGTTTTCCATTCCGCTATCTGGTAGATGATTATGGTATGGAGTATTATGCAGCATTTTCCGGATGTTCCGCAGAATCTGAGGCAAGCTTTAAGACAGTTACTTTTCTTGCAGGAAAAGTGGATGAACTTGGAGTTAAGAGTGTGCTGACGATGGAAAAATCCGATGACCGGATTGCACAGACTGTTATTGAGAATACCAAAGCAAAAGATCAGAAGATCTTACAGCTTAATTCCATGCAGTCGATCACATCAGAAGAAATTGCAGATGGAGCAACGTATCTTTCCGTGATGGAAGACAATCTGGGAACTCTGAAGAAGGCACTGAACTAAGAGAATGATCGGACAGGGGACAAAAATCTGTCCGTTTGAAATAACAAACTGTCTATGACAGGAGGGACAAGAATGGCACAGCTTACATGCAAAAACCTTACACTGGGATATGACAACCGGGCGATTCAGGAAGATTTGAATTTCTCCATTGATGCAGGTGATTACCTCTGTATCGTCGGTGAAAACGGTTCCGGTAAGTCTACTTTGATGAAAACATTACTTCATTTGCAGCCGCCAATCAGCGGAAGTATTGAACTTGGTGATGGATTAAAGAAAAACGAGATCGGTTATCTGCCGCAGCAGACACTGGTACAGAGAGATTTTCCAGCATCGGTACGTGAGATCGTGCTTTCCGGGTGTCAGAGTCGGTGCGGATTGCGTCCTTTCTATAACAAAGAAGAAAAAATGGTCGCACAGAAAGCAATGGAAAAAATGATGATTCAGGATCTTGCAGATCAGTGTTATCGTGAACTTTCCGGCGGGCAGCAGCAGAGGGTACTTCTTGCAAGAGCACTTTGCGCTGCACAGAAAATCCTACTTCTCGATGAGCCGGTGTCCGGTCTTGATCCACGTGTGACCGCAGAAATGTATCAGTTGATCAAAGACCTGAATAAAAAAGACGGAATTACGATCATCATGATCTCGCATGATGTTGCAGCAGCAGTTAAATATGCGACACATATTCTTCATATCGGGGAACACTGCTTCTTCGGAACGAAGAAACAGTATCTGCAGAGCAGTCTGGGCAAAGCATTCACAGGACAGGAAGGAGAGGATGAGTAAGATGTTTGAAACACTGCATATGTATTTTCAGTATCCGTTCGTTCGGTATGCACTGATCGTCGGTGTTCTGATCGCGCTTTGTTCCTCGCTTCTTGGTGTGACGCTGGTACTGAAACGATTTTCCTTTATCGGTGACGGACTTTCTCATGTGGCATTTGGTGCGATGGCGATTGCATCTGTCTTAAATATTACAAACAATATGCTGTTTATTCTTCCGGTGACGGTAGTATGTGCGATTTTTCTTCTTCGTGCTGGACAGAATACCAGGATCAAAGGCGATGCGGCAATCGCGATGATTTCCGTCGGAGCGCTTGCAATCGGTTATCTTCTGATGAACCTTTTTTCGACAAGCCCGAATATCTCAGGGGATGTTTGCAGTACGCTGTTTGGTTCGACTTCTATTCTGACCCTGACAAAAGGCGAAGTATGGCTGTGTGCGATTCTTTCCGTTGTGGTTGTTGCGATTTTTATTCTGTTTTACAATAAGATTTTCGCAGTGACATTTGATGAGAATTTTGCGAGAGCAACGGGGACGAGAGCCAATGCATACAATCTGCTGATCGCGGTTGTGATCGCAGTGATCATTGTACTTGCGATGAATCTGGTCGGTTCGCTTCTGATTTCAGCGCTTGTGATCTTTCCGGCGCTGTCCGCAATGAGACTTTTTAAATCCTTCCGCTCCGTTACGGTCAGTGCGGCAGTGATGTCCGTACTTAGCGCAACAGCGGGAATTCTGATTTCCATTCTTGCCGGAACACCGGTTGGCTCTACGATCGTAGCAGTGGACATTGCAGTATTTCTTGTTTCCTACGGGATTGGGAGAATTACGGGCAGGTAGAAGAAAGGATAATCCGAGAATTTTATCGGGGATATGAAAAATCTGAAATTAAAATATCTCAGCCAGGGTTCAGACTCCGACTGAGATTATATTTTGTAAATATTGATTTACAGCAGGAATTCCTGTGGAGATCAGATCTCTACAAGAATTCCTTTTTCTTTGTCATAGCGGCAGTATTTGCCATTGCCGGAAATAAACGGCTGATATGTATCGGTACGTATATCTTTGACATAAACGATACCGGTTGCGATCATCTCAACAAGAGAGAAACGTTTGCTCAGGCTGGAGATCCAGGCATAAGTTTTTTCACTGTCGGAATCAGCGGCAATCAGGCTGTAGCCGCCGTCGCACGCCTTCAGTGAGAAGTAGATTTTCTCCGGTTTTACCACTTCTTTAAAAACCTGGCTGGTGATGTAGGAAGAGAAATTCTCTTTTACAAATTTCTGGAAGGTTTTTGCGGTATAAACTTTTCCGGATACTTCATCTGTGATCCGGTCACCGCGCTCCAGGCGATTTTTGATCAGTGTCAGAACCTCAATAGTCCAGTTGATAAAGGAGATACTGCTGTAGGTCATGCTTTCCTGAAGCTGATCAATCAGCTTCTTTGTCAGGACGTTTGATTTCGCTGCTTCGTTAAAAAGTTCTTCGTTCATAATGTTCCCTCCATAAAAATTTATGTGGTAATTGATAATTTTTATTATAAAAGGTCGTTGTGCAAAAAGCAATGAAAAAGCCGTAAAAGAGGATGAAAATTATATAAAATATATATGCAGATTTTGAAGCTGCAGATACTAAAAAGCTGTGGATTTTTGTAGTCAAATAGAGTATGCAGCGACAGGCAGGACGAGGTTGAGAAAAGAAGATAAATCGGCTATAATGAACATAAGTGTGAAAATGAGAAATGAACTGCAAATTAATTGTGGATCAGTTGCAGGAAGCAATAATTGTATACTGGCAGGATGGGTACAGAATGAAGAAAAAAGGAAAAAAGCAGACTTTCTTCTTGCGTGCGGCAATGATGGTACTGACGACCATTTTGATCGTATTGTTTTTTGCGATTATGTCCATGGTAGGCAAGATTCAGGGAACTGCGCGAGTTGTAAATTATGCGGGGCTGGTGCGCGGTGGCACGCAGCAAATGGTAAAATTTGAAATTTCAGGGACACCGCAGGACAAAATGTATCAGAAGATTTTTTCTTATATAGAAGGACTTCGAAATGGCAGTGATGAGCTTAATTTTATCCGTCTGGATGATCAGAAGTTTCAGAGCAAAATGGACGAACTGGCAGGATATTTTGAAGAGCTTCGGGATGAGATACTTCTTGTCCGTGAAAAGGGATACGAAAATACAGATATTATCGAAAAAAGTGAGCGTTTTTTTCAGATTTGTGATGAGGCAGTCGGGCTTTCTGAGGAATATTCACAGCGTAAGGCAACGGCGCTGGATTACCTCGAAAAAGTTGTTATAGTGGATATCCTCGGGCTGGTGCTGATCATCGGTGCAGAACTTATCAAAGCGGTCCGTTTTGCTGCCCAGAATAAAGTCTTACAGAAAAAGGTATACTTCGACGAGGCGACCGGACTTCCGAACAAAAACAAATGTGAGGAGATCCTCAACGATCCAAATCCGATTCCGGATGGAGAACAGGTTGCCATGTGTGTATTTGACATGAATAATCTCCGAACGATCAACAATACACTTGGTCATGATAAGGGAGACGAGTACATCTGTTCATTTGCGATACAGCTCCGAAAGGCAGTTCCGGATGAATTTTTTGCAGGACGTGACGGCGGTGATGAATTTATTGCTGTCTTGAAGGGACTGGATCATGCAGGAGTGCGTGAGTGTCTTAAGAAGATCCGCGAGCAGTCGGCTGAGTATTCCAGACAGCATCCGGAGATGCCAATCAGCTATGCGGCGGGATACGCGCTTTCCAGTGATTTTGAGGGAAGCACGATGCGGGAGCTGTTTCGCTTTGCCGACAAAAATATGTACATCGACAAGAACCGTGCCAAGATAGAAGAGGCGGCTGAGAAACAAAAGATGAATATCCGTATTCTTGAGGAAATCACAGAGAAGGGATATCAGTTTTCTGACTGTATTTACTGTGACGCGCTTTTGGATCAGTATTATGTGCTGAGAGCAAGTTCGCACTTTTTCCTTGCAGAGGATGGAAGTTATTCAGGTGCGGTTGAGCAGATCATTCAGGAACTGGGGACAGATGAGAACCGTAAGACAATGCGGATGGAACTTCAGACTGCATATCTGGCAGAACATCTGAAGGAAGACGAGAAAATTGAACTGCTGTATCAGTATGAAAAAGACAAAAATATTCGACGGGGAAGAATGACAGTACTACCCGGTAACAGAACTGAGGACGGCAGACTGCATCATTTTATTCTGGGATTTGAGCCATTTCAGACAAAGAATGAGAACTCTGCGGTTGAGAAAATGCGCCTGAACCGTTATTATGAACAGCTGAAGCAATCTATTGTTGAGAACGGTAACTATGCGGAGGCACTTTTGCAGACGGCGAATGCGGTTTATACGGTTGATCTGACAAATGACCGTCTGGAAAGTGTTTATTATAATACATCGGCGAAAGAATTTGACAATGATGTGCAGACTCCATGCTCTTACAGTGATTACTGCAGCGGACGAAGCCGGTACGTTACGGAAGATACGCTGGAGAATTACAGAATCGTGGATTCTTCGTTTAAAATCCTGAAGCGTTTTGCGACCGGATCGAGACAGATTACGGTGGAATACTGTGAGACAGGGAAAAACGGTCATCCGATATGGTTACAAAAGACTGTCCTGATGTCCAGAGATACCATATACGATGCGAAGACAGATAAAGAAAGTAAGGTTGTGCATGGAATCATCCTGTTCAAAAATACTTCAGATTTCCACGAGAAGGAGCAGCAGGAAAAAGAGCGTCTGCAGATAGCGTTTGAAGAAGCAGATGCTGAAAACAAAGCAAAAACGGAATTTATGAACCGTATGAGTCATGATATCCGCACTCCGATCAATGGTATCATGGGTATGGTGGATATCATCCGCAAAAACCGCAATGACTGGGAAAAGGTTGATGACAGCCTCGAAAAGATCCGGCTTTCGACGAAACATCTGTTGGAACTGGTAAGCGATGTACTGGATATGAGCAAGCTGGAAGCCGGTATGTTTGAAATTGAAGAAGATACTTTTGATATGAGTGAACTGATGGATGAGGTTGCTGCACTGGTAGATGCACAGCTGATTGAATCGGGAATCACACATCACAAATACAGAAAAAACATTCAACATACCGCACTGTGTGGAAGCTCCCTGCAGCTGCGTCGTATTATGCTGAATCTTCTGAGCAATGCGATCAAATACAACAAACCAAATGGAAGGATTGATACGTATGCCGAGGAGCTTTCCTGTGACGGCACGACTGTATGGTATGAATTCAAGCTTGTGGATACCGGAATCGGAATGAGTGAAGAGTTTGTCAGAGATCATCTTTTCCAGCCATTTACACAGGAAAAAAATGATGCGCGCACCCTCTATAAGGGAAGCGGGCTTGGGATGTCGATCGTCAAAGCACTGCTTGAAAAAATGGGTGGATGTATTGACGTCGAAAGTGTTCCCGGTGAGGGAAGTACCTTTACATTCCGCCTGCCGTTTAAGGTAAATGATGTACTGATACAGAAAGAAGAAAGAAACGAATCATCAGAAAAACCGCTGGCAGGTATGCATTTCCTTCTGGCAGAAGATAATGAGATCAACATGGAGATTGCAGAGTTTTATCTGACAGACCTCGGTGCGACTGTCAGCAAAGCATGGAACGGAAAAGAAGCGCTTGAATTATTTGAAGCGTCAGAACCAGAAAGCTATGATGTCATTCTGATGGATGTGATGATGCCGGAGATGGATGGTCATGAGGCAACACAGCGGATACGCGCATTGAAACGTCCGGATACACAGACTGTCCGGATCGTGGCGATGACAGCCCAGACATCAGAGGACAGCATTCACAAGTGCCTGGATGCGGGAATGGACGGACATATTGCAAAGCCGATCAATGAAGAAAAGATTTTATCAGCACTGCATAAAAATATAGAAACTGAATAAAATACACAACTTTATTATTTTTCTGTGGTTTTACAATCAAAAGTGCAGATATTAGGATAAAATGAATTCATCGGACTATTGTGTGGAGAAACATACATCTGTCTGAAATTAAACAATATCAGGGAACTATTTATGGATAAAAAGAAAGATAAAAAAATTATAAGAATCAGAGCCGGGTTTGTTTTTCTGGTTACCCTGCTTCTGATGCTTGGCTGTACGTTTCTGGTAAATCAGAATCAGCAAAAAAGGGAGAAACTAAAGGCTGTATATACGGCTGAATCCACAATAAGCAGGATTGAAGTTCAGCTGAACCGTTATCTTGCGGAATCAGATCTGGTCAAAAAGAGTATAGAAGAAGGTCTGACGATAAGTGATAAACAGTTTGCGACATTATCCAGGCTGATGCAGGATGAAGATAATATCATAAAAGTCCATGAAATTGCAAAAGACGGAATCGTTTCGCAGATATATCCTATGGAGGGAAATGAGGATGTGATCGGGCTGAACTTGATTGAAAATCCGGAAAGAAAAACGGAAGCGCGTCTGGCAAGAGACAGCGGAGAATATACGATTGCCGGTCCGTTTGAACTGGTGCAGGGAGGAAACGGTGTGCTGCTTTTTGACCCGGTATACAGAACGGATGACAAAGGCTGTAAGAAGTTCTGGGGATTTTCTATTCTTGTTATAGACTGGCAGAAATTTATCAAAAAAATGGAGCTGGATCAACTGGAAAATGCCGGATATCACTATCAGATATGGAAAAAAGGAACGGACGATGAAAAAATCGTAATTGTGCAGTGTGACAATTTACAGGAAACAGACACATTGGAGGTTGCATGTACAGTTCCGAATGATACCTGGTATTTTGAGATTGTACCGGAAAACGGATGGGTGACAATGACTCAGAAACTCTGGGGACTGTTCATTTCGGTGCTGACAGCTTTCATTGTAATGATCATATATCTGCAATTCAAAATGAGACGCTACAGAGATGCGCTTCATGAAAAAGAACTGGAAAAAGCTGTTCTCGAAGCAAAAAATGCGAACGAGGCAAAGACACGGTTCCTTTTTAATATGAGCCATGATATCCGCACTCCGATGAATGCAATCATTGGCTTTTCGGAGCTTCTGGAAAAACATATAGATGAAAAGGACAAAGCAATTGCTTATCTTGGCAAGATCAAAAGTTCGAGCAATTTCCTTCTGTCACTGATCAACTATGTGCTGGAGATGGCACGGATCGAAAGTGGCAAACTGGCTCTGAAAAAAGAAGTCGGATGTGTGACGGAGCTGATAGAATCTCTGACAGATGTTTTTGAGCCGGGAGTGAAAAAGAAGTTCATTACATATTCATGTGAAACAGATATACAACATAAATATGTGATTGGTGATGAGATAAAAGTCCGGGAGATTTTTATCAATATCATCGGAAATTCTGTGAAATATACTCCGGAAGGCGGAAAGATCTCCGTAAGTGTTAAAGAAGAACCATTTGAAAAAGAAAATTATATAGCTTACAGGATTATTGTAGAAGACAATGGCATCGGCATGAGTAAAGAATATCTTCCTCATATTTTTGAAGAGTTTTCACGTGAGCATACAAGCACAGAAAGCAAAGTGACAGGTACCGGTCTCGGACTGCCAATTGTAAAATCTTTGATTGATATGATGGGAGGTACGATTGAAGTTGAAAGTCAGCCTGGATGCGGAACAAAGATGAACGTTGTTCTGCCATTTGAGCTTGCTTCAGAGAAACAGATCCTGGAAGAGAAGCAAAAAGAAAAAGAGAAGATTTCAGACAGTATTCTGGGAAAAAGAGTGCTGCTTGCCGAGGATAATGAGCTGAATGCAGAAATAGCAATGACAGTTCTGAAAGAAAATGGTCTGAAAGCAGAACGTGCTGCGAATGGAAAACAATGTATGGAAATGTTGAAAAAGATGCCGGAGGATTATTATGATATGATACTCATGGATATCCAGATGCCGGAGATGGACGGATATGAAGCAACAAAGCGGATTCGTAATCTTGATGATGCGCGGGCTGACATTCCGATCGTAGCCATGACTGCCAATGCATTTGAAGAAGACAGGCAGAAAGCTCTGGAAAGCGGCATGAATGCACATGTTTCCAAACCGGTAGATATGAATATGCTGTTTAAGGTAATGGCACAGATTCTGAAAAAATGAGTCGGAAAGTAGATATGGGAGGGCTGTTTATGGAGCAGCGGGAAAAGATCAATACAAAAGAAATTCTGCGTGCATCCCAAATGGGAATGTGGTGTGTGGAAATGGAAGAAGGAAAGCCACCGAGATTTTATGCGGATGAAGTGATGGATGAACTGCTTGGAATCGACAGAGATATCACACCGGAAGAGAGATTTGTATTTCACCGTTTGCGTATACATCCGGAAGACATGCAGCTGTTTCAGGAGTATTCGGATAAGCTTACAGAGGCAAGGACGGAAATCGTTTATCGTTATATTCATCCGGTATCCGGAGAGATGTTTGTACGCTGCGGTGGTGCGAGAGACACATCGGTGACAGAATATGTGGCTGTCACTGGAATACATCAGGATATTTCTGAGACAGTGCGTATTGAAAAAGAAAAAGAGGCGGAGCGACGTCTTGCAGAACTGAATGATTCTCTGCGCAAAGAAAAACTGCGTCAGGATATTTATTATAAAGAACTGCTTGATATAGAAAACTGCGGTGTCCTTGCATATACAATGCCGGGACACAAGGTCATACATATGAATGCAGAGGCGCTGAGAATGTATGGGATTGAGAGTGTCGAAGCCGCACAGAGGGAACTCGGACCGCTTCTGAGGCAGGTTTATTATCCGGATTCAGATGTGCCCAACGAACTGAAAAAGCTTCGAAATGAAGATGATATGGTGGATTATGAGTGCATTATCGGTAAGGGTAAGGCAAACGAATGTCATGCACTTGCCAAAACTAAAGTTGTCCACATTCCGACGGGAGAGAGGGCAGTACTTACTACGTTTGTGGATGTGTCTGATATGGTGATGCTCAAAAATGCCCTTCGCCGTGCGGAGGAGGGAAGCCGTGCGAAATCGTCTTTCCTGTTTGCAATGTCCCATGATCTGCGTACACCAATGAATGCGATTATTGGTTATGCGGAGCTGATGGAAGCACACTGGGGCGAAAAAGAAGTAACAACAAACTATCTGCAAAAGCTGAAAGGCGCAAGCCAGTTTTTGCTTGCGCTGATCGGCAATGTGCTTGAGATCGCACGTATTGAAAGTGGTAAAGAAACACTGAATGAAGCACCGTGGAATCTGATGAAGCTTGAGGAGACACTGGACATCCTTCTTGACGGAGAGATTTCACGTAAGCAGCTGACTGTAAACAGAAATGTAAATATCCGGCATGCAAACGTATACTGCGATGCCCTGAAAATCCGAGAGATCATTATGAACCTTTTGAGTAACGCAGTGAAATATACATCGGAGGGTGGCAAGATAGTTCTTGATATTGAAGAAAAACCGTCAGCTCTGGATGGTTTTATGACTTTGCAAATCCGTGTGTCAGACAATGGCATCGGTATCAGCAAAGAATATGTACCATATATTTTTGATGCATTTACGCGTGAGCGGAGCTCCTCTGAGAGCGGCATTATTGGAACAGGTCTGGGACTTCGTATCGTGAAATCATTTGTAGATCTTATGAATGGCGACATTTCTGTAAAAAGTGAACCCGGGAAAGGTACCTGTTTTACTGTCGAAATTTCATGCAGAAAGATACCGGAGGAAGAATTACAGCAGCAGATGGAAGAACAGCCGGAAAATGTATCGCTGGCAGGAAGAAGGCTTCTTCTGGCAGAAGATAATGGATTGAATGCGGAAATCGCCATGACGATCCTTCAGGATGCAGATGCGGAGGTAGAGCTTGCTGCGGATGGGAAGATTGCGGTTGATAAGCTGCAAGATGTGCCGGCTGGTTATTATGATGCGATTTTGATGGATATTCAGATGCCGAATATGAATGGTTATGAGGCAACGAAAGCAATCCGCAGAAGTTCCCATGAACTGGCAAAGACGATTCCGATCATTGCCATGACTGCCAATGCATTCTCAGAGGACATTCAGCATTCCCTTGCGGCTGGCATGAATGCACATGTTTCAAAACCGGTTGAGATGAAGGTGCTGGAAAAGACGATCAGAAGCATAAAATCTGGTGGGGGGGGTACCGAACCGCAGGTCACTGTACAGTGACGAATGGAAAGTAACCGGACATAGAAGAATCAAAAAGGATAGTTAGGGATAGACAGAAAATGAAAGGAAAAAGAGTGATTGCAGGCATTCTGCTTGCGGGAATTTTAGCAGTCACCCTGGCAGGGTGTAAAAACACAGATAACACGAAAGAAGAAACCGAAAAGCCTGTTATTACCCTCGGCAGCGACAACTATCCACCATACAATTATCTGAATGAGGATGGTGTACCGACGGGAATCGATGTAGAACTGGCTACAGAAGCTTTCAAAAGAATGGGATATCAGGTGGAGGTTGTCCAGATCAACTGGGAGAAGAAAAAAGAACTGGTGGAGAGCGGAGAGATTGACTGTATCATGGGCTGCTTTTCTATGGAAGGGCGCCTTGACGATTACCGCTGGGCGGGACCATATATAGCAAGCCGTCAGGTGGTCGCTGTAAATGAGAATAGTGATATTTATAAACTGAGTGACCTGGAGGGAAAGAACCTGGCTGTCCAGTCCACAACCAAACCGGAAGGCATCTTTCTGAACCGGACGGATGAGAGAATCCCCAAGCTGGGCAATCTGATTAGTCTGGGACACAGGGAGCTGATCTATACATTTCTGGGAAAAGGATATGTAGACGCAGTCGCCGCACATGAGGAATCTGTTGTCCAGTATATGAAGGATTATGACGCAAGCTTTCGTATCCTGGAAGAACCTTTGATGATCACCGGAATAGGTGTTGCTTTTGCAAAAGATGATGACAGAGGAATCTG
>ERZ773103.3799-NODE-3799-length-11884-cov-10.273311_pt1 | contig 11884 bp, 9 predicted proteins | sample MGYA00511118_ERZ773103 | MGnify/ENA primary metagenome ERZ773103 (study PRJEB29015, sample SAMEA2737821) | human gut metagenome | biome: human gut; feature: human-associated habitat; material: faeces | place: China | collected 2012 ... | reverse complement strand
CTTAATGTTGTTTATTTTACAGAGATTTTTTCACAGGCTCTGAAATACGATTTCAGATACAATTGGCATCGTTACAACGGACAAGATTGTAGTCAGCGCCACGCCTTTTGCTGCCAGTTCATAATCCCCTCCATACTGCTGAGACAGCATTGCACACATGCTCGCTGCCGGTGTTGCCATCATGACCAGAAATACTTCGCAGATCAACCGATTATCTATTACCTGACATACAAGAAGCATTGCAGCAACAGGGACAGCCAGTAATTTAATTAATGCAAATTTCAACAGTTTTACATCTGTGAACAAATCTTTCAATTCCATTGCAGCGATAGAAATACCAATCACCAGCATACTAAGCGGACCTGTCAGATTACTGAGTCCTGCTGAGAGAGAACAGATCATTTTCGGAACCGGAATCTGCATAAAAAACAAAACAATCGAAATAATCCCACTTATGGTTCCTATATTTATAATTCTTTTCCAATTTCCCTTTTCACCACCCCCACAGAGCGTCTGGATTCCCCATGTATAGCAGAGAATATTGAACATGATAGAAAACGGAACTGCATAGATCAGTGCTCCATTTCCATATGCTGCCGCAATCACCGGAAAGCCCATAAATCCAATATTATTAAAGGTAGTCATCATTTTATATACACCAATGTCTGACTTTTGTACACCAATCAGTCTTGGCAGGATCTGCGCAAGAATTAAGAAAAACGCATAAAAACATATTGCAAGCAATATAGTTACATAAAAATCTTTTTTCGCGATCTGTTCCTCATTGTTCACCACTGCTGATATTGCCAACATTGGATTCGCAACATTTACTACAAGCCAGGATAATTTCTTTCCAAATTCCTGGTCAAAATATTCCTTTTTACATGCTACATACCCAATCATCATATAGACGAACAAAATCCCCATCTGCTGTAATAATACCATCTTTCATTCCTTTCTATTTTCCTCGTCCTCTTTTCAAATCTAAGATCTATTATATTATGAGAAAAAAACACCTCTGCACTTTTTACGATGCAGAGGCGTCACTTAAAAGGCTCCTTTGAACCTTTGACCGGAGGCTATATCAGCGATTTGCCTGGTATGCCTCATCGGCTGTGTATACGTCAAATCCGCTTCCTTTTAAGATATCAATCACTCTCGCAGGATCATCACTCTTTAAAACTGCTGCAGCGTCTGCACCATTTGCAAATGCGTACATATATTCCACGTTGATCTCACCTTCCACGATCTGATGCATCGCTTTGCTCAGTGAACCAGTCGCATGAGGTACGCGAAGAGCCACAACATCTGTCAGCATAGCTGTGATTCCAGCGTCCTTAAGTGCAGCTTTTCCCTTGTGTGGGTCTGATACGATCATACGGAGCATTCCATAATCAGAAGTATCTGCCAGGCTTAATGCCACGATATTTACATCATTTTCAGCCAGTATCTTAAGCACGATGTCCAAACGTCCCTCTCTGTTTTCCAAAAATACAGATAACTGCTGAATTGTATTACTGATTCCCATAATCCAATCCTCCTTCCTACATGTCACGATTGTCGATGACACGTTTTGCTTTACCTTCACTTCTTTGAATTGTCTTAGGCTCTACCAGTTTTACATTAACTGCTACACCAAGTGCCTGCTTCAAAGTTGCTGCTACACGGTTACGAAGTCCGTCCAGCTTACGGATCTCATCTGAGAAGTACTTCTCATCAACCTCTACCTCTACAGTCAATACGTCCAGATTGTTCTCACGGTCAACGATCATCATATAGTGTGGTGCAACTCCGCCACCCATTGACAGAAGTGCAGTCTCGACCTGAGTTGGGAATACATTCACACCACGGATGACTTTCATATCATCAGTACGTCCTGTAAATTTATGGATTCTCGGAAGTGTTCTTCCACACTCACATTTTGAATGATCAATACTTGTCAGGTCTTTTGTTCTGTAACGCAAAAGCGGCATACCTTCTTTTACAAGCGTTGTAAATACAAGCTCACCCGTCTCTCCATCTTTACATGGTGTATGATCTGTAGGATCTAAGACTTCCGGATAGAAATAATCCTCTTGCACATGCATACCTTTGTGATGAATGCAGTCAAGTGCAACACCCGGTCCTGTAATCTCACAAAGTCCATAAATATCAAAACTGTTGACATTAAGAAGTTCCTCAATCTTACGGCGCATCTCATCTGTCCAAGGCTCTGCTCCATTGATACCAACCTTTAACTGCAGACGATCAACCACTCCTGCCTCTTTTGCAGCCTCACCAAGATAAAGGGCATAAGATGGCGTACATGCAAATGCTGTGGCTCCAAAATCTTCCATACACATGAGCTGTCTCTTTGTATTACCTGCAGACATCGGGATTGCCATTGCGCCAAGCTTTCTGGCTCCGAAGTCAAGCCCGAGTCCACCTGTGAAAAGTCCATATCCGTAACAGATATGGATACGGTCTGCTGCATTAAGTCCTGCCATTGTAAGTCCTCTGGCAACACACTCTCCCCATACATCTACATCTTTTTCTGTATAAGAGGCCAGGGTCAGTTTCCCGGTCGTTCCTGATGTTCCCTGTACACGGACGATTTTCTCCTGCGGAACTGCCAGAAGTCCGAATGGATAATTGGCTCTTAAGTCTTCTTTTGTTGTAAATGGAAGCTTACCGATATCTTCGATTCCTTTGATATCTCCCGGCTCCACTCCCATATCATCCATTTTCTTGCGGTAAAATGCTACATTTTCATAAACATTCTTTACCTGGCGTACCAGACGCTCACTCTGAAGGGCAGTCATCTCATCGCGGCTCATACACTCAATCTTCGGGTCACGGATCTGTTCCTGCCAATCTTCCAATGCTACTCTTGCCATTGCTTTCTTGCCTCTCTTTTCTGATAGTATTATTATAATTGATATCCTACATCAAATGCTTTTTTATTGATGTCGATCGTCTTTGGAGGTACTGTTTTTTCAATTACTTCATACCACTGCTCTTTTGTAAAATCCATATGCTGTGCTGCAATTCCAAGCACGATTAAGTTAAATACCCTGGAATTTCCAAGCTTTTTCGCTTCTTCCGTTGCATTTACCGTATAGACTTTGTGATCTTTTTTCAGATTCTCCAAAATATTCTCCGGATATTCAGCCGCTCCGATCACAACCGGCATCGGGTCAATTCTCCAGTCATTGACGATCAATGCACCGTCTTTTTTGAGGAAATGTGCATATCTTAAGGCTTCCAGCTTCTCAAATGCGATGATAACGTCTGCCTGTCCTTCCTCTACGATTGGCTCTGCTACATTTTCACCGTAACGCACATATGTAACAACGCTTCCACCTCTCTGAGCCATTCCGTGTACCTCAGAAAGCTTAACATCATATCCTCCGGCAAGTGCCAGTCCTCCGAGAATACGGCTTGTAAGGAGTGTTCCCTGGCCGCCGACACCTACGATCATAATATTCTTAGTAGCCATTATTTGTCACCCTCCCTTACTAATTTGATAGCGTCAAATTTACACAGACTCTTGCAAAGTCCGCATCCGGTACACATGGTATCATCAATATGGATCGTCTTATCTGCATTTCTTGTCATAGCCGGACAGCCCGGTTTCATACACATACCACATTTCTTACATTTATCTGGTTCTTCTGCGTAAAGCGGTTTTTTCTTTTTACTCAAAAGTACACATGGTGTTTTTGTAATAATGACAGAAACTTCATCTTTTGCCACTTCTTCTTTGATGACTTTCTCCAGACGCTCAATGTCAAATGCGTTGACCTCGATGACATTTTTCACACCGATCGCGCGGCATAATGCCGGAATGTCAATGGCATAAGTCGGATCTCCCTGCAGTGTCTTACCAGTTGCAGCGTGATCCTGATGTCCTGTCATACCTGTCGTAGAGTTATCAAGTATCATCACTGTTCCGGTTGCCTTATTGTACATCATATTCATAAGAGAGTTCACACCTGTATGAAGGAATGTGGAATCTCCGATTACTGCTACCCAGTTCTTAATATATTCTTTTCCTTTTGCTTTCTCCATTCCATGAAGACTGGAAATACTTGCACCCATACAGATCGTTGTATCGACAACACTAAGCGGTGCCACTGCACCAAGTGTATAACAGCCGATGTCTCCTGCCGCATGCATTTTTAACTTATTCAGTACATAATACACGCTTCTGTGTGGACAGCCTGGACATAAGATTGGAGGTCTTCCAGGTGCGGCTGCCGGTGCATCAAGCTTTAATTCCTCCCCAAGAATTGCTTCTCTTAGCATATTCGCACTGTACTCGCCCTGAACCGTGAAGATTTCTTTTCCAGTTGCCTTGATTCCCCAGGATTTCACCTGTTCTTCAATAACCGGATCCAATTCTTCTACAATATAAAGCTTCTCTACTTTAGAAGCAAAATCTTCAATCAATTTTCTTGGAAGCGGATTCACCATTCCAAGCTTCAGTACGGAAGCATTCGGAAGTGCTTCTTTTACATACTGATATGGAATACCACTTGTGATCACACCAATCTTTGTATCGTTCATCTCTACACAGTTGATTGGGAGTGTATTGGCTGCCTCTGCAAGCTCCAGGTTGCGTTTCTCAATCTCCACATGGCGGAGTTTTGCATTTCCCGGCATCATAACTGTCTTGCGGATATTTTTTTCATATGGCTTATCCGGAATCTCTTCACGGTCACATAACTCTACCAGTCCCTGTGAATGTGCCAGTCTTGTCGTTGTGCGAAATACAAATGGACGATCAAACTTTTCACTCAGATCAAATGCAATCTTCATAAATTCTTTTGCCTCAGAACTGTCGGAAGGTTCCAGTACCGGAAGCTGTGCAGCTCTTGCGACCATTCTTGTATCCTGCTCATTCTGAGAGCTGTAAAGTCCCGGATCATCTGCTACGACAATGACAAGTCCTCCATTGACTCCCATATAAGATACGGTATAAGCCGGGTCTGCTGCCACGTTAAATCCTACATGTTTCATACAGGACATAGCCCGGACACCTGCGACAGATGCTCCAATCGCAACTTCTGTTGCGACCTTCTCATTCGGAGACCATTCACAGTAAAGATCGTCTTTGTATTTGACCAGATTCTCACTGATCTCAGTACTCGGTGTTCCAGGATATGCGGCAGATACTTTCACACCCGCCTCATATGCTCCTCGGGCAATCGCCTCATTACCGAGCATAATCACTTTTTTTACTTCTGACATTTTCCTAATTCCTCCTTCGAATATCGGGGCACTTTTAGAGTGCGCTCTATAAACGTAATCTTGTTTACTATTCTAGCGTTTTTATATAGGAATGTCAATTTTACTAATCGGCTTTTTCACATCTTTTCCTCTTTTTCCGGCTTTTTTAAAAAGCTGGCACGGACAACTGCATCTTTCCCGAATTTTTTTCGGATTTCATCCAGTGCCTGATCTAATTTTTCATGTTTCTGGCTGTTTTCAAAACTTTTGACTTCTTCAGAAATGTTATCGCTGCTGTGGAAATTCAGATCAAAGAGACTCAATTGTTGTGGTTCCCCCTCCTGCGACAGCTTGGAAGTCCGGATTCCGAGCAGGCGGATTGGTTTTCCATTCCACATTTCACAAAATAATTCCACTGCAGTCTGATAAATGACCTGATCACTTGCCGTCATTCTTTCAAGCTGTTTTTGATGTGAATTCACGGTAAAATCTGCATACTTGATTTCCACATTGACCACACCTGCATGATATCCGTGTTTTCTCAGACGTCCTCCCACACTTTGGGCTAGAGAAAGTAAGACTTTCTGCGCGTCTTCTTTTGTTGACACATCTTTGGATAAAGTAGTCGAATTTCCGACTCCTTTTGCCTCAGCTTTTTCCGATTCTACAATAGAGTCATCCATTCCATTGGCAAACTCCCACAGACGCCTTCCATGGCTTTTCAAATGCAATTCTATCAGCTTTGGATCAGCCTTTGCCAGATCACCAATCGTCTGAATCTCCAGTTTTCTCAATGTCTCCACACTGGAATGCCCTGCCATAAAAAGATCTGAAATTGGAAGCGGCCACATTTTTTCCTGAATTTCTTTCCTGAAAAGTGTATGAACACGATCCGGCTTTTCAAAGTCCGATGCCATCTTCGCCAACACTTTCACGTCTGAGATTCCGATATTAACTGTGAATCCAAACCGTTTTTTTACTTCGTCTTTGATCTCAAATGCAGCTTCCACAGGTGATGCAAATCGTCCTGAAATTCCCGTAAAATCCATGTAACATTCATCGACACTGACCTGCTCGATATCAGGAGTATAAGAACGCAAAAAAGCCATAAGCTCCCTGCTGTGCTTATGGTACATTTCATGATCCGGTGCTTCCATGTGAAGATTCGGACACTTACGAAAGGCATTCGCAACCGGTTCCCCGGTACGAATGCCATACTTCTTCGCCGGGACAGATTTTGCCAGCACAATACCGTGGCGGGATTTTTGATCCCCGCCAATAATGGCCGGTATTGTACGGATATCTGTCCTGGCTCCATTCTTTAATTGTTCTACTGCTGTCCAGCTAAGATAAGCTGAATTTACATCTATATGAAAGATTATCACCGTTTATGACCTGCTCCTTGCGACCAGCTTGCCATTCTCCACATCAATCACAATTGTATCTCCGGTGCCGATATCTCCCTGAAGCATCAGTTTTGCAGCTAATGTCTCTACATTTTTCTGCAGATAACGTTTCAAAGGTCTTGCACCATAATTCGGATCATATCCGCCATCCACAATCATTTTCTTTGCTTCTTCTGTAAGCTTGATCTGAATTTCCCGATCAGCCAGACGTTTATTCACATCTGCCACCAGTAAATCAATAATGTCATAAATATTGTCTTTCGTCAATGGTTTGAACATAATCGTCTCGTCCAAACGGTTTAGGAACTCTGGGCGGAAATGTGCACGAAGATCATTCATAACCATAGTCTGGCTCTCCTCACTGATGTTGCCATGGTCATCCATGCCATCAAGCAGATACTGAGAACCAATATTGGAAGTCATAATAAGAATCGTGTTCTTAAAGTCTACCGTACGTCCCTGTGAATCCGTGATACGTCCATCATCCAATACTTGTAACAGGACATTGAACACATCCGGGTGGGCTTTCTCAATCTCATCAAAAAGTACAACGGAGTAAGGTTTTCTTCTGACTGCCTCAGTAAGCTGACCGCCTTCGTCATATCCTACATATCCCGGAGGAGCTCCGATCAGTCTGGATACGGAGTATTTCTCCATGTACTCACTCATATCGATACGCACCATATTATTCTCATCATCAAACAGACTTGCTGCCAGTGCTTTTGCAAGCTCGGTCTTACCAACTCCGGTAGGTCCAAGGAAAAGGAATGAACCAATCGGTTTTGTCGGATCTTTAATTCCGGCTTTAGAACGAATAATTGCTTCTGTCACAAGCTCCACACCTTCATCCTGACCAATGACTCTCTTGTGAAGTTCATCTGCCAGATGCAAGGTCTTATTACGTTCGCTCTCATTCAACTTTGCAACCGGAATTCCAGTCCACCGTGACACAATACGGGCAATCTCCTCATCTGTAACACTTTCATGTACCAGTGAGAGATCTTCATCTTTGACTTTTTCTTCCTCCTGCTCTAACTGCTTTTGCAATTGTGGCAATTTACCATATTGCAATTCAGCTGCTTTATCAAGATCATAAGAATGCTGTGCTTTTTCAATGTCTTTATTTACCTGCTCAATCTCTTCACGAAGTCTCTGAACTCTCTCAACTCCTACTTTTTCATTATCCCACTGAGCTTTCTTGCCTGCAAATTCTGCACGCAGTTCTGCCAGTTCTTGTTGCAGATGCTCCAAACGTTCTTTACTAAGTCGGTCTTCTTCTTTCTTTAAAGCAGTCTCTTCAATCTCTAACTGCATAATCTTACGGTTCAACTCATCCAGCTCCGTCGGCATAGAGTCCAGCTCTGTCTTAATCAGTGCACATGCCTCGTCAACCAGATCGATTGCTTTATCCGGAAGGAAACGGTCGGAAATGTAACGGTCTGACAGCGTTGCTGCCGCTACCAATGCGCCGTCTGTAATCTTAACACCATGGAATACTTCATACCGCTCTTTCAGTCCACGAAGGATAGAAATTGCATCTTCTACAGTTGGTTCTTCTACCATAACCGGCTGGAAACGACGTTCCAGTGCCGCATCTTTTTCAATGTACTGTCGATACTCATCCAGTGTTGTTGCACCGATACAGTGAAGTTCTCCTCTTGCAAGCATGGGCTTTAACATATTGCCTGCATCCATAGCACCATCTGTCTTACCGGCGCCGACAATCGTATGCAACTCATCAATAAAGAGGATAATCTTACCGTCACTGTTCTTCACTTCCTCAAGCACTGCTTTCAGACGTTCCTCAAATTCACCACGATACTTGGCTCCTGCTACCAGTGCTCCCATATCCAGTGAAAATATCGTCTTATCTTTCAGTCCTTCCGGCACATCACCACGCACAATACGCTGTGCAAGTCCTTCTACAACTGCTGTCTTACCAACACCAGGTTCACCGATCAGAACCGGATTGTTCTTCGTCTTACGGGACAAGATACGGATAACATTCCGAATTTCAGAATCACGACCAATGACTGGATCCAGTTTCTGCTCTCTTGCACGCTCCACAAGATCTGATCCATATTTGTTCAAGGTATCATAAGTAGCTTCCGGATTATCACTGGTCACTCGCTGATTACCCCTGACACTGGAAAGTGCCTGTAAAAATCCATCTCGACTGATTCCAAGCTCCCTTAGGATACTCTTCATCTCTTTACCAGCATACTTTATCATAGCAAGGAACAGATGCTCTACTGATACATACTCATCGCCCATCTGCCTTGCTTCATCTTCCGCATGTACAAGAACATTGTTCAGTGCCTGTCCGACATACTGCTGACCTCCCTGTACTTTCGGAAGTTTTCTTAAGGACTCTTCCACACGGTTAATGACCATGTTCTTATCCAGTCCCATCTTTTCCATTAACTTTGCAATCAGGCTGTCATCCTGTGTAAGAAGTGCATATAACAAATGTTCCTGCGCAAGCTCTTGATTACCATAATCCATAGCGATCTTCTCACAATTCTGAACTGCCTGTAATGAATTCTGTGTAAATTTATTTATGTTCATAGAGACAACCTCCTTTGTTTATCTGTTCTATTTACGATATAACAATATCACAGGTTGTTAGCACTGTCAAGAGGTGAGTGCTAATTATTTGAGATTTTTTTTGCAAACCTTGATTTTTACGAGGTTTGCAACACTTTTTCTTCCTTATAATCATCACTTTTTCTTGGTTTGACACCATTTTGACACCAATTTTTTATTTTTGGTGTCAGCTAATTGCTACGCTTTTCAGCCTTGTGATTTCACTCTCAATTCTGGACATCTCACTTACATGGTTATATACGTCCATTGTTACATCTATGTGGGCGTGTCCCATAATATATTGAAGAACTTTTACGTCTATCCTCTTTTCTGCCATTCTGGTACAAGCCGTATGTCGCATAATGTGAGCGGATACCGTTGGTAACAATTCAGCATTTCTATGTTCAGTTTTTGCAATTTGAACTTCTTTTTTGTTATATGCGTCTACAATATTATATAAGATATTGTTTATTGCACTAGGCATGAGCGGTCTGCCGGACTTTGCCATGAAAATGAATCCTTTATAACCGTCTATCTCAACATCTTTTCCTTTTTGAAGCATAAAGTTTAATTTCTTTTGTTCTTCAAATGCTCTTTGTACATCTGATGTCATAGGGATAGTTCGGATTCCAGAATCCGTCTTTGGCGTGGAAATATGGAATTTATAGCCATCTCCTAAATCTTTATAAATCAACTGATGGTCAATACTTACCGCTTTTGTTCTGACATCTACATCTTCCCAAGTCAATCCAATCAGTTCTCCGCACCTTACACCAGTTCCTAACATGATTCTGAGCATTGGATAGTAGGTGTTGTATACTTGATTATTTTTCACAAATTCCAGCATTTTTTCCTGTTGTAAAACTGTTAAGGCAATACGTTCTTCTGCCTGTCTACCATAATCACTGATAGAAAACTTTGCCGGATTCTTGCGGATAATATCATCATCAACAGCCATTTCCAGTGCCGGATAAATCATATTGTTAATAAATTTTATTGTAGAATATGCGTATCCTGCTTTAGAAAGTTTTGAGTAAAACGATTTGATGTGTGATGGTAAAATCTGAACAACCTTGATGTTTCCAATTTCGTCTTTGACACGATTCTCCCATGTTTTCAGATAATTTGCTCTAGTAGATTCTTTCAGCTCCCTAGTGGACATATATCTTTCAAACAATTTATTAAGAGTAAGTTTTTTGATTGCTCCATCAGTTAAAATGTTATCTTCCAAGTCTTTTGCAATCTGCTTTTCCTTTTCCCTTAATTCCGGTAAATCCTTTGCATATACTGTCAGACGTTTTCCACTTCTTATATCTGTATAACGGTAACTATATCTACCATCTTTACGCCAGCTTTCGCCCTCTCTTAATTTTCTTCCTTTATGGTCTTTTCTGCTATTTGCCATGAGAAACATTCCTTTCTGTAATAGCCCCCTTTTTTGTTCTCATGACGTGGTTATGTCTATAAATATTATACCATATATCACAAGAAACATAAATGAAAAAGGGTGTTATTCTTCCAGATATGAGAGGTAATTTTTGACTTTTTCTACCGAATAAAGAACCCTACGTCCAATCACAATTTTTGCTCCTGCCTGTTCTCCAATCTTTCTTGCAGTAGCATGACCACAAGATAACATTGCAGACAATTTATCTATATTTACCGTTATCAGCTGTGAGGTTGGTCTTTCTTTTGTTTTGTTCATCTGTCAGCCCTCCTTTTACCGACCTGTATTATCGTCATTTTCTGCACACCAGTAAAAGTATCACTCTCCTTTATCATATGCTTTTTACAAGCAGTCAGACGGCTTCGGCAAGCTCCGCTGGTATCTCAACCATTCCCATTCCTGTGGGCTGAACCGTGTCATACGGGTGTATCATTATCCTGTGTTGCAGGTCATGGCAGAACGACTTTTCCAACGGTCGCTCCCAGATCATTGCATGAATCGCTATCTCCCGATTGGAAAAGTCACGGCGTACAACCTCTGATGGCTCACTGCAAGCACAAACGTATCTGACTGCTTTATTCACTTGTCAAAGAACTGTTAGGCTCTTGTCAGCCTGTATCAATTCATTTTTGCAAATGGACTGATACAGAATGATAAGAAAAAGCGGAACAGGAAAGAGGGGAGTTTGTTAAATCATGCTCCGCTCAAATATTACTTAATGTTCGTCTATTTCAAATTCACATATCATTTTCAAAAGGGCTTCTCTGATACGTCCCTTTAATTCCATATCAACCACAATGTATACGTTGCCGTATTCATCGTAAAACGGGCGTAAACAGCATTTTGATATATAGGCTTCATAGAACAGCAACCGCTTTTCTATGGCGTTTTCGTTACCGTCCACGGCTGATGATATGAGAAAAAATGATGGAAGTGTGTGTTACTTATTCTTCATTTGTTTTCTTCTCCTTTAACTGCTTTCTGATTTCTTCAAGTGAATTTCTTCTATGTCTGTATGATGTGCTTCGGTTGATATTCAGCTTTTCGCCTATCTCCGAATCACTCATATCCAAGAAGAAAAACATCAATACAATGTTTCGGCTCTGCTCCGGCAACTGTTTCAGTGCTTCTGCAAGTTCTTCATCAAGTACACGGATTTCTGTACCGCACACATCGAACGTTGTATATTCACTTTCGTAATCGTCCCATACAATCAATTTCTCAACAACAATCT
>ERZ773103.3786-NODE-3786-length-11924-cov-2.908248_pt1 | contig 11924 bp, 9 predicted proteins | sample MGYA00511118_ERZ773103 | MGnify/ENA primary metagenome ERZ773103 (study PRJEB29015, sample SAMEA2737821) | human gut metagenome | biome: human gut; feature: human-associated habitat; material: faeces | place: China | collected 2012 ... | reverse complement strand
ATTCTTATTGGATTCACGGATTTTGGGAATTTTCTTTCGATTCCGCGTATTCTGTTTTTCTTCCCGTTCTTTCTTGCCGGGAAAAAATTTGATTCTTCCTCCCTCGCCCGTCTCCGGAACCGGAAGGGGTATCTGGGTGCACTGGCCATCCTGGGAGGTTTTGCCGTTTTTTTATTTACCGACAATTACCATCACCGGCTGGATCAGAAAATTTTCTATGGACGATACTCCTACGCAGATATGGATATGGGTTCCGTCGAAGGTGTACTTGTCCGCATCGGCTGTTATCTGATCTCTTTTCTTCTGATCTACCTGTTCATGCTGGTACTTCCGACCGAAAAGAAATCCTACTCCTATCTGGGAGAACGAACCATGGCAATCTATATCTTCCACGGTTTCGTCTACAGCTGCCTCAAATACGGTTCTTCCATTCTGACTTCGGTTGAGAGCAATCTGGAATGTCTGTATCTGCTGGCATTCTGCTTCTTCCTGGTATGGTTTTTATCGAGAAAACCTTTTGTATTGTTTACAAACAAGATCGCCCATCTTTTCTGATGCGCGGTCTTGTTTTAATTTCCACTCTTCTGCGCTTCAATCTGTTCCGCCAGATCGTTCAGATACATCCAGCGGTCCATCTTTTCTTCCAAAAGAGCTTCTTTTTCCTCTTTTTCCTTTATGATGCCGTTCAGAGCCGTATAATCGCGGGCAGAGTCCTGCATCTGCTGCTCTAGATCCGCGATTGCCTCTTCCAGCGCCGCGATATCATCCTCGATCGTCTCCCACTCTTTCTGCTCCATATAGCTGAATTTGAGCTTTTTCTCGCGCTGGCGGCCGCGGTTTTTATCCTTTGCCGTCTCCGCTGCATCTGACGTTCCCGCACCAGAAGCGCCTCCGATCTTCTGGCCTCTGCCGTGTTCCTGACCGGATTCCTCCATCTCTGCCGCTATGCGTTCCCCACAGGCTGCCTGATAGTCGGTATAGCCGCCCTCATACTGACGGATCGCGCCGCCGCCCTCAAAGGCGAAGATCCGGCGCACTACGCGGTCAAGGAAATACCGGTCATGCGATACCGTAATCACGATCCCCTGGAAATGATCAAGATAATCCTCCAGAATCGTCAGCGTGCTGATATCCAGGTCGTTGGTCGGCTCGTCGAGCAGAAGGACGTTTGGCGCGCCCATCAGGATATGGAGCAGATAGAGTCTGCGCCGCTCGCCGCCCGATAGCTTGCCGATCAGCGTGTACTGCATATGGGACGGGAACAGGAACCGTTCCAACATCTGGGATGCCGATACCAGCCCGTCCGCCGTCCGCACGTACTCTGCCACATTTTTAATGTAGTCGATCACGCGCATCGACTGATCCATATCTTCGTTTTCCTGTGAAAAATAACCCATTTTTACGGTCTGGCCGATGATCGTCTCGCCCGAATCCGGTTTCACCCAGCCGGTAATCATCTTCATCAGCGTCGATTTGCCGCTGCCGTTCGGTCCGATGATGCCGATGCGGTCATCCTTCAAGAAGATATAGGAAAAATCATCGATCAGGAGGCGGTCACCATACGCCTTATGAAGATGGTGTGCCTCGACCGTGGTTCGTCCGAGACGGCTGGAAATCGAGCTCATCTCCACATTTCCATCTACTTTCGGCGCTTCCACCGCACTCAACGCCTCGAAGCGCTGAATACGCCCTTTCTGCTTCGTGCTGCGTGCCTGTGCGCCGCGTCGGATCCACGCCAGCTCCGTCCGCAGGATATTCTGGCGTTTCTGCTCCGAGCTCACCGCCATCGCCTCGCGCTCTGCCTTTAATTCCAGATAGCCCTCATAGTCGGACTGATAACTGTACAGCTTTCCCTTGTCCAGTTCGACGATGCGGTTCGTCACGTTATCAAGGAAATACCGGTCGTGCGTGATCATCAGAAGCGCGCCGCGGAATTTTTTCAGGTACTCTTCCAGCCAGTCCGCCATCGCACTGTCCAGATGGTTCGTCGGCTCGTCTAAAATCAACAGATCCGCCGTCGATAACAGCACCGCTGCGAGGGCAACGCGCTTTCTCTGTCCGCCCGAAAGTGTCTCCACCTTGGCACTATAATCGGTGATTCCAAGCTTATTCAGCATGGATTTCGCATCGCCCTCGAGATCCCAGGCGTGCTCATGCGCCATATTTTCCCGGATCACGCAGTCTAAGACGGTCCGTCCCGGTTCAAACTCCGGATTCTGAGGCAGATAACGGATATAGAGATTTCGTCCCTTTACCACCGTACCCTCATCCGGCTCTTCCAGACCGGCTACAATCTTTAGAAGAGTAGATTTTCCGGTTCCGTTGATGCCGATGAGACCAATCTTATCACCTTCACCGATGGAAAATGCCACGTCATCAAAAAGCAGCCGTTCCGTATATGATTTTTTCAGATGTTCTGCTGTCAGTAAATTCATGTCTCATCCCGATCCTTTATCTGTAATTCTACCGGGCAGTGATCCGAACCCAGTATCTCCGTATGAATCTGTGTGCCCGCCAGCCGGTCCTTCAGGCTCTTGGAAACACAGAAATAATCAATCCGCCACCCAGCATTCTTCTCGCGCGCCTTAAACCGGTACGACCACCAGGAATAAACGCCCTCTTTATCCGGGTAAAAATAGCGGTACGTGTCGATATATCCAGAGTCCAGAAGCTCCGTAAACTTGCTTCTCTCCTCATCCGTAAATCCGGCATTTTTCCGGTTCGTCTTTGGATTTTTCAGGTCAATCTCCGTGTGTGCCACATTCAGATCCCCACAGAAAATAACCGGCTTTTTCTCCTCCAGCTTCTTCAAAAACTGGCGGAAATCATCCTCCCACTGCATCCGGTACGGAAGTCTCGCCAACTCATTCTGGGAGTTCGGCGTATAGCAGGTCACCACATAATAATCCGGGTACTCCGCCGTAATGACGCGCCCTTCATGATCGTGCTCCTCAATACCCAGACCGTAGCTCACGCTAAGCGGCTCCTCCTTCGAAAACAACGCTGTTCCCGAATATCCCTTCTTCTCCGCATAGCTCCAATACTGATAATACCCCGGAAGCTCCAGATCAATCTGCCCTTCCTGCAGCTTGCTCTCCTGAATACAGAAAATATCCGCATCCAGCTCATGAAATACATCCAGAAATCCCTTTCCCACACATGCCCGCAAGCCGTTTACGTTCCAGGAAATCATTTTTTTCATTCTATCTCTCCTTTTTATCAAATAAGGTTTTTCCGATACATAAAAAGACAGCAGGCAGGTGGCAGACGCTCCGAAACTGGTCTGTGGATGCAGAGCAGGCTTTCGCCTATCAGTTGTACGCATCTTGAACACGCTTGTCCGAATGGGGCGGACGCAAGTCCGACACAGACGAACAAGTGTAGTGAAAGCAAGCGGACAACGATAGTGCGAAGAGCCAGCGGCGCATTCACAGACCTGTTTCGGGGCGGCTGCTGCCTGCCCCACCTCTCTCATTTTTATAAATCTACGTGTAAATCCTGATGTTTAATCCCATGTTTCTCCACATATCCCGTCAGCATCAGGGTCAGCGCGCCATCGCCCGTTACGTTGCAGGCAGTACCAAAACTGTCCTGAAGCGCAAAGATCGTCAGCATTAGCGCCGTTCCGGTCGCATCGAAACCGAGGACACCGGTGATCAGTCCCAGAGACGCCATAACCGTACCGCCCGGAACACCCGGTGCACCTACGGCAAATACACCTAAAAGAACACAGAACAGAACCATCGTCATCATATCCGGGAGGGCGCCGTACAAAATCTTGGATACCGTCATGACAAAGAATACCTCGGTCAGAACCGAACCGCACAGATGGATATTCGCAAACAGCGGAATACCGAAATCAACCATATCGTCACGAAGCGGCTCTGCCTTTTTGGCACAGCTGAGCGCCACTGCCAGGGTCGCCGCAGAAGACATCGTACCGACTGCCGTCAGATATGCCGGACCATAATGCTTGATAACGCCTCTCGGGTCACGGCCAGAGTAAATACCTGCCAGTGTATACAACAGCGCCATCCAGATATAGTGGCCTGCCATAACAATCAGGATAACCGAAATGAAGATCGGAGCCTGTTTTGTGATGGTTCCCTCATATGCCAGGGAACAGAACGTAAATGCGATGTAAACCGGAAGAATCGGAATGACAATCTTCTGTACAATCTCCAGAACGATCTTCTGGAACTCGTCTAAGAGTTTCGTTACCGTCACCGCCTTGGTCCAGGTCGCTGCCAGACCAATCATAACGGAAAATACCAGCGCACTCATGACGCCCATGATCGGCGGAATGTCCAGTTTAAAGACAACCTCCGGCAGGCTGCGCAGTCCATCGACTGCCGACTGAATCGACATATGCGGAATCAGCGTATATCCGGCTGCCATCGAAAACAGCGCCGCGCCAAGAGACGATGTATACGCCAGAATCAGCGCTACTCCAAGCAATCTGGAGGCATTCTTTCCAAGCTTCGTGATCGACGGGGCAATAAAGCCGATGACGATCAGCGGTACACAGAACGAAATAATCTGCCCAAAAATATAATTCAACGTCACAACGAGATTCATAAAACTTTCATTTGCTATAAGACCGGCAATAATACCGATCGCTACACCCAGCACCAGCCGAAACGGCAGGCTTTTCATCAACTTGCTCATACCCATTTTTCCTTCCTAATACCTATCTCTTCATTCTTACTCTTCCCAAAGTTTTTTCGGATACAGACCGCCGTCCTTCATCCCCTGGATCGCGTCTGTCACCATCTTCTTATCTTCCTTGTAGGTCACGCCGTACCAGCGGTCCACGCTCTTTAACACGGTCACCTCGGCTTTCCCCTCTTTCAGAAGTTCATCCACCACAAACGGGAGGAAATACTCACATTTGAGTGGATTTACCGACAGGTTTTTCTCCAAAAATGGAACAAAGCGCGCCTTTAACTCCTTTAAGATGCTGGAAGTAAAGCCCCAGAGGTTCATCGATACAAGCGTATCCTCCCCCAGCTGCTCCCAGGTTGCGCCGTCATCCTCGGTATATTCCGCCTGATCGCCGATAAAGTGGCAACCGAAGAACCACAGGTCAGGATTGATGTCGAGTTCTGCCTCAACATAACCTTTATCGTAGTTACCACCGGTTTCGGTCATTTTGATGACGCGGTCCATCATCAGCATGTTTGGTGCCGGTAACTGCGGGCCTTTCGCGCCGAACAGTTCACCACGACCAGAGGCAAGAAGATCTTCTTTTGTATAGGATTCGCGTTTATCTACCATGTTTTCAGTAAGCCTTATTTTAAGTTCGGGACGCAGGATAGCTAACACGTGTACGCTGAACAAGTCCGATCAGTTAGAACTTGTCCCACCTAACCAGCGTAGCGGCCACGGAAAACGATGGCGAGTCTCTTGCTGGGTCGCCTGCGCTATCCGCTCCTGAATGGTTTGTCGCAGCGTCTGTCCTTCACCGTCCCACATCAGCTGGGTCAACATCGGCAGCGCTTCGGTAATATCGTCAATGGCCCAGATAGCAAACTGGTTGTCGGCAACGGCCTGACGTAGCTCGTGGCTCAGGCTGAGATGACGAACGTTGGCGGCAGGGATAATCACTCCCTGTTTGCCGGTTAAACCGCGCTGCTGACAGATAGTGAAGAAGCCTTCAATTTTCTCGTTCAGGCCGCCGACCGGCTGCACGCGACCAAACTGGTCGACGGAGCCGGTGATCGCGATGCTCTGATTTATCGGTACATTGGCCAGGGCGCTGATTAAGGCGCAGAGTTCCGCCATGGAGGCACTGTCGCCATCCACTTCACTGTAGGACTGCTCAAAGGTCAGCGAAGCAGTGAAGGGAAGCTGCTGCTCCAGCTCCAGCTCGGACATCAGAAAAGCCTGCATGATCATCATGCCTTTCGCATGAATGTTACCGCCCAGCTCGGCTTTACGTTCGACGTCGATAAATTCGCCATCGCCAATGTGCACGACGCAGCCGATGCGTGAAGGTTCACCGAACGCGCGTGGATGACCGGGGAATTCGATCACCGACAGGGCGTTGATCTGCCCGACGCATTCGCCTTCGGTTTCAATCAGGATCTGTTCCTGCAGGATTTCATCCTGCATACGCTCCGCCAGGTAGCCTTCACGCCATACCCGGCGCGCCAGCATGGTCTGCATCGCTTCGCCGGTAATCTCCTCGCCTTCGCAGAAGGCGGCAGCCTCCCGCAGCTGGCGGGTTATCCATAGCGGACTGAGCGGCAGGGTCTCCTGATCGCCGGTATAGCGCGTTCCCTCATCGATCAGCAGAGGCCAGGCATCGGCTGCCGGGCCCGGCAGCTCCAGCTGCTGCGCATTCTGCCATACCCACTGGCACCAGGCCTTTAGCGTGTCGGCGTCAGCAAACTGCAGAGTGTCTTCATACTCGCTATAGATCGCCTGCGCAGCCAGCTCCGGCTCCATTTCCTGGAAATCGGCCAGCGATTCGCGTTCGCCCACCAGGATGATTTTCAGACTCAGCGGCATAGAGGGAATGCTGACCGGCAGCGGACGCGATTCATCCATAGAAAGCCAGTCAAAGCGCTGACGAGTCACCATATTTTTCAGACGCACCCACAGCAGCGGTTGCGCCAGCAGTGTACGTAGCGAAAGCACAAGCACGCCGCCGTTGGCTTGATGGACCAGCCCAGGCTGGAGGGTGATTGCACCGTTAAACTGGCGTACGCAGCCAAACAGCTGTTCCGCTTCTACCCAATCGGCCATCACGACCGGGGCAGTGCTGGCGAAATTATCCTCAGCGCTCTGCGCCGGTGCGAGCGTCACCTGAGCGTCGGTTACCTCATAGCGGACGCCGTAAAGCGGTGCGGCAGGCTCGTGCAGAGTCCGGGTTTCAGCCGCCAGCCATTGCAGATATTCCGGCTCTTCAGGGGCTTTCACCAGCATGAAGGAGGAGACTGCCGGCGTGTACAGCAGCTGCTCAAGCCCATAGAACAAACGCGGCTGCAGATCGCCCGAGAGGGAGGGGGCCGGATGGGAAAGTTCAGCTTGAGCAAACAGCGCCTGGTAAGCTTCCAGATCAGGCGCAAGGTCGGTTCGGGTCAGTTTCGTAATGGTCAAAGTCGCTGTTTTTTAGTTAGATGTAAAGCGCGCAATTATACCTGATGCCGCGACCGAGCACACGGAGGATTATGGTTACCCTGATGATTACCCGGTCGCAGACTTCACGAATAATGATTTATATTCAGCACATCAGAAAAAAACTGATATCCTGAAATGAGTTACACGGTCACATTGAGATCGCAATGAAATATCAACAACTGGAAAATCTTGAAAGCGGCTGGAAATGGAAATATCTGGTAAAGAAGCACCGGGAAGGTGAGCTGATTACCCGCTACATTGAGGCCAGCGCTGCGCAAGCTGCGGTAGATGACTTGCTGACGCTCGAGAATGAACCTGTGCTGGTGCATGCCTGGATTGAGCAGCATATGAATCCGGCGCTGATGAACCGCATGAAGCAGACTATCCGCGCGCGACGGAAACGCCATTTTAACGCTGAGCATCAGCATACGCGTAAGAAGTCTATCGACCTTGAGTTTGTCGTTTGGCAGCGTCTTGCTGGCCTGGCGCAGCGGCGGGGCAAAACCTTGTCTGAAACCATCGTCCAGCTGATTGAAGATGCCGAGCACAAAGAGAAATATGCCAGCAAAATGTCGAGCCTGAAGCACGATCTGCAGGTACTGTTAGGGAAAGAATAGCCAGGTAGGATCGTCGACCCGCCTGCCGGTGGTTGCCCTGGCCGGGGGCTGCTTCACAGCTCTCAGCCGCTGAAGTGGGCGAGAGGGCATAAAAAAAACCCGCCGAAGCGGGTTTTTTTATCGGTTATAACTTAAGCCGCCGGCTGAGTTACAACTTCTTTGTAGCCTTTAACTTCGATCTCTACGCGACGATCCGGAGCCAGGCAATCGATCAGGGCAGCGCGAGCTTTCACGTTGTCACAGGTGTTGCCAGTAACCGGGTTGGATTCACCCATGCCGCGAGCGGAGATTTTGCCAGCCGGGATGCCTTTAGCAACCAGGTAGTCAACAACGGACTGAGCACGTTTCTCAGACAGCTGCTGGTTGTAAGCTTCGGAACCGATGCGGTCGGTGTAGCCCAGAACAACAGCGGAACCGTCTTTCGGATCCATGTTGCTCAGCTGAGTGTACAGCTGATCCAGAGCCTGCTGACCTTCCGGTTTCAGGGTAGCTTTGTTGAAGTTGAACAGAACGTCAGACTTCAGGGTGAAGTGCTTGGTAGCCACTTCCGGAGCCGGAGCCGGAGCCGGAGCAACAACCGGTGCAGCATCTTCCTGACCGAAGCGGTAGGAAACGCCCAGGCTCAGCATGCCGTTATCAGGACGGGTACCCACAGTGCCCGCGTCGCCGATGTTGTTAACCCACTGGTATTCCAGACGGGTAGCGATGTCACGAGTAACAGCCCACTCTACGCCGCCAGCAAATACTGGGGAAACGCCAGTGTCGTGTTCGCTACGGGAAACGCCGGTAGAAGCGTAGTTGCCTTTGGAGTCAGCGCGCCAAACCATGCCGCCCAGACGGGTGTAGATGTCCAGATCGTCAGTGATCGGGTAACCCAGTTTAGCGGTCAGCTGAACGCCCTGAGCTTTGAAAGCACCGTTGTCAACGCTGCCTTTATATGCCATACGGCCCAGCCAGTCATAACCCATTTCGAAACCGAGGTACGGGTTAACCTGGTAACCACCGAACGCACCAGCACCAAGCTGATCGTTACGGGTCGGACCGTTGTTGTTCTGGAAACCGTTACCGTAGAAACCGGTGTCGTGATACTGGGACCAACCCAGTTTACCACCTGCATACCAGGTGTTATCTTTCGGAGCGGCCTGCGCTACGGTAGCGAAGCCAGCCAGTGCCACTGCAATCGCGATAGCTGTCTTTTTCATTTTTTGCGCCTCATTATCATCCAAAATTCGCCATGAAGTTACAAAAGACCTCACGGTTAAATCCTTCACCGGGGGCGTGACTTGTTGTTAACTATGCTGATACATGCAGCGTAAGCCGATCACCCCTGGCGATGTAAAGTCTACAACTTAGTTCGAAACTTACAAGTGTGAACTCCGTCAGGCATATGAAAAAAAAGGGTTGTGTACACAATATTTAACAAATATGGTTGATTTTCGTACACGAAAAAAAGACAGAAATCCCCGTGTGGCAGGCATTCCGCGAAAAAGACCATAAAAAACGCTGTACCTTTCCCAGCGGTAAAAAAAATTCCAGGAATAATCCTAATTTCACTCAATGATACAAATTTGAGTGAATTTTTAGCCCGCTGAGTTGTCTGCCGAGCGTGCCCTGATTTCGCACCGGGCGCATGATGAATCCCATCGCGGACCCTACCTGGGCAGCGTTAACGAGACGTTCGTGTTCGTCAGCGGTTAACTCCTCCGCCAGCCAGCAGATAACCACACTATAATTACCCGTGCGCAGGGCACGGATCATTGAGTCTATGGTATGGCTGGGAGAGAGCTGGCTAATTTGCATGACCTTGGACAGCGGCAGACCGGCGGACTGAACCCATTCGCGGCTGAGCTTTTGTTGCGGCGTGAGCCACAGCTGCCAGCGCGACTGTTGACCCAGCTGCTGTAATAAAGGTAGCAGCAATAACTGCGTCATCATGGGTTGATCTTCACGATAGACAATTTCACTGATCAGCCCATTGGTGTTCTGTTCGCCAGAACGATGAGCGTAGTGGCCTGCCGGAGCAGAAGCCTGTGCTGAACGGTTTGCGTGAGCTGAAGTAAACATAGTCTATCCCGCCTTTAGTTACTGTATACATATACAGTATCTTCGCCAGGGGAAAAGATCAACCGCAATTTGCCATTTTGCTGCCGGGAATTTAATCGCTTCTCGTGGTTCCTTATCTGTCAAAAGAAGCCCCTGCATTATCCAATCCTTAACGCGCGCTAATGGTTTCATTTCTCCCTGTCGATTGCTGCAACGCTTGCGATTTTCTGAAAGCGTCTCGCAAAACCGCATTCTGGTGAAAAAGTCGGCGAAAATCATCTTGCTGCTGCCCGGGAAGTCCCTTATGTTTTCTCTTAGCGGATCCGTTAACAACTTAAGTTTAATTACATGATTAACAAAGGAATGATCATGAGAAAACTAGTTTGTCCGCGGCTCCCGCAATTTCAGGCCTGCGTCTCACCGCTGGGTCAACTGCATACTCGTCCGCTCTTTGGCGGCTACAGCCTGGCTATTGATGATACGGTGTTTGCGATGGTGGCCGAGGGAAACATTTATCTGAAGGCCTGCGAGCAGAGCGCTGCTTATCGGGTGGAACATCGTAATCCTCTGTTAACGCTGCGCCGACACGGCCGCATAGTGCCGCTGAAGTATTATCAAATTGACGACACTTTATGGCGCGATGAGCAGCAGCTTTTTCGGCTATCGCTACTGTCGTGGCAGAGTGCGCAGCGCGAAAAGAACTGCCGACGGGCGTCGGGCCGCCTGAAGGATTTACCCAATATCAGCTTTCATATGGAATTGCAGCTGATTCACGCGGGCATACCGGACGTTAGGACGTTGCGGGAAGTTGGTGCGCAGGAGGCATGGCTGAGGCTACGCGTAAATAATGCTTCTTTATCGCTGAGCGTATTGCTGGCGCTGGAGGGGGCGATTGCCGGGGTACATGCCGCCGCGCTCCCGACGCCACGGCGTCAGGAGCTTCTCGAATGGGCGGCTACCCGGTAGCGGAAAAGCCTTGTTATTCGGTTTGGGCGTGGACCCGTTGCTGCAGGCGGCAGATTTCAGGCAGCAGCGCCAGCAGCAGGCCAATCTGCTGTAAGACCAAGGGTTCCTTACTGTCCGCGCGCGGTTCCAGATGATGGATCCGGCTTTGCAGGCTGTTCAAAGCCTGTTGCACCCGCTGTTCATCCGCGGGGGTATGGTGCAAGGCGTCATCCACATAACAGACTGCATCATCCAGCAGGGCGAGGATTTCCGGCGTGGACAGTTTTTCCCGATGCGCGCCAAGAGCGGAGATGTAGCTGGTGAACGTGTGGTTAAGGCATAGCAGACGAAAGGCGGTTTCTCGCTGGGTGGCATCCGCGCGTGGTTCAGTCGATAAGTTCGAGACGACGGAGGCCAGCTCAGCATCACGGTTGTAGGCGTCACGACGCGCGACACGGTAGGCCAGCCGGTTGTCGCGGCCCTGATGATACTGCTCCAGAATCGCGTCCAGATAGCGGCAGTTCGCGTTCATTGCCCGGTCCAGCACCCGCGGCAGGTTGCGGAATTTCCAGTCCGGCCAGATGAAGCTGACCGCTGCCCAGGCGATGGCGCAGCCGATCAGCGTATCAATGATACGCGGCAGCGCGACTTCAAAGCCCTCGCCAAGCAGGTTAAAGCACAGCAGCACCAGCAGCGTAATAAACATCGTGGCATGGGCGTACTGCACGTTACGGAAGGCAAAAAACAGCACGCCGGTCAGGACGATCAACAGCAGTTGCCCTTCAACAGAGGGAACCAGCAGCAGGACCGGCAGGCCGATCGCCACCCCAACCAGCGTGCCGATAATCCTTAGCGCCAGGCGATGGCGGGTGGCGTTATAGTTCGGCTGACAGACGAACAGGCTGGTTAGCAGGATCCAGTAGCCATGCTGGAGCCCGGTAAACTGGATAAAGGCATAGCCGGCGCAGAGCACCAACGACATACGTACTGCGTGGCGGAAAAGGGCCGACTCTGGCGACATATTGCGCTGCAGGCGCAGCCAGATATCGCTCAGACCGCCAAGTCTGTCGTCGGCCAGCAGCGTCTCGGTATTACTCCCGGCAGGCGCGGTGGTTTGCACCGATTCAATGGTGGCCAGCTGAGCATCGATAGCGCGCAGGTTATTCAGTAAATACCCGAGGGCGTTGAGCTGCT
>ERZ773103.3778-NODE-3778-length-11931-cov-4.815342_pt1 | contig 11931 bp, 10 predicted proteins | sample MGYA00511118_ERZ773103 | MGnify/ENA primary metagenome ERZ773103 (study PRJEB29015, sample SAMEA2737821) | human gut metagenome | biome: human gut; feature: human-associated habitat; material: faeces | place: China | collected 2012 ... | reverse complement strand
ATCAGAGCTTCTACTGTATAAGTATCCTGAGCTCCTGCGAACTTCTCATGTTCTGCTTTTCTACCAGATACAAATGGAATCGCCAGAGTCTCTCTGTAGCAGTCCTCATATACGTGGAACATCTGGATCGTACGCTCCTCAGCCTCTTCGTATGTCGCATGAATTGTATGTCCCTCCTGCCATAAGAACTCTCTGGAACGAAGGAATGGTCTTGTTGTCTTCTCCCAACGAAGTACGGATCCCCACTGATTCCATACTTTTGGAAGGTCTCGGTATGACTGCACCGTTCTTGACCACAGATCACAGAATAATGTCTCTGAAGTTGGGCGGATACACATTCTCTCCTGCAGCTTCTCTGTACCACCATGTGTTACCCATGCAACTTCCGGCGCAAATCCCTCAATATGATCTTTCTCTTTCTGCAACAGATTCTCTGGAATCAGACATGGAAGATATACATTCTCTACACCTGTCTCTTTAAAACGTCTGTCCAGATCATTCTTGATAAGCTCCCAGATCGCGAATCCATTTGGGAGATAGTTTAAGCATCCTTTTACACTGGAATAATCACAAAGCTGTGCCTCTCTTACTACATCTGTATACCACTGTGCGAAATCTACATCTCTAGGGGTAATATTTTTTACTAATTTCTTGTCCTTTGCCATAATAAATACTCCTTTTCATAATTTTCATAAAAGAAAACCGCCAGGTATTGCAGTTCCCTAAAAGGGACCGAAATACTCGGCGGTACCACCCTAATTAACCATCCATTGTATATGAGTATACGAAAAATCTCAAACACAATCTCTCATGGTTCTCTTCATTACCGTTATCGCCGGTCCTACGCTACATCTTCATGCAGGGACTCCAAGGCCGGTTCCATCCAGATACAGCAGAAATCTCACACCAAACGATCTCCTCTCTGAGCCTTACTGTGATGTACTAATCCTCTTCTTCGTCCATAAATTTGAAATTGAATGTAATTTTAATCTATCAGGAAGAATTTGTCAACCTTACTAAATAGCTTCTCCGTTCTTATAACGTGTCACAACATCCTGAATACGCTCACTTGGATCAAGAATATCACTGATAGATCCATCATGATTCAGAGTATCGATCAACAATGCCACATACTTACTCATACCACAGCTGATGTAATATGGACGCTGTAATAACTCCGGTGTCTGGTAGATTAGATTGGTTGTAAGCACCGCATCAATGATTCCCTCTTCATAAGCCTGGTCAAATTTCTCAAGACCATTTGTAAAGAGACCAAATGTAGCTGCTGCAAATACTCTCTTCGCCTTACGCTGTTTTAACTGGCGTGCTACATCTAAAATACTTTCTCCTGAAGAAATCATATCATCCAGAATAATCACGTCTTTTCCTTCTACGGAAGATCCTAAGAACTCATGTGCCACGATCGGGTTACGTCCATTAACAACTTTTGTATAATCACGACGTTTGTAGAACATACCCATATCCAGGTTCAGCACATTGGCAAGATATACGGCTCTCTCTGTAGCTCCCTCATCCGGGCTGATCGCCATCATGTGGTCACTGTCTACTTTCAGATCTGTCACATTACGAAGTAATGCTTTTACAAACTGATACGTCGGACGGATCGTCTCGAATCCGTGTAACGGGATCGCATTCTGCACACGCGGATCATGTGCATCAAATGTGATAATATTATCTACACCCATACGCACTAACTCCTGCAAAGCCAGTGCACAGTCCAGAGACTCACGACCACTTCTCTTGTGCTGACGGCTCTCGTATAAGAACGGCATGATAACATTGATACGCTTAGCCTTTCCTCCGATCGCAGCGATCACTCGTTTTAAGTTCTGATAATGATCGTCCGGAGACATATGATTGGTGCGGCCATTCATCGTATAGGTCAGACTGTAATTACATACATCTACCATCAGATAAATATCTCTACCTCTGATAGATTCGTCCAGACTTCCTTTTCCTTCACCGCTACCAAATCGAGGAACCTTTGCTCCAATCAGATAATTGTCTCGTTCATACCCACTGAACACAATATCATTCTTGTACTCAGGACCATCCTCTTTTCTCCACTGAACCAGATAATCATTGACCTTATTTCCCATGATCTGGCAACCATCTAAAGCAATAATTCCCAATGGTCCCGCCGGTATATTGTCCAGTTTGCGGTCATTACGTCGTAACATCTCTTGTACCTCCCAGGTTTAATAATTTTTTTTGGATACGGATATCGTCACCGGTCAGCCTCAAAATCGTATAATTACTGCTGATCCGTGAAAAAATCCTTTCGGAATAAATATTCTTTATATCATCCAACGCAAGGTTGGTGGATATTATGGTTGATTTTCTGCGCAAAATACGCTCATTCATACATACAAACAACTGCGATACGGTGAATGAATTAGGACCTTCTGTCCCCAGGTCATCAATGATTAGAAGATCACAATTATAGATATGCTCATATGCCTCTTCATTCTTGTCTTCTTTTCTGCCGAATGTATTCTGTGCAAAGATCTTAAACAATTGATCCGATGTCAGATAGATCACCGAATAAGAAGCATCCATCAATTCTTTTGCAATACAGTGTGACAAAAAAGTCTTTCCTACACCAGTATCCCCATATAACAAAATGTTATGAAATTCTTTGGAAAATGTATCTATGAATGCATGACATGCCTTCAATGCTGTCTGCATAGACTCCAGCGATGATCTCCCCGTCAGAGGATCTATATGATTGCTGGAATAGTAATCAAGAGAACACTTGGAAAAGTTCTCTTCCTCAAGTATATCGTCTAAATTAGACTGTGAATACAGAAGCTGCACGATTGCCTGCTTCAGGCAATGGCACTTCTTCACACCTATATAACCGGTATCCTGACAATCCGGACACTTATAATGCATGTCCAGATAATCCGCCGGATATCCGGCTTCTTTTAACAGCTTTACCTTCTGTGCAGATAAAGCATGAATCTCTTCTTTTAACGTGGAAAGTGCCTGTTCATCACCTTCCAAGAGTAACCTCGCCCGTCCAACGCTAAGGGAGGCAATATTATGACCAATCTCTTCTATCGCCGGAATATTTCTGACAGCTTCCGCATAACGATCCCGGAGTTCATGTTCATTATCCAGTTGTCGTTGTTCATAAGTACGCATCAGTTTATTGTACTGTGAATTCGAAAGTGCCATAGATTCCTAACTCCTTTATACCCTTAGACCGGATGTCTTATTGCTGTACCAGACGGCGTTCCAGATCGCTCATATTATATTCTCGCTCATCAAAATTGTTAAACTTATTCGGCTTAGCTGCAGTCTTCTGTGCAATAGCTTTCGCAGCCGCCTGCTTTTTCTTCTGTTCTTTGCCCTTTAAATATTCCTCATCCAAAGCTCGTACATCCTTCAGCGAATGTACCTTTTTGTCGAACCATTTCTTCAAAATGGAATCTGTATAACTAAAACTCGGCTGATGGATCGTACTCATCGTGCGATTGCACGCTTCCAGTATAATATCTAACGAAAATCCATACTCTTCATTCCATCTTCTAATGTATGCAATCTCTGTAGCCGCAGGTGCTCGTCCCTTAATTCCATATGCGTTCAAAACAGAATAGCAATTCTTATTATACAAAGCAGAACTTGACTTTGCCTGTGTCACAGTCTCAATCCCCTGTTCATGCCATGCAAGTGCTACTTTCTGGATATAATGCATACTCTTATGACCATTCTCTACGCAATATTCGATCAGGTAGTCCACGAGATCTGAAGACATATGTAATGTATCAAAGAAATACGTGATCGTCTCCACATCCGTGATAGATAAGGTCTTACCAAGATACTGCTCTGCTACAAATAATAATTCCTTTAAAGCATCCTGATCCTTACGGCTTCGATAAGTCTGAATATTCGTCGGTCTCTCAGCCGGTTCTTCTGCCAAAATTCTCTCTGATTCCATATTCATGACAGGCTCCGGCTCTCTTACTACCTCTATCACAGGTTCCACAAAAGCTTCGCGGTCCACAGACTCCGGTTCCTTCGCCGTCTCTGCCACTTCGCTGTAATCCAGCAGTCCCTGTCCCTGCCAGTACTTTAACGCTCTGTGGATATCCTTCTCTGTACACTCCAGAAGGTCTGCCATCTCAGATACAGACAGCATCCCTGTCGCCTGGTTCATATGACGCAAAATCAAAAGGTATACTTTCACGTACTCCCCGTTCGCCTTCGTCATGTATTGATCTATAAATTCATTCTCAAGCACAGTCGTGTTACCCTGTGCATAATTCGTCAACTTCAATTTCGTCATAATGTATGTACAAGTCCTTCCCTATAATCTCTTCCCTCAATTACGGAGAACTGCCAAAATCTCCCTGGTTTTTATGTTCCCGATCACAGTATAGCATTCAAAGTTCTTGTACAAAAGAAATTTTTGCCTCAAAAATCATGTTTTTTGTGGATAAAATTCTGTGGAAAATGTGGATAACTATCTCTTTAAGAGCTCTTCCCCAATGTTTACAACGTCTCCGGCTCCCATAGTTATCAACAAGTCACCCTTTTGACATCTCTCCATACAGAAGTCTTCAATCTCTTCAAATGATGGGAAATAATATGCATCGCATCCTTTTTCTTTTAATGCATCTGCAACATCTTTTGAAGAGATTCCCAAAGTATCCGTCTCTCTTGCAGCATAGATATCTGCAAGGATCACATGATCTGTCAATGTCAGTGCTTCTACAAATTCATCAAATAACGATTTTGTTCTGGTATAAGTATGTGGCTGGAAAATGCACCATATCTCTTTATGTGGATAATGCTTTGCAGCCTTTAAAGTAGCCTTGATCTCGGTCGGATGATGTGCATAATCATCTACGATCGTAATACCATTCAGCTGTCCTTTTAATTCAAATCTGCGGTCTGTTCCGCTAAATCCTTTTAATCCTCTCTTGATCACGTCCATCGAAACACCCATCTTATCTGCAACAGCAATTGCAGCCAGTGCATTCTGCACGTTGTGATCTCCGTTTACAGAGAGGGAAACTCTGTCTATAAACTCACCATTCTTCACAAGATCGAAAGATGCATCTCCCAATTTGTCATGAAGGATATTCGTCGCACTGTAATCCTTGGAGCTGTCCATACCAAAACGTACCACCTCACACGGAAGTCCTTCTGTCAGCTCGTCCAGATTCTCAATATCGCCATTGATCACCAGCACACCATCCTCCGGCAGTAACTCTGCAAATCTTCTAAAAGAATGTCTGATGTCTGCAAGATCTTTAAAGAAATCCAGATGGTCTTCTTCAATATTTAAGATTACCCCGATCTTCGGGAAAAAGTCCAGGAAACTGTTCGTATATTCACAGGCCTCTGTCACGAATACGCCAGAATTACCAACCCGGATATTACCTCCGATTGCTTTCAAAATACCTCCGACAGAAATCGTAGGATCCAGCTCCCCTTCCAGCAAAATATGAGACAACATGGATGTCGTGGTTGTCTTTCCATGTGTTCCCGAAATTGCAACCGGCGTCTCATAATTCTTCATCAGTTGTCCAAGTAGCTCTGCTCTTGTGAGCATCGGCAGCCCTTTCTGTACTGCTGCCTGATATTCCTCGTTATCTTCATGAATTGCAGCGGTATAAACTACAACATCAATACCATCTATGATATTGGATGCTTTCTGTCCGTAAAATACAGTTGCTCCCAACCCCTCCAGATGATCTGTAAGGGCGGATTCTTTATTGTCAGAACCAGAAATTGTAAATCCTTCTTTTAACAGAATCTCTGCCAGCCCGCTCATGCTGATACCGCCGATTCCGATAAAGTGTACATGTACCGGTTTCTTAAAGTCAATTTGATAAGTATGCATAATACATCCTCTTTTCTTTTTTGTTAAGTTTCGAATCTTTCACAATTTATATTATAATCATATATTGAAAAAAAACCAAGCCATTTATTTTTGTTATATTTATCTAAAAATTAACGACTTTCTGTCATTTTTTTGTAAATTTTATTCACAACTTATAAAAACTGTGTTATACTCATTATATCAATCTAATTAGATTAAACATGAAATTACTGGAACAACATATATTCACAATGGATACTTGTTATTGATCGGATGGTTGGGTGTCCGAAAAATAATTGTGTGATTAGGAATTTAATATTCATAATTTGTTTTCTTTGACCTACTACTTAATGCTACGACTAAAATTGTAAGAAACACCACAATTAAAGAAGTACACAGCGTTTTGAAAAATGGAGTGAAAGTAGTTATCACAGGAACACTGTGCCAACTAAGCTATACGGTCAGTGCAAGAAAGGGGAACAAAGCAATGCAAATTACAGATGTACGCGTCCGCAAGGTGGCAAAAGAAGGAAAGCTAAAAGCCATTGTATCTATTACTATGGATGAGGAATTCGTAGTACATGATATCAAAGTAATCGAGGGAGAGAAAGGTCTTTTTATTGCCATGCCAAGCAAGAAAGCTCTTGATGGTGAATATCGGGATATCGCACATCCAATCAACTCTGGTACCCGCGACAGGATTCAGACTATTATCCTCGAGCAATATCAAAATGCCTTAGAAGAAACCGAATAATCGTATTCTTTTAAATAATGGTTTATTATGGGTTTACGAAAACGGGACTGTCTATTTCAGACAGCCCCGTTTTTTAGTCTACTTAAGTCCACCATTCTTCTTTTTCAATTTCAAAATGCATCTTTTTCCCATTCACCGGATGTTTAAATTCCAACTTATAAGCGCACAAATGTATCTGCTGCCATCCCTCTGCCTCTGTAGCTTTTGGATTATATTTTGTATCGCCTGTCAGAGGGCAACCCATATGTGCCATCTGCACACGGATCTGGTGATGACGGCCTGTATCCAGATGTATCTCAAGCAAAGTCTGCACATCTTTCGACTCAGCCTTTTTCTCTTCTGTCTCCAGCACCCGGTAGCTCAGTCTCGCGATTTTCGCCCCTCTGGTATTCGCCGTGCACACCCTGGATACATTATTTTTCCCGTCTTTTACCAGATAATCTTCCAGCGTTCCTTCCGTATTTTCCGGTACACCGTCCACAAGTGCCACATAATATTTTCCGAATCGACCTGTCTGCAACACCTGATTTAGCCCACGGGCTGCCTTTTCATTTTTGGCAAATACTAAGACTCCCTTTACCGGCTGGTCTAACCGATGAATCACAGCCACATATGGTTCTTTTCCCACCGGATTCTTCTGATACAGATAGTTTTTTACCCAGCGTTCCATATCCATATTTCTTAAACTCTTACTCTGCGTAGCTATTCCACGCGGCTTGATGACCACTAATATATCTGCATCTTCATATAATATTTTGATTTCTTTATTCCTCATTGTTCTGCCCACTACTTTTCTATCTCTATTCTTTGATATGGAATCTTCATCTGTTCTAATAGCTGACCTTCTCGTTTCTGACACGTAAATATAAGTACCTGATTTTTATTGCGATAGAGCCACTCCAGTGTTCTCTCCAGGCGTTCCTCATCATAATATACAAAGGTGTCATCTAACACGACCGGACACTCTTCTGCCCTTAACATATCATCCGCCGCCATTCGAAGTGCAAAATAAACCTGCTCAATAGTTCCGCGGCTCACCTGATCCAGATTCACTGACCTTTCTTCTGTCATAAGACCGATCTCCTCATTTGCATCCATCGTAATCTTCGTATATTTTCCGCCGGTGATCTTGCAGACGATCTGAGACATTCTGCGGTTCATTTCTTCCCGCATACGCTTTTCTACACCTCCGGACAATTCATTGATCCTGACCATTGCCAGATCTACCGCCCGACGTTTTCTATCGTATTCTTTGTACTCATCACCCAACTCTTCCAGTTCTTCCAAACGTTCCTGAAGGTTACTGTACTGAACCTGCTTATCTTTCAGTTCTTCTGCAATATGCTCATCTTCCCACTTCAAACGTTCCAGAGAGACCTTTTCTTCCTCCGGCATGATTTCTTCTAACATCAGTTCCGGCGGCGTTTTTTCCTGCTTTTTCCCTTCTTTCATGCGATTCCAGATATATAATCCGCAGGCAAGGAACAAAATAATCGACACCATATATCCAAGCGGCTTCGGAAGTATAAAATTAGGCAGAATGATCAACACAAGAAATGCCAGTATCTCTATCGGATGGATACGCCATTTGCTTGGACGAAGTTCATCCATCACCCCTCTGTGGCCTTCCGCACTCCATTTCTTTTCTTCTCTCTCTTTGCGGCACTCAATTTCCTCTCTGATATTTTCCGCCTTTTCTTCTAATTCATGGACATCACGCCAGATATATGAGGCTTCCTGTTCAATAGATTCTCTCTCTTTCTGCGTAGTATCCAGTGCTTTTTTTGCCTGTCTCTCCAGTTCTTTTTTTCGCTCTCTCAGATGTAAAAGTGCCTGATTCAGATCCAGTTCCCCATTCCCGGTAGAATAATAATTGGTCGCATAATTCTTTAGCTCTGCGGCCAGCGTCTGCCCAGGTCTCACTTCCAGTTGTTTCACAGAAATGGTATTATCATAGCTGTTAGCATTCAGACCATTTAGCAACATCTCCAGATCGCCATCCTCTACCGATAATACTTCTCCGTCATCCAGGCAGACCAACGACACACTTTTCGAATAGCGGTCAAAGTTTCTCTCTATCCGAAATGTCTTACCTCCACTTAAAAATGTCATTCCTCCTGCATAGTAATTCGGATTCTCCCAGGGCTCATATTTGGAAAAGGTATCTTTTGCGGCTGCTCTCCCACGGCCTCTTTCTATCCCGAACAACATTCCTTTTATGAATGTATGAAGCGTCGATTTCCCCGACTCATTTTCACCGTATATTAAATTTATTCCGTCTTCCAACTGAATCTTTGTATCGAAAATCTTTCCAAAATTTTTAATATCAAGTTCTCTAAGTTCCATATATTAACCCCTTCTGGTCTCCATCAGTGCCTGAACCCCCGCACAGAGTGCCAGATATTCTATGCTGTCTTCATCATATTCCCGCAGGCTCTCAATATACGCCCCCAGAATATTATCTGCATTCTGAAGCCGCAATTTTTCGAAATCATACGCAGGCTTCGTTGCATCGATCAACTCCACGATATTTCCACAATTCTCTATACTCTCATGATTATACTGCATCTGCGGATCTCTGAATCCCGTCAGCGTGATCTTATAGATATTCTGCGCTCCGCGCTCCTGCATCTGCTCACGCACTTTCTCCATGAGCTCATACCCCGTCATTTTTTTATTTACTTGTACATCCATATGGATATATTCTCTCACTGCGCACGGAATAAATCTCGCCTTACAGCCCTTGTTTGTAATCTCTCCCTGTACATATCCGTGAGGACCAATATCATTCTTATCCACTGGTTCCAGTGCTCCTGCATAATAAGCCAGATTTTCCTTAAGCACCTGTGGCTTATGAATATGTCCCAACGCAATGTAATCGAACCCCGACTGCAACAGTTTCTGCTTATGGATCGGAATATGTTTCTCATCACCTCCATGTGCCAACAGTATTTCATATTTTTGCTTATGCTGAGGTGTCACGATATCATAGCGTGCATCCGGAATCTCCCGTGTCACGTAACTAAGTCCATATACCGCTGTTTTCAAAGAAGGAATCTCTACACAGGAGACCAGTCCGGTTCTAATCATCTGCACATTATCCGCCCAGACAAACGTCCGGTAATATGAATCTTTCTTCATATAGTCATGGTTTCCCGCTACCAGAACAATCTTCGTATCCGGAATCGTACTAAACAGATAATTTACTTCTTTCAGCTCCCTTAGAAGTGGTTGTCTGTGAAACAGATCTCCTGCAATCAGTAACAGATCTATCTGTTCTTCTTTACATTTCCGGATGATCATCTCCAGAGCGTTCCATATTTCCTTTGTCCGCCTTTGTCCTAACAGCCTTCCTGCCTCTGGTCTTGCCCCCAAATGGACGTCTGCGATGTGTATGAATTTCATCTGTTACTCCCTCGTCATTTTCATTTTCTTTCACTGGCAGATCTACGATAAATTGCGTTCTCATATCATCACTTTTCGCGCGGATCATGCCATCATGCAACTCTACGATTTCTTTTGCAATTGCAAGTCCCAATCCTGCACCGCCTGTTCCACTGGATCTCGATCCATCCACGCGGTAGAATTTCTCGAATATTGTCTGAAGCATCACTCCCGGAATCTTGTCTCCCTGATTCGTGAAAATGATCTCTATCATTTCTTTCTTCTGCTTTGCTTCAATCTCTATCGTCGTATCCGGATAACAGTAAGCAATCGCATTTCGCAAAATATTGTCAAATACTCGTGCCAATTTATCCGGATCTCCATATACCATCAGATTCTCCTCTACGCGAACCTCACAGGACAAATGCTTATCCTGCAACACTCCGTAGAGCTCATCTGCCAACTGCTCTAGCATCAGCGACAGATTGATCTCCACTGGTTCCAGTTCTATGTTCTGAAGATTGTACCTGGTAATATCAAAAAATTCCTGGATCAGCTCTCCAAGACGAAGTGACTTATCCAGTGCAATGTGCGTGTATTTCTCGCGCTCTTCCTCCGGCATATCCGGTCTGGAATCTAACATACTAAGATAAGCGACGATAGAAGTCAACGGTGTCTTCAGATCATGTGCCAGAAAAAGTAACATATCGTCTTTCTTCTTCTCGCCTTCCTCTGCTTCCAACTCCTGGCGTTTCAACGTTGCCTTGATTTCATTCAACCGAATCTCAATCGGTTTCAACTCCGTGATCAAATGAATCGGTTCGTTGGAATCTGCCACTATATTTTCAATTCCCACACCTACCTGATCCAGATATTTGGTCAGTCTGGATAGCGATACATAGAAAAACAGCGCAAACAATAAAAGGAAACCAACGATCACAAAAAATAACTTATTATCACCGATCAGCTTCCAGTATAAGTTTACCGCTGTCTGTTCATTCATATTAAAATGCTGCAATATATTTACAAATACATTGGCAAGGTCATCATTGTAAATACCATCAATTACATAATTCAAAAGAAAAATGCCGACCAGCAAGGTCACCGCAGTGACCAGCACAGTCTGCAATAATATACTGAATTTAAGTTTCCGATAATTATTCTTCAACTTTATAACCTACTCCCCATACTGTCTTGATAAAATCAGACTTTCCTGTCGGTCCACTCATCTTCTCTCTGAGATGTCTGATATGTACCATCACCGTATTGTTACTGTTCTTATAATATTTTTCATGCCATACCTTCTCAAACAGTTCTTCAGAGCTGATGACTTTTCCACGGTTCTCGCAGAGAAGCCACAGCACATCAAACTCTATCGGTGTCAGCGTAAGCGGCACTTCATTATAGATACATTCATGGGAGGTCTTGTTAAGCACAAGCCCTCCGAAATCAATCACATCTCCATCGTCCTTTCCACCGTCATTGTACTGCGTAGAGCGCCGGATCTGTGCCTTTACTCTGGCTACCAGCTCTAATGGATTGAACGGTTTCGGAATATAATCATCCGCCCCGAGAGTCAGTCCGGTGATCTTATCCATATACTCCGTCTTGGCCGTCAGCATAATAACAGGAAATGTATATTTTTCACGGATCTGCTTCAGGATCTGAAATCCATCAATATCCGGAAGCATAATGTCCAGAATCGCAAGGTCGATCTTCATTCGATTAATACATTCCAGAGCTTCCTCACCCGTATAAAACTTGTAAACGTCATACTGATCATTCTGAAGATATAATTCTATAACGTCCGCAATCTCCTTCTCGTCATCTACTACCAGGATATTCATACAACCCCTCCTGTTCCTGTTGGTTTCTGTCGATATTTCTTATCATTCACAATGATTTTAGCAGATTATTCTTACAGTTCACAGTTATTTAC
>ERZ773103.3776-NODE-3776-length-11940-cov-3.711990_pt1 | contig 11940 bp, 7 predicted proteins | sample MGYA00511118_ERZ773103 | MGnify/ENA primary metagenome ERZ773103 (study PRJEB29015, sample SAMEA2737821) | human gut metagenome | biome: human gut; feature: human-associated habitat; material: faeces | place: China | collected 2012 ... | reverse complement strand
AAAATTATGACGGTTTTATACATCATTTTACTTGCCATTGTGCAGGGAATTACAGAGTTTTTACCGGTCAGCAGTTTCGGACATCTCTGTTTTCTGCAGAATTTTCTCGGTATGGAGCACGGATCGGGGGTCCTGCTTGAGACCATGCTGCATCTGGGAACACTGGCAGCAATTTTTATGACATTCCAGAAGGACATACGACACCTTGCGTTCGAAGCGCTGGACATGTTTATGGATCTGATCGGAAATGCAAATCTGTACATACACAACAGAAGGACAGGAGATCAGCTTCATTATACACGCATTATCAGTAATGTATATCGGAAGTTTGTGGTTTTGCTTCTTGTATCTATGATTCCGACTGTATTTCTGGGTTATACTGCAAGACGACTGGTTTCGGTATCCGCTACGTCCGTATTGATTCCGGGGGCCGGAATTCTTGTGACAGGTATTCTTTTGCTGGTTATTGATTTGAGCCGTGTTGGTGGTACGAAGGCAGCGAAAGATGCCCATTTTTCTGATGCAATGTGGATCGGTATCTGTCAGGGACTTTCTGTATTTCCGGGACTTTCCAGAAGTGGACTTACGATCAGTGCGGGATTAATGAGTGGATTTTCACGCACATTTGCGGTTAAATATTCTTACATATTATCAATCCCGGCAATCATCGGTGCGATGATCATGGAGCTTGGTCAGTTCGGCTCCGCAGACATGACAGTAGGACTTGGATTTGCCTATGTATTTGGCATGATCATTGCGGCAGTGGTCGGCATGTTTGCGATACGTACCTGCCTGCGCCTGGTGCATAAAGGAAAATTCCGCTACTTTGCTTATTATTGTTTCCTTGCAGGATTTATTGCCCTGATAACGAATTCTGCATTATAAAGCTTGAAATTTTAGGAGGGGTGCCAGAGTGGCAGCAACAAAGAAACCGACCAACCGAAAAGGGACCGGCAGGTCTTCTTCCGGACGTAAAAATACAAAAAAGAAAACGACAGCGAAACAGAGTGTAACCAGTGGATTTCAGACAGAAATTATTCTGCTTATAATTCTGGCAGCTTCGATCATTCTGATTTTCAGTAACCTTGGAATGGGAGGCACTGTCGGTGCAACGATCAGCGCGGCATTTTTTGGCGTGATGGGCATCCTTGCGTATCTGTTTCCGCTTCTGATCTTCGGATGTGCGGTCTTTCTGGTATCGAACCGCAGGAACCCGCTGGCATACAAAAAGGCGCTTGCGGTACTGGTATTTGGTATCTTTCTGTGTGGACTGATCCAGCTTCTGACGGAAGGATATATGCCGAGTATGACACTGGCTGATTATTATTCTGTAAGTTCAGTTTATCATACCGGTGGAGGCGTGATCGGCGGCGCAATCTGTATTTCGACTACCTCTGCATTTGGTGTGGCGGGTGGTTATGTGATCATTGTTCTTGTATTATTGATTTCTCTGATCCTTGTAACGCAGAAATCTTTCTTCGGATTTGTGTTCCGTGTGTGGGATGCTGTCTGTGCGCTTGCACGTGATGGCCGCGATATGTATATGGAAGGTCAGCCGGAACGTGACCTGAGAAAAGAACTTCGCGTACAGGAACGCCGTCAGCGAAAAGAAGAACGTCAGGCACAGCGTATCCGTGAACTGGAGGAAGCACTGGCAGAAGATGCAGAAGATGAAAATGCTGCAGCAAAGGCAGAAAAAGAGAATGCAGGAGAAACGGAAGCGTCTAAAAAATCGGCATCGAAAAAGAAACGTACAGATTTCTTGAAGGTACGAAGCTGGCGCCTTGTGAAAATAAAACCGAAGATATGGGGACTCCTGTGCCATTGCAGGAAGCAGACTTTGAAATCCATCGTGCAGAGCCGGTATATGAAGAACCTGTATATGAAGAACCCGTATACGAAGAACCAGAAGTGCATGAGGAGCAGGGCGTTGAACCAGAAGAGGAGATGCCTTATGAAGAACCGCAGGATAACTATGTGACTGAGCTGCATCGCGATTACGGTGCACCACAAGAGATTTATCCTGAGGCAGAGTCGGATTACGACCCACAGCCGGCACAGAGCGAAACAGTGTATAAATCAGATGCGACAGTCGATGCGTCAGAATCTCAGCCGACTGTTGTTGCGGAAAAAGTCCCTTCACAGCCTGCTAAGAATCCAAAATCTTCTCCGAAGGAGATCGAGAACGGAATTCAGAACATCCAAAAAGAAATTATACAGAAGAATGAAGGGGTCAAAAAGGAATATCATTATCCGCCGCTGAAGCTTCTGAAGCGTGGTGACGGTAAATCACAGGGAGATTCTGACGAACATCTTCGCAAAACAGCGAAGAAACTGCAGGATACACTGCATAACTTCGGGGTGAATGTCACAGTCACAAATGTAAGCTGTGGACCGACAGTTACCCGTTATGAACTCCAGCCGGAGATGGGCGTAAAGGTAAGTAAAATCGTAAATCTTGCAGACGATATCAAGCTGAACCTTGCGACACCGGATATTCGTATCGAAGCACCGATACCGGGAAAGGCAGCCGTGGGGATCGAGGTTCCGAACAAGGAGAACAGCCCGGTCATGCTGAGGGATCTTCTTCAGTCAGAGGAGTTTAAAAATGCAAAATCCAAGTTGTCCTTTGCAGCAGGTAAGGATATTGCCGGAAAACCGGTAGTGGCAGATATTGCCAAGATGCCGCATCTTCTTATCGCCGGAGCAACCGGCTCCGGAAAATCCGTCTGCATCAATACGCTGATCATCAGCATCCTTTATAAGGCTACACCGGATGAGGTGCGTCTGATCATGATCGATCCGAAGGTGGTGGAGCTCAGTGTATATAACGGGATCCCGCACCTGTTCATTCCGGTGGTCACAGATCCGAAGAAAGCGGCCGGTGCGCTGAACTGGGCTGTTTCCGAGATGACCAGCCGTTACAATGCCTTTGCGGAATATGGGGTACGTAATCTTGGAGAATATAACAAAAAGGTTGCCAATATGCGGGTCCCGGAGGGAGAAAAGGCACCTGAGAAGATGCCGCAGATCGTGATCATCGTGGACGAGCTTGCGGATCTTATGATGGTTGCGCCGGGAGAAGTTGAGGATGCGATCTGCCGTCTGGCCCAGCTGGCACGTGCAGCTGGTATCCATCTGATCATTGCTACCCAGAGGCCATCGGTCAATGTCATCACAGGTCTGATCAAGGCCAATATGCCGTCCAGGATCGCATTTTCCGTATCCTCCGGCGTGGATTCCAGGACGATTCTGGATATGAACGGTGCCGAGAAGCTTCTTGGCAAGGGCGATATGCTGTTTTATCCTCAGGGGTATCAGAAGCCGGCCAGACTGCAGGGTGCTTTTGTTTCAGATGAGGAGGTCAGTGCAGTCGTAGAATATGTTTCTGACAAAAACCAGGGTGCTGTTTATGATACCTCCATCGAGAAGCAGGTCAATACAGCCGGTGTCCCGGGAGGAGCCGGCGGCGGTGACAGAGATGTCTATTTTACAGAAGCCGGTAAATTTATCATTGAGAAGGAAAAGGCCTCCATCGGTATGCTCCAGCGTATGTTCAAAATCGGATTTAACCGTGCGGCAAGGATCATGGATCAGCTTTGTGACGCAGGAGTGGTAGGTCCGGAGGAAGGAACCAAGCCAAGGAAGGTTTTGATGTCAGCAGAAGAATTTGAGAATTATCTGGAGGAGAACGGCGGATGAAAATAAGTATCCTGACAGTAGGGAAGATCAAGGAAAAATATCTGCGGGATGCCATTGCGGAGTATTCCAAGCGCCTTGGGCGTTACTGCAAGCTGGAGATCATAGAAGTGTCCGACGAAAAAACACCGGATAATGCCAGCGAAACAGTAGAAGATGCCATTCGGAACAAGGAAGGGGAGCGTCTTCTTAAATATATCCGGGATGATGCGTTTGTGATCACTCTGGAGATCGGAGGCGAACAGCTGACCTCTGAGAACTTCGCACGGAAGATCAACGAGCTGGGAATACGTGGGACCAGCCATATCCAGTTTGTGATCGGCGGCTCTATCGGTCTTGGAAAAGAAGTACTGAAGAGATCAGACTATGCTTTAAGCTTTTCGAAGATGACATTTCCTCATCAGCTGATGCGTGTGATCCTTCTGGAACAGATCTACAGAAGCTACCGCATTATCAGCGGAGAGCCATATCATAAATAAAATATTTGCTTTATCAGAGAACCGGTTTTTTCTATTTTCGAAAAAGCCGGTTTTTTATGAGAAAATATACTAAAAAGATAAAATACCTTGAAAAAGATTGACTAGACTAACTTACTGTTGTATAACAAAGTTATAGGAAATTAACAATATAACAGAGGGAGTTTTCCGGTATGAAAAATATAAAGAGTAAATCTGCTACAGCACTGGCTGTCGGTATGTCCGTAATTCTTGGAGCAGGAAATATGGTATTGGCAGCAGATAACAGGATCAGTAAGGAAGAAACTGTTTATATTAATGCAGAGGCGGACGGGACTGTTAAGGAGATCACAGTCTCAGAATGGCTGAAAAATTCAGGAGAAGCTTCCGGTTCGTCGATCAAAGATGTTTCAGATCTTACTGAGATTAAAAATACAAAAGGTGATGAGGAATACACCCAGAAGGGACAGGAGCTTACCTGGGAAAACGATGGGAAAGATATTTATTACGAGGGAAAAACAGAGAAAGACCTCCCTGTAACAGTGAAATTTACCTATGAACTGGATGGAAAAGAGATCAAGCCCAGCGATCTTGCAGGAAAATCCGGACATCTGAAGATTCATGTTACCTATCAGAACAATACGAAAACAACCAAAAAAGTCAATGGAAAATCAGCAGAACTGTATTCTCCGTTTATGATGATCACTGGCATGATCCTTTCCACAGATCATTTTTCAAATGTGACAGTTGATAATGGAAAAGTTGTAGAAGATGATTCCAGAAACATCGTTCTTGGAATAGCTATGCCCGGTCTGAAAGAAAGCCTGGATCTCTCAAAAGATGTGGAAGATGATATTACCATTCCGGAGGATTTTACAATGGAAGCGGAAGTGACAGAATGTGAGATGACATCTTCTTTTACAGTGGCTATGCCAGACGTGCTGGATGAGATCGATCTGGATGATCTTGCCAGTGTTGATGATCTGCAGGAGTCCATCAGCAAGATGACAAAAGCTGCTTCCAGGCTTTTAAAAGGAACGAAGTCTCTTTATAAAGGAACCGATACGCTGAATACCAAATATAAAGAATTTGATCAGGGAATTTCAACACTGGCAACAGGAGTTTCCTCTTTAAGCTCCGGCGTTCAGAAACTGGACAGCGGAGCAGAAACCCTGACAAGCGGGGCATCTGCATTAAGCAGCGGAGCCTCCCAGCTGGCGCAGGGAGTTTCTGTTTATACCTCAGGAACAAATTCTCTTGCATCAGGCATAAAACAGTATAATGCTGGCGTTGATACCTTGAACAGCAGTATGCCGCAGGTTGCAGAAGGCGTAAATTCATATACAAAAGGTGTTGACAGTTACGTTTCCGGCGGAAGCCAGCTTTCTGACGGAATTACCTCCTATGTGAAGGGGGCAACAGATCTGACAGACGGTGTAAAAGAATACATAAGCGGAAATAATGCTCTTTCAGAGAATATGATCCAGTATCTGAATAGTATCAGGAATATTCTTGATGGAATGGATACGCTGGTACCAGGAATAGATACAACAGTGAAAAGTACATTGGAAGCGGCAGAACAGTTAAAGGCTCTTGGAGAGGCCATTGACGCAGAATCACTTGCAGGTATTACTGATGATACGGCAGACTTTGGCGAAGCTGCATCTGCTTATTACGAAAAAGTACAGAACTATACTGCAGGTGTAGAACAGCTTGGTCAGAAAATCGCAGAGCTGAAAGAACAGATATCCCTGGCTGATGAAGCAGATGATTCTCAGATATCCGGTGCTGTGCAGACTGCTGCGGATACTCTGAAAAGCAATGCAGACACCATGAATGGTCAGGCATCAGTTATTGAAAGCTGGATCGGAAGCAATAGCTCTGCGCAGGTGGATACCTCAGCAGTGGACAGCGAAGTTGACACAGTCAAGAATAATCTTTCAGCAGCTGAATACGCATTATCCGATATTGATTACAGTTCTATGGATGAAGGAACAAAAGCAGCTGTACACGCAGCCCTTGGGGCTGTGCAGGCAGCAAAGAACAGTGCGGAGGGCATTGATACCTCTTCTCTGAAAAATCAACAGACAGATACTTCTCAGTTAAAATCAGCAGCTGACACACTGAAAAATGTAGCATCTGAATCAGAGAAAATATCCGAAACAACCAGAACAGCAGCCGAAAGTCTGAACAGTCTGGAGAATACAACTTCTTCTCTTGTGGCAGTTCTATGCAGTCTGGAAGAAAATGTAGATCAGCTCAATGAAACGGCACAGAATCTGATTGCAGAAGGCAAAGACGTAAAAGCAGATGGCAGCACCCTTTCAGAAAAAGGAGCAAAACTCTCCACCGCAATGGCCGATATGAATAAAGATTTTACAGATATTGAGAAAAAACTTCCGGAGATCCGTAGCGGAATCAGCACTTTAAAAGATACTGCCGATGCGCTTGCAAAAGAAAATTCCCAGCTGCAGTCCGGCTATGAAAGTGGTCTTTCCGAAGGAAGCGCAGGTCTTCAGACAGCAGCAAACTCTCTTGTAAAAGCCGGAAAAGAAATCACCTCCGGTATCACAGTTCTTCAGGGCAAAAAGAATGCCAATGCGAATGCCCTGCAAAGCGGAGCCTCATCTCTGAAAAAGGCAGAGAAAACTCTGACATCCGGAAGTAAACAGATACGCGAAGCCATTACAAAACTTCAGACAGGCATTCAGACAATTTCTGCAAACAGCAGTAAACTGACATCCGGAGCAGACCAGCTTTCCTCTTCTGGAAGTCAGCTGAACAGCGGAGCCAGTAAACTGGCTTCAGGAGCAGGTACTCTTGTAACGGGAACCCAGAGCCTTAAAACAGGAACATCTGCCCTTTCTTCAGGAGTGGGATCTTTACAGAGCGGAGCTGATAAATTAAAAGATGCCAGTTCGCAGGTGCAGGAAGGAATCAGCAAACTAAGTGACGGAGCGAAATCCTTAAGTGACGGCCAGTCGAAATTCTATAAAGAAGGCGTAAAGAAACTGGATGATGCAGTAAACAAAGATCTGAAAGATGTGATCGACAGATTCAAGGCCCTGAAATCTGAGGAAGTTTCCTACGACAGCTTTACTTCGCGTGCAGATGGCATGGACGGAAGCGTGAAATTTATTTATGAGACAGAGCCGATCGAAGTCGACGAAAAAAATTAAAAACTTTACATCATATCGCAAAAGGTGCTGCTGAACATGGAGTAAACAATAACTTGACAATTCCCTGATTTGTAGTATGATAAGAAAAGAGTAGCACTCGAGATAAAAGAGTGCTAATAATACAGAAAGAAGGAAATCATTATGGCATTAAAACCAGTTCAGGACAGAGTGATCGTGAAGTATTTTGAGACAGAGGATAAGACAGCATCCGGCATTGTACTTCCGGATAGTTCCAGGGAGAAGACACAGCAGGCAGAGGTTATCGCAGTAGGTGGCGGTAAGGTAGTAGACGGTAAAGAAGTACCGGTACAGGTGAAACCGGGCGACCGTGTTATCTATGGTAAATACACTGGAACTGAGATTAAATATGAAGGTGAGAAATATCTGGTGATCAATGCCGATGATATTATTGCCATTGTAGAGGAATAATGAAGAATTTCTACCGCAATTTTCTGAAACTGTGTTCCATGCTGGTGCTGCAGAATGTGGTGACTTTAAGTGTTAATCTTGCAGATAATATCATGCTTGGTGCATTCAGTGAAACTGCATTATCCGGTGTAACGACTGTGAATCAGGTACAGTTCGTCTTTCAGCAGCTGCTTATGGCACTGGGAGACGGACTTGTCATATTTGGCAGCCAGTACTGGGGAAAGAAGGAAACGCAGCCGGTAAGAAAGATCAGTGCCTGGGCCATGCGCACAGGCCTTTTTATTGCCCTGATCCTGTTTATACTGGCAAGCTTTTTTCCGAGACAGCTGCTTGGGCTTTTTACAACAGATCAGACGATCATTGAGGCAGGAATGTCCTACCTGACGATCATCCGGTTTACATATTTTTTCTTTGCCATTACTCAGATTCTGCTGGCAACACTTCGGTGTGTGGAGATCGCAGGGATTGCATTTGCCCTGTCTGTAATGACGTTGGTGATCAACTGTACCATTAACTGGATCCTGATCTATGGACATTTTGGGGCACCCGGAATGGGAGCGGCAGGAGCAGCAGTGGGAACACTGACAGCCCGTATTGTGGAAATCTGCGTGCTGATCATCTATATCAGCAGAAAACAGGGGTGGATTGGTATTCGTCTTAAAGATTATCTTAAGACAGACTGGGAATTTGGCCGGAAATACTATAAAGTAGTCTGTCCGCTTCTTGTGATACAGGGGCTCTGGGGAGTGAATACAGCTCTTCAGACTGTGATCCTGGGGCATATGACAGCGGCGGCTATTGCAGCCAACAGTGCGGCATCCAACCTGTTTTTGATGGTGAAATCAGCAGCAGTGGGGGCAGCATCCGCGGCATCAGTTACCATGGGTAAGACAATTGGCTCCGGAGATCTGGATCTTGCGAAGCTTTATTCCAGGAAGCTTCAGAAGCTGTTTGTAGTTATGGGACTCACCTGTGGCGTACTTTTGTTCTTTATTCGGATTCCGGTATTAAGCCTTTATCAGCTTTCGCCGGAAACAAGGAATATGGCCAATACATTTCTGATCATTTTAAGTGTTGTGATGGTGGGAATGTCTTATCAGATGCCTACCAACGGAGGGATCATCCGTGGAAGTGGCAGCATTGCATATTCCATGAAAGTGGATCTGATCAGCACCTGGGTTGTTGTGATCCCTCTGTCTGCATTTATGGCTTTTGTGGTAAAAGCATCTCCGGCGGTTGTAGTGTGCTGCCTGAATGCAGACCAGATCTTCAAATGTGTGCCGGCGTTTATCAAATGCAACTACGGTCATTGGATCAAAAACATGACGAATTAAATAACGCTACATTCAGATCAAAAATATCCGGGATTTTCTTTACAGAAGTCCTGGAGATTTTTTATATAAAATATTTCTTGACGCATCCTGTTTCTACAGGTAGAATAATATATAAGATTTTATCGAAATGCAGTGAGAAAATCCACATAAATTCCCGGATAAACTTGACAATGAATAGAAGATATAGTACTATTCTACCTATATCATACTAACCCAGTGGGAAAATGGAGATATTCACTGGATCAGAGGAGGAACTAAGAGATGAGAAAAAAAGTACTGGCAGCACTTCTTGCAGCTGCAGTAGCAGGAACTACAGTTTTTGCAGGAACAGCGGTTTTTGCAGCAGAGAATACAGAAGAAGCCAAGGCAGAGGGCGGTAATATCACTATTGCAGAGACAGCAGACCCACAGAATATCAATCCACTTTATGTTATAGATCAGACAAGCTTTGATATGATGCAGGCACTGTACAGCCCGTTTTTTGAGATCGTGAACGGAGAGATGTATTACGGAAACGGACTTTGCGAAAGTGTAACAGCCAACGATGATGCCAGCGAATTTACCCTGAAGCTGAAAGACGGACTGAAATGGCATGATGGTGAGCCGCTTACAGCAGATGATGTTGTATTTACCATGCAGGTTCTGGTAGATGAGAAGCAGAACGTACCATATGCTTCTTATGGATATGTGAATGACAAGGCTGTAGAGGCGGAGAAGGTAGATGACCTTACAGTGAAACTTTCCCTGGGCTCTTCTTCAGCAGGTTTTCTCGGTGGACTGAGCCAGGTTTACTGCATTCCGAAACACATTTATGAGGGTGTTGAGAACATCGGTGAGAGCGATCTGAACAATAATCCGGTAGGAAACGGACCGTTTAAATTCGAAGAATATAAATCCGGCGAGTACTTTAAAGTAACGAAATTTGATGACTATTTCCAGGATGTAAACCTGGATTCCATCACATTTAAGATCGTTAAGGATTCCAGCTCTGCCAACGCAGCACTTGCAAGCGGCGATCTGGATGCACGTCTGATCAGTGCAGATGATTATGATACAGTCAGCGCATATGATAACGTAAACATCAATACATATAATTCCGGAAGAGTTAACGCGATGTTTATGAACGAGCTGAACGAGGATCTTCAGGATGTAAAAGTACGCCAGGCTATCGCATATGCCCTGAACAAAGAAGAGTTCTGTCAGTTTGCATTCCTTTCCGAGGATTACGCAGAGCCTGCAGACTCCCTGTTTACACCGGATACTCTCTACTATGCAAAACCGGACAACACTTATGATAATGATCCGGCTAAGGCACAGGAGCTTCTCTCTGAAGCAGGCAAGACAAGCCTTTCCCTGAACCTGATGTATATTTCCACAGATAAGACCATGGAGAGCGAGGCACTTTACGTACAGTCTGCACTGGCTAACGTAGGAATCACAGTAAATCTTCTTCCGACGGATGAGTCCACCTTCAAGAACAAAACAAAGGATCCGGAATGTACAGACTATGATCTGGTACTCAGCTTCTATACTTTAGGAGAGGAGCCGAGCCTTTATGCAGATATGTGCTCTTCTGACAGCCGTTCCAACTACTCCAGGATCAAGGATACAGATCTTGATGCACTGTGGGAGAAGGGCAACAGTACAGCAGATGAGACAGAGCGAGGTGAGATATACAAGGAGATCCAGAACACCATCAACGACAATATGTATATCTACCCGATCGCATACTCCAACGGATTTTATGCTGTAAACAAAGAGTTCGGCGGTTTTGATGAGTGCCTGTTAAAAACTATTTACTATGATTACTCTAAAATCTATACACTGGCTGAAAAATAAAAAATATATAAATAAACAGCTGTTGTCTGCAAGGAACAGATAACAGTAATAAACACGGAAAAGGAAGAGGCTGACGCGGTTTTCTGCGCCAGCCGATTTCCTGTTTTCGGGGAAATTAAAGGAGGTACATTTTGAAGAAGATCGTAAACCGTCTGATACAGTGTATTCTTACTCTGTTTATCGTTTCCGTCCTCTGTTTTGCCTTGACAAAAGCAGCTCCGGGAGACCCGGTCCTTACTTATGTAGAGCCGAACATGAGTGAAGAGTACATTCAGAATTTAAGAGAAAGCTTAGGTCTTACAAAGCCCTTATATGAGCAGTATTTTCTGTGGCTTGGAAGGATTTTACACGGAAATTTCGGAAACTCCCTGATGAATAACCGTCCTGTTCTTACACAGATGCTGGAACGTCTTCCTGCAACTGTGATCCTGATGGGAACCAGTATGCTTCTGGGATTTCTCATTGCCATTGTCCTTGGGCTGTATTCCGGAAAAAACAAGAACGGCATCCTGGATAAGATCACCAGTCTTTTCTGTTATGTGGGAATTTCCATTCCGACTTTCTGGTTTGGAATCATGCTGATCTATCTGTTCAGCGTTCATCTCCATATCCTGCCAAGTATCGGTATGCATTCCGATGGAAACCGCTCTTTTGGGGATCTGGTCCTTCATATGGTAATGCCATGTGCAGTCCTGACTTTTGCGAATGCATCGCAGTACATCCGGTACTTAAGAAGCAGTACCATCACAGAGATGTCCTCAGACTATGTTATGGTGCAGAAAGCTTACGGAATGAAAGAATCCGGAATCCTTTTCCGCCACGTTCTGAAAAACGCCATGCTGCCTATGATCACAGTCCTGGGAATGAGCCTGCAGTCACTGGTATCCGGTGCCATTATCACAGAGCAGGTTTTTGCATGGCCGGGAATCGGTCAGCTGGCAGTTACAGCAGTTATGCAGTATGATTATCCCCTGATCATGGGAATCACCATGTTTACTGCACTTC
>ERZ773103.3769-NODE-3769-length-11955-cov-24.090252_pt1 | contig 11955 bp, 10 predicted proteins | sample MGYA00511118_ERZ773103 | MGnify/ENA primary metagenome ERZ773103 (study PRJEB29015, sample SAMEA2737821) | human gut metagenome | biome: human gut; feature: human-associated habitat; material: faeces | place: China | collected 2012 ... | reverse complement strand
ATTATGATTTAGCTACAACTCGTTGGGGACCTGACTATGGTGATCCTACAACTTATTTAACATTAGCTTTAACTAACAACAACAACAACTATGGTCATTGGTCAAATACTGAATTTGATTCAATCATGGAAAAAGTTAACAATGAAACTGATGTTAATGCTCGTTGGCAATTAATGATCGATGCAGAAAAAATTATGATGGATGATTTATGTTACATCCCAGTATTCGAAAAAGGAACTGCTACTTTACAAAATACAAAAGTTAAAAATTTAGGTATTAAACCAGTTGGTGTTCCATATACATTCGAATATGTATCAAAATAGTTCAATCTAAAAAAGAACATAGAGAAGACAACACAATATAGTATTCTGTATTGTGTTTCTTTTTTAAATAAATAAAGGAGGAAAAAAGATGAGTAATTCAACCTTAAAATATATCGGAAAACGTTTAGTTATTTCGTTAATTACTTTATTCGTTATTTTAATGGTATTATTTTTAATGGTTAAATTTTTACCAGGTTCTCCAATTAACAATGAAAAACTAAGTGCTTCAGCCAGAGCTGCTATTGAAGCACAATATGGATTGGATCAACCAATTCCGGTTCAATTCGTACGTTATATTCAAAATATGTTAACAGGGGATTTCGGGGTATCATTTAACTTATACAAAGATATGCAAGTATCTTCTTTAGTAGGAAGTGCTGCAAAATTATCTATGATTTATGGTTTATGTGCAGTTATTATTGGAACAGTTATTGGTATGTTCTTAGGGGTATTTGCTGCGTTACATAAAAATACAATTTGGGATACAATTGCTACAGTTATTTCTGTAATTGGGGTTTCCATCCCATCATTCGTATTTGCAATGTTAATTTTATTATTATTTGCTTCAAAATTAAGATTGTTACCAACTTCATATAGTTCATCGAATGCAATTAAATCATCAATTATGCCAATTTTAGCTTTATCTGTTGGTGTTATTGCAAACGTTGCACGTTTTACTCGTACTGAAATGGTATCAGTTTTAACAAGTGAATATATGACTCTTGCAAAAGCAAAAGGATTAGATCGTAAAACTTTAATTTTCAAACATGCATTAAGAAATGCTTTAATTCCAGTAATCACAATTTTAGGACCTATTTTAGTAAACTTAATGACAGGTACTATGGTTGTAGAAAAAATTTGTTCTGTTCCTGGGTTAGGTAAGTTATTAATTAATAGTATTTTATCAAATGATTATAACATCATTTTATCTTGTTCATTCTTATATGCAGCAATGTATATCTTTATGATGTTAATTATTGATATTTCTTATGGAATTATTGATCCAAGAATTAGATTAGGAAAGGATGATTAATAATGGATTTAGAAAAGATTGAATTTTTACCAGACGATTTTGAATTCGTTGGAGATAAACAAGACATTACTAAAGACGTTGTTGCTCCATCACTTCCTGCTTGGAAAGATTCTTTAAATCGTTTTAAAAAGAATAAAGGTGCCGTTATCGGTTTAATTTGTATTTTAGTTATCGCAGTATTTGCAATTTTTGCACCAATGTTTTCATCTTATAAATTTGATGCAATCAATACAAAAATTGCAAGTATTTCGCCATGTGCTGAACATTTCTTTGGTACAGACACTTATGGGCGTGATTTATTTGTACGTGTTTGGACAGGTACAAGATATTCATTATTTATTGCTGTAGTCGCAATCTTCATTGATGTGATTGTAGGTATGACATACGGACTTATCTCTGGTTATTTTGGAGGTAAAGTTGATTCAGTAATGCAAAGAATTCAAGAAATCATAAACTCTATCCCAACTTTAGTAATATTAACATTGTTATTAATGGTAATGAAAGCATCATTATTCACAATCATCATGGCTTTATCATTTACTGAATGGATTGGTATGTCACGTATTACAAGAGCTCAAGTTTTAAGAGTAAAAGAAGAAGAATTCGTTTTAGCTTCACGTACTTTAGGAGCTAGTAACTTATTTATTATCTTTAAAGAAATTTTACCAAATATTTATAGTCAAATGATTATTATGATTATGATGTCTATTCCAAATGCAATTTTCTATGAAGCATACTTATCATTCGTTGGTTTAGGTTTACCAATTCCAATGGCTTCATTAGGTACATTGATTAATGATGGATTTAACTCAATTACTATCTACCCTTACATGATGGTAATTCCAGTTATTATTTTCTCTATCTTAATGTTAAGTTTCAACTTATTTGGTGATGGACTTCGTGATGCACTTGATCCAACTATGAAGGAGATGTAATTATGGCAGAAAGAGAAAAAATATTAGAAGTCAGAGATTTAAATATCTCTTTTAAAACTGATAGTGGAACTGTTAATGCAATTCGTGGTGTTAACTTAGATTTATATAGAGGTGAAACAATCGCTATCGTTGGTGAATCTGGATCAGGTAAATCTGTTACTACAAAAGCTATTATGGGTATTATGGCTGGTAATGGTTCTATTGACGGAGGTTCTATCAACTATACTTGGACTGATGAACAAACTGGTGAGAAAATTACTAAAGATATTTGTCAGTTAAGTGAAAAAGAAATGCAAAGCGAAATCCGTGGTCGTAAGATTGCAATGGTTTTCCAAGATCCAATGACATCATTAAACCCTACAATGACAATTGGAAATCAAATCATGGAACCAATGATTCATCATTACAATACACCAAAAGAAGAAGCTTATAAAAAAGCAGTTGAATTATTACAATTAGTAGGTATTACTAATGCTGAAAAACGTATGAAAAACTATCCTCACCAATTATCTGGTGGGATGAGACAAAGAATTGTTATCGCAATTGCTTTATCTTGTGATCCTTATGTTTTAATTTGTGATGAACCTACAACTGCATTGGACGTTACTATCCAAGCTAAAATTCTTGAATTAATTCAAGATATTCAAAAGAAAAAAGATTTATCAGTTATTTATATCACACATGACTTAGGTGTTGTTGCTAAAGTAGCTGATTATGTAAATGTTATGTACGCTGGTAAAATCGTAGAGACTGGAACCATTGATGAAATTTTCTATGATCCACGTCATCCATATACTTGGGGATTATTATCATCTATGCCTGATTTAGATACAGATGATGATGAATTATATACAATCCCAGGTACTCCACCAAACTTAGCACATGAAGTAAAAGGTGATGCTTTTGCTCCACGTAATAAATATGCTTTAAATATTGATTTAAGACTTGAACCACCAATGTTTAAAGTACCTGGTAGTACAACTCATAAAGTTGCTTCATGGTTAATGCATGAAAAAGCACCTAAGGTTGAAATGCCAACTGAATTAAAAAACAGATTAGAAAAAATGAAAAAGGAGGGTGTTGAATAATGGAAAATAAAGAACCTATCCTTGTCGTTAAAGATTTAAAACAACATTTTAAAATTAATCGTAACTTTACTGTAAAAGCGGTAGATGGTATTTCCTTTGATATTATGCCAGGCGAAACTTATGGTTTAGTAGGTGAATCTGGTTCAGGTAAATCAACTACTGGTAGAAGTATTATTCGTTTATATAAACCAACTTCTGGATCAATTGTTTTTAATGGTAAAGAAATTGGGGGAAAATTAGATAAAGCAACTGCTAAAGAATTACATACTAAGATGCAAATGATTTTCCAAGATCCAATGGCTTGTTTAAATCCACGTAAAAAAGTTATTGATATCATTGGTCAAGGTTTAGATATTCATAAATCTTATTCTTCTATCGAAGAAAGAAATGAAAAAATCTATGAAATTCTTGAACTTGTAGGTTTATCAAGAGAACATGCTTCTCGTTATCCACATCAATTCTCAGGTGGACAAAGACAACGTATTGGAATTGCTAGAGCTTTAATTATGAATCCTGATTTAATTATTGCTGATGAAGCAATCTCAGCGTTAGATGTATCTATTCAAGCACAAGTTGTTAACTTAATGAAAAAGATTCAAAAAGAAACAGGAATTGCATATTTATTTATTGCGCATGACTTATCAATGGTTAAATATATTAGTGATAAAATTGGGGTATTACATTTAGGACATTTAGTAGAAACAGGGACTACTGAAGAAATCTTTGATAATCCAATTCATCCATATACAAAATCATTATTAAGTGCTATTCCTCATCCTAATCCACGTGTAGAAAAAGTACGTAAATCATTTACTTACGATTATAAAGAAAGTGGAGTCGATTATACAAAAGGTACTGAACATTTAGTAGATGGAACTCATTATGTTTTAGCTACTGATGAAGAATTTGAAAAATGGACAAAAAAATAGTTTAGGAGGCACTTAAGAAGGCAACCTAAAATATTGTAAGAAAATCTTCAAAAAAAGAGAACGAATGCGAAATGTTGTTCTCTTTTTATATAAATAAAAATAATACAAAATAAAAAGGTTGTTATGAAATTATTTATTGAATTTCGTAATAACCTTTTTTGATAATTTCTTTCAATTTTTATTGTTAATAATTGTAAAATTGAAAGCTTTTTTCGATTTGATTGTAAATGCTTACAGAAGATTGACTTACAAGTTGTTGTTAATTATGATGAAGATGTCTTCTAGATAAGAAGATAATTAATTTGAATCTTTTAACCGGTGAAAAGAGGAAATATGATGATTATTGACAAAATGAAAACATTAGACCATTTAACAATTCAAGAAAAGTATTTAGTGGATTATATAATAAATAATCAAGAAGATATTTTAAAAAAGAATATTAATGAACTGGCAAAATTAAGTTATACCAGTAGTGCAACGATTTCTAGGTTGTGTAAGAAACTGGGCTTTAATGGATATAAAGAATTTAAATATCAATATGCGGCTGAATATTCTCATTTACTTGAATTGAAAAATGATTTTAAAATTGAACCTTTTTCAAGTGAGAGTTCAATTGATGATGCTTTAAATAAAATCGAACTTTTACATAAAAGAGCGATAGAGTATACAAAAAGTTTACTAGATAAACAAGTTATAGAAAGAATTTATCAACTTATTAAAAATGCTAAATATATTGAAATTTATGGAACTGGTATTAATTTTTCTTTAGCAGAAATTTATAGTTTGAATTTTGAAGAAGAAGGGGTTATTTCTAAAGCATATAACAGTTTAAATCCAATGCATCTTCAATACTTAAGGCAAAGGAAACCAAATGATACAGTTTGCATTTATTTAACACATACAGGTCAAAATATGGAAATGTTAAAAATAGCAAAGGATATTCGCAAATATCATGCTAAATCAATTGTGATTTGTGATCATAAAAAAAGAGAAATTTGTAAATATTGTGATGAAACAATTGTAATTATGACCACTCAAAATACAACTGAACTATCTAATGCTGTTTATATTGCTTCTTTACAGTATGTTTTTAATATATTTACTTCGTTAAAATTAATAAGTAATTATTCTTATTTAGAAGAAACAACAAAAGCAGTTGATAAATTTAAAATGGGAGAATGATTATGAATAAAAGTTTTCTATGGGGTGGTGCTGTTGCTGCTAATCAATACGAAGGTGGCTATCAAGAAGGACATAAAGGATTAAGTGTAACCGATGTTATGTCAGCTGGTGACGTTGATCACCCTCGAGAAATTTCTTATGAAATATTAGATGATAAATATTATCCTAACCATTATGGAATTGATTTTTATCATCATTATAAAGAAGATATTAAATTATTTGCTGAAATGGGCTTTAAATGTTTCCGTTTAAGTATTTCATGGCCACGGATCTATCCTCAAGGTGACGAATTAGAGCCTAATGAAGAAGGGCTAGAGTATTATGATCATGTTTTTGATGAATGTTTAAAATATGGAATAGAGCCTATTGTTACTTTATCTCATTTTGAAATGCCTCTTTATTTAGCAAAAAAATATGGTGGTTGGAGAAATAGACAATTAATTACATTCTTTGAAAGATATGCGATTACATGTTTTAAAAGATATAGCAAAAAGGTCAAATATTGGATGACATTTAATGAAATTAATAATCTTATAGATACCGATAATCCTTTTAATGCTTGGACTGGAGCAGGTGTTTTATATGAAGATAATGAAAATATTGAACAAACAATGTATCAAATATCTCATTATCAGTTTGTTGCAAGTGCTAGAGCAGTTCAAAGAGCCAAAGAAATTAATGCCTCTATGCAAGTAGGTTGCATGTTGCATTTTGGCCCAATTTATCCTTCTTCTTGTAATCCACAAGATATTCTTGCAGGAATTAAAGCAATGGATAAGAGGTATTTCTTTAGTGATGTTCATGTAAGGGGATATTATCCAACATATACTTTAAAAAAGTGGGAAAGGAGTAATATTCAATTAGATATAACTGATGAAGATTTAAAAGATTTAAAACGAGGTACTGTGGATTATATAGGGTTTAGTTATTATAAATCAACGATTGCAGAATATGATAAAATACATGACTTTATTGAAGTACAAAATCCATTATTAAAGAAAAGTGATTGGGGTTGGGCTATTGACCCTACAGGATTAAGGATTATTTTAAATGAAGTTTATGAAAGATATCAAAAACCAATGTTTATTGTTGAAAATGGTTTTGGAGCTTATGATAAATTAGAAAATGGAATCATTAATGATGATTATCGTATTGATTACTTAAGAAACCATATTTCAGAAATGAAAAAAGCAATTGAGTTAGATGGTGTAGAAGTCATGGGATATACTCCTTGGTCAGCAATCGATATTGTAAGTGCTTCTACTGGTGAATTGGCAAAAAGATATGGATTTATCTATGTTGATTTAGATGACCAAGCTAAAGGTAGTGGAAGAAGATATCGAAAAGCTTCTTTTGAATGGTATAAAAGAGTTATTTCATCAAATGGTGAAATTTTATAGGAGATAAATAATATGAACAAATTTATAAATGAAACATTAGTTATTTATATATCGAAGTTTACAAATACAAAAGTTATAAAGGCTTTAAAGGATGGAATGATGTTTTCTTTACCGTTTTTAATGATAGGATCATTGTTCCTGTTGATTGCCAACTTACCAATTGAATCAGTAAGTAAAGTAATTAGTGAAAGTGGAATAGGAGATGTATGTTCTCAAGTATATTCTTCTACGTTTTCATTAATGGCCTTCTTTACAGTAATAGGAATTACTTATTCTTATTTGAAGAATGATCAAGTAATAACAGCTATAAATGGCGCTTTAACTGGTTTAGCAGCTTTTATTTTATTAACTCCATCTTCTAAGGTATTAGACAGTGGGGAATCAGTTACAGGAATTATTTCTAAAGATTGGACTGCTGGTCAAGGAATGATTTGTGCTATTTTAATTGGTTTTTTAGTTGGATATATTTATTCTTTATGTGTAAAAAAAGATATTAGCATTAAAATGCCAGATGGTGTGCCTAGTGGTGTTGCAGATTCATTTTCGTCACTATTACCAACTGGAATTATTATTACTATTTGTGCAATTATTTATGCTATATGTCACTTTATATTTAATACAACATTTGCAGAACTTATTTATTCGGTAATTCAAATTCCTTTACAAGGAATTACAGATTCGTTCTTTGGCGTTATTATTATGACGGTTGTTATGTCTTTATTATGGTGGACAGGCGTCCATGGTGGTTCTATATGTGGAGGAATTCTTTCACCAATTTTACAAGCAAATATGGCAGCTAATCAAAAAATTATAGATTCAGGATTGCCTCTTACAATTCAAAATGGTGGACATATTTTTACACAACAATTTTGGGACAATTTCTTATGTATGTCTGGTGCTGGAATTGTGATTGGGTTAGTGATTTATATTACATTTTTTGCTAAATCAAAGTCATTACGTAGTTTAGGTAAATTATCCATTGTACCTAATATCTTTAACATTAATGAACCAATTATTTTTGGGACACCAATTGTACTTAATATATATTTATTAATTCCATTTGTTCTTGTTCCTTTAATTATAGGTATAAGTAGCTACTTATTAATGTATATGGGAATTTTACCATTATTTAGCGGGGTTATGGTTCCTTGGACAACACCACCAATTATATCAGGACTTTTGATTGGTGGATGGCGTGTTGCATTATGGCAATTTGTGATGATTGTTGTATCTTTTGTTATTTATTTACCATTTATTAAAAAAATAGATACTTTGGAATTAAATAAAGAAAATCAAAAGTAAATTATAAGAAATACAAATATTTAATCTTAATATCAAAAAGTCGTGAAAAATCACGGCTTTTTTTGTAATACTACTAAGTTAAGAAATTAAGTTAATACTTTTGCTTTATTTATTGTCTAAGAAATCCACACGATTTTTTGTTACTGCTTATTTAGAAGCAGTGTTTTTTAAAATATGAAGTAAGATTTGAACTTGTTTTTCCATCATAGTAAGTGAACAATATTCATAGGGTCCATGATAGTTAAAACCACCTGTACCAAGATTAGGACAAGGAAGTCCTTTGAATGTTAAACGTGCACCATCTGTACCACCACGAATTGGTGAACAATAAGCATCTAAACCATTTTCTTTAATGGCAGCTAAAGCTTGTTCAACAATGAACATATGATCTTTTAGAGCTTCTTTCATGTTTAAATAACTTTCTGTAATCGTTACTTCAACAATTTGATAACCATATTTTTTATTTAAGAACTCTGCAATGTCTTTAAAGTCTTGGCATTGTTTATTTGCTTGTTGTAAGTCATGGTTACGAATAATATATTCAGCAACTGTTTCTTCACAAGTTCCTTGAATCGAGTGAAGGTGATTAAATCCTTCATAACCTTCTGTTGATTCAGGGCGCATATGCACAGGTAAAAGTGAATCAAATTCATAGGCAACACGCGTTGAATTGATCATTTTATTTTTAGCACTTCCTGGATGAATACTTCTTCCATGGACTTTCACTTCGGCACTAAATGCGTTAAAGTTTTCATATTCAACAATGTGAATATCTCCACCATCAATGGTATAAGCATATTGTGCATTGAAGTAATCAACATTAAAGTGATCACTACCATGTCCAATTTCTTCATCAGGTGTAAAAGCAATTTGAATATCATTATGTTTAAATTCTGGATGATTATAAATATATTCCACCATTTGCATAATGATTGCAATACCAGCTTTATCATCAGCTCCTAATAAAGTTGTTCCATCTGTAGTAATTAAATCATGATGAATAAGTTGTAAGAGTTGAGGATATTGTTCAGGGTCTAGATAAAGTTCTTTATCTTCATTTAAAGTAATTTTTTGACCTTGATAATCTTTGATAATTTGTGGATGAATATCTTTACCACTTGCATCAGGAGAAGTATCCATGTGGGCAATAAAACCTATAACATCTCCTTGATGATTATTATTACTAGAAATTGTTCCATAAACTACACCAAATTCATCTATTTTTGCGTTTTCAATTCCTAATGATTTTAATTCTTCAACTAAATAATTTCCTAATTTTAATTGTTTTGAAGTTGAAGGAACAGTATGTGAATAACTATCTGATTGCGTGTCAAAACTCACATAATTTAAAAACCTTTCTTTAATTTCCATTTGTCTTCCTCACTTTCTTTTCTATTATACAACGACTTATAAAGAACTTCTATGAAAAGAGTTTACAAATTTTAAATTGTATGTTACCATACAATTCGTAGCCGAACAAAATAGGAGGAATGATATGTATAGAGATCCCATTGGACATCGTATTAAGACCATAAATAACCTAATGAGAAAAACAATGGATAAGAAAACAGGTCAAAGGCCTGATCGTGTAACTTTAATGCATTGTTGGATCATTGGGTTTGTTCAAGATAGAGAAGATAGTGGGCTTGATACATTTCCTAAAGATATAGAAAAAGAATTTTCAATCAATCGTTCTACGACATCAGAAATGTTGAAATTGATGTGTAAAAAGGGAATGATTGAACGAGAAGAAGTAGAATATGATGCAAGATTAAAGAAAATCGTTTTAACAGAATCTTCAAGAAATCATAATTGACAAATTGAAGATAAGATGAAAGAAATGCATCAAAAACTTATTAAAGATTTATCTGAAGAAGAAATAAATATGTTTATTAAAATATCCGATAAATTAATTAATAATATCAAAGAAGATTTATAAATATTCATGAAGTTCGGTAAATGAATAGGAAAGGAAGTCAATTATGGTAAAAACTTTAATGAAACAAATCAAAGAATATAAAAAAGATTCATTACTTACAATGTTATTTGCGACATTAGAAGTTATCTTAGAAATCATTATTCCTTTATTAATGGCAAGTCTTATTGATAAAGGGATTGAGGCAGGTAATATGTCTAATGTTACAAAATATGGAACATTCATGTTTGTTATTGCAATTGGAACATTATCACTTGGTTTTTTAGCTGGTAACCATGCAGCTAAAGCTTCAACGGGTTTTGCAGCCAATTTAAGAGATGCCATGTATACAAACATTCAAACATTCTCTTTTTCAAACATTGATAAATATAGTACTGCAGGACTTGTAACACGTTTAACGACAGATGTGACAAATGTGCAAATGGCTTATCAAATGATTATTCGTATGTGCATTCGTGCGCCAATGTCACTTATTTGTGCCCTTACCATGGCAATGATGATCAACTTTAGATTAAGTATGATTTTTGTTGTTGCCATTGTTTTCTTAGTAGCGGTCCTTACAACAATTATGTATCATGCCACAAAATATTTTAATGATGTTTTTCCTAAATATGATACTTTAAATGAAAGTGTTCAAGAAAACGTTGTAGGTATTCGTGTTGTTAAATCTTTTGTTAGAGAAAAATATGAAAATGAAAAATTTAAAAAAGCAGCACAAAACATTTATAAACTTTTTGTCAAAGCAGAATCCGTTTTATCTTATAATAACCCAGCTATGTTAATAGCTGTTTATGGTTCAATTTTAATGCTTTCATGGTTAGGTGCTAAAGCAATTGTAGGTGGGACTCTTACTACAGGTGAACTTACAAGTTTATTTAGCTATGTTATGAATATTATGATGTCTCTTATGATGCTTTCTATGGCATTTGTTATGATTACGATGTCACTTGCTTCAGGAAGACGTATTGCAGAAGTTATTAATGAGCAATCTGATTTAGTCTCTCCTCAAGAAGCTTTAACTGAAGTAAAAGATGGTTCAATTGATTTCAATCATGTTGTTTTTTCTTATAAACATGGTAGTGGAGAATCGGTCTTAAAAGATGTTGATCTTCATATTAAAAGTGGTGAAACAATTGGAATTATTGGTGGTACCGGAAGTGCTAAAAGTAGTTTGGTCAACCTTATTTCTCGTTTATATGATGTTGACGAAGGTAGCGTTGTTGTTGGTGGACAAGATGTTCGTAATTATGATCTTGAAGTTTTAAGAGATGAAGTTTCTGTTGTCTTACAAAAGAATGTTTTATTTAGTGGAACAATCTTACAAAACTTACGTTGGGGTAATGAAAATGCAACAGAAGAAGAATGTAAAGAAGCTTGTCGTTTAGCGTGCGCTGATGAGTTTATTGATCGTTTTGAAGATGGTTATAATACGTATATTGAACAAGGTGGTTCAAACGTTTCAGGTGGACAAAAACAACGTTTATGTATCGCAAGAGCGTTGCTAAAAAATCCTAAAATCTTAATTCTAGATGATTCAACAAGTGCTGTTGATACAGCTACAGATGCAAGTATTCAAGAATCATTTAATGAACGTATCCCTGATACAACAAAAATTATTATTTCACAACGTATATCATCTGTTCAAAATGCAAGCCGTATTATTGTTTTAAATGATGGTGTCGTGGATGGTTTTGACACACATGATAAATTATTAGAAACAAATGAAATTTATCGTACAATTTATGAAACACAAATGAAAGGGAAGGAGGAAGAATAATGAAAGAAGGAACAATGAAACGTTTACTTAAAATGTTATGGAGTAAATAT
>ERZ773103.3764-NODE-3764-length-11981-cov-5.199229_pt1 | contig 11981 bp, 7 predicted proteins | sample MGYA00511118_ERZ773103 | MGnify/ENA primary metagenome ERZ773103 (study PRJEB29015, sample SAMEA2737821) | human gut metagenome | biome: human gut; feature: human-associated habitat; material: faeces | place: China | collected 2012 ... | reverse complement strand
GCTCGATGCGGCCGAGGCGGCGCTTCTCGCGGCGTTCGAGCTCGATGCCCTCGTCTTCCGCTTTCTCAAGCTCCTCCATGGCGGCCACGCCGGCCTCGATCTTCATGGCGAGGTCGATCTCTTCGGCGGCCGTGAGCAGCGGGACCTTGCCGATCTCCTTGAGGTACATGCGGACGGGGTCGCCCGTGAGCATGGTCACGCTGGCGTCGGCATTGCGCTTGCGCACGGAGCGCACCTTGCTCTTGCCCGCCACCTTGGGCAGCTGAACCTCGACCGTCGCCTTAAGCTCCTCTTCAGGAATGCCTTCGAGCAGGTCTTCGTCGTCGCTGTCATCGGACAGGGGGCTTTCAAGCTTATCGTCGTCGAGTCCGTCGCCGGCGTCGACCACATCGGGCTCGTCGTCGAGGGCGTCTTCCTCCAGGATGTCTTCGGCTTCGATCGAGGCAACCGCCGCGTTGTTCCGCTCTTGGGCTTGCTTGCTTGAGGCTTGGGCCACGTGATCTTCCTTTCCGACCGGACTGCGCGCAGGGCATGAGTATACATACGCACCAGGCGCAAAGATACAGCCAAATAATATACCACACTTTTCCGTCATCTTGCTGACGAATATGACGCTTGCGCAGGTTTTGCGAGGTTCGTGAACTTGCGCCGCAACCGTGAGCCTACCCCTTGCGCGGCAGGTAGCTGCGCAGCGTCTCGTAGAGCTGCTGGGCATCGAAGGGCTTGGGGATGAAGCCGTCCATCCCGGCAGCGGCCGCGTCCTCGCGGTCCTCCTGGAACGTGTTGGCCGTGAGCGCGATGATGGGCACCGTGCGAGCGTCTTCCCGATCGAGCGCGCGGATCTCGATCGCCGCCTCGAGGCCGTCGAGCAACGGCATCTTCACGTCCATCAACACGAAATCGAACGCTCCCGGCTCCGAAGCGTCGAACATGTCCACGGCTTCGCGCCCGTTCGCCGCACGCCGCGCCTCGACGCCCTGCATGTCGAGCAGCGCCACGGCGATCTCGGCGTTCAGATCGTTGTCTTCGGCAAGCAGCACGCGCGTGCCCGCAAGCGACCGGTCGGCCGTTTCCGCAGGGGTCTCCTCGTCCCCCAAAGCCTCCTCGTCGGCCGTCGGCAGCTCCAGCACGAAGAAGAACTCCGAACCCTCGCCGACGCGGCTCTGCACGTCCAGCCTTCCGCCCATGAGTCGTACGAGGTTGCTGCTGATAGCCAGGCCGAGACCCGTCCCCTGCGCGTTGCGGCGATTCTCGGACGCCTGCTCGAACGACACGAAGATGCGCTCGAGATCCTCCTCGCGGATGCCCGCGCCGGTATCTTCCACGCTGAAGCGCACGCGCGCGCTTCCCTCGTCGCGCATGAGCACGACCACGCTCAGCCGGATGGCGTCCCCCGGATCGGTGAACTTGAGCGCGTTGGACAAGAGGTTCGCCAGCACCTGCTGCAGCCGCACGTCGTCGCCCACCACGACGTCGTCGGCATCGCAGCGGGTCTCGAACAGGACTCCCTTGTCCTCGGCCTGGAGAAAGAACATGCTCTGCAGACGCTCGGCCAACGAGCGCAGGCGGAGCGGCGCCGTCTCTATGCGCATCTTGTCGTTCTCGATCTTCGACATATCGAGGATGTCGTTCACGAGCGACAGCAGGAACTGGGCCGACATGTTGATCTTCTCGAGACTCGAGCGAATGGACGGCGTGGCTTCTCCCGACAGCGACGCCACGCTCGAAAGCCCGATGATGGCGTTCATCGGCGTTCGGATCTCATGGGACATGCGCGAGAGGAAGTCGGTCTTCGCTCGGCCCATCTCCTCCACCTTCTCCAGCTTCATCTCCATCATGCGGTTGCGCACCTTCGCCACCGACACCACGATGACTATAGCGCCCACGAACAGGCACAGCACGAGGCTCAACGCCACGACGAGCAAGGGGTTCTCGGAGACGAGCGCTTGAATGGTGCGCTGCTTGCCGAACGAGGGCATGCTATTGTGCGACGCGATGGTGTCCAGCTCGTCCTGCGAGAAGCTGTTCACCGCCTTGCTCATGATCGAGTACAGCTCCGTGTCCACGGGCTTGGCGAGGGCGAACGAAAGGCCCGCCTCATGATGCTCGGAGGTTGCCGGCGTGATGTTGCTGAACGAGTGGTCGATGAACAGGCCTTCCGCGAACGCGACGGGCATGCTGGTGGCGTCGGCGCGTCCGGAGTTCACCGCTTCGAGGCAGTCTTCGTAGGTACGGTAGTGCACGACCTCGGAAGCCTCCACGCCGTCGGTGCCATCACGCCCTTCGATCTGGGCGAAGACCGTTTCCCCGGAGGAAGCCAGCTTGTTGCGGAACACCACCTCGTTGAGCGACGCGAAGCTCTCGGTGATGGCGAGCTGTTGGCCGTCCGCCGCGTAGCCGTCGTCCAAGAAGCCGCCCATCATGTCCACTTCCCCCGATTTAACCAGGTCGACGGCATCTTGGTACGTACTGGCATGCACGAGGCGAAACGCGAGCCCCGTGCGCTCGGTGACCAGGTCGAGCACATCCTTCTCGATGCCCTGGTACAGTCCGTCGCGCTCGTAGTACAGCGGGTAGCGGCCCTGCATCACGGCCACGCTGATCTCGCCTGCGTTGTCGATGAACGTACGGTCGGCTTCGGAGAACTTGATGGCGCTTTGGCGGCGGGACGGCAGGTGCTTCGCATCGAGCTCGTTCGCGAACTCGGCATTCGCCGTGTAGATCGACGTCATCGCTGCATCCAGATCGTCCTTCAGATCGCTTCCGAACGGCATGGCTATGTAGTACGGTTCGCCGTCGAACTCGGCGGCGACCCTGCGGCCTTCGGTGACGTCCACGTCGCCGCCCAGCACCACGTCGGCGGTGCCGTCGTCCAGGCATTTCGAGTAGGCATCGTAGTCGAGCGGCAGGACGATGCAGTGGATATCGTTGAAATCGAGGTAGTTTTCGAGACGGCGAATCTTCTCGGTAGCGTTCTCGAACACGCCGATGGTCTTGCCGTTGAGCGTGCGAGAGTCGAAGACGACGACATCGTCGTTCTCTTCGAGGCTGATGAGCAGGGCGTGGTTCGCACCGATGGCGAAGTTCGAATACTGGAACGAATCGACGAGCTGCTCCCGATAGCACATGCCGCCCATGAGGTCGATCTCTCCCGCAGACGTACGTTTCATGAGACCTTGGACATCGCCGTCCACGAACTCATAGGTCCATCCGGTGTACTTGGAAACCTCCGCGAGCCAATCGTAGAGGATGCCGGAGCGCACGCCGTCGGCATCGGTCTCGCTGATGCCTTCGACCTCGGGGAACGCCACGCGCACCACGCGGACGTCCTCGGATGCATCCCGCGAACCGCCGACATCGGCCGCCGCGGGAACGACGAAGACGGTTGTTGCCATCAGCAATGCGGCCATCGCCGAGCAGACGCAACGCGCCGCTTTCTTTCCCACAGCCCATCCCTCCTTCGACACCCGCGAGAACGCCTCACGATCAGCTAGGATACCACGGTCTTGCCGAAAACCTACGATCCGACATGAACGGAGGCCCGCGAGAACCGATAAAACCGTTTTAAGCCGCTTCCCATGCGACGCTCTCCAGCGCGTATACTGTTACGTAGACGAACCCTCCGCACGCACCCGAGGAGCAGCCGATGAACGCCCGACGCCGCCATCTCCGCACAGCCGCCTGCCTGACCCTGGTCGGCCTCCTGGCGTGCCTGCCGCTCGCGGCCGCCTTCGGTTCCGTGGACGAGGACGACATGGTGCTCCGTCTCAGCGCCGCCGAGCGCGCCTTGCCGCCCGACCGGCTTCCCGACCTCGACGCATCCTGTGCCGCGCTCATGGACGAGGACGGCACGCTGTGGTTCGGCCGCAACGGCGATGACGCCGCGCAGATCGCCTCGCTGACGAAGATCATGACCGCGATCGTGGCGGCGGACTGGCTGGACGCATCGACGATGATCGAGGTCACGCCCGAAGCCGCCAGCGTCGGCGAATCGAGCGCCGGGCTCGCGCAAGGCGACTCGATGACCTTCGACGACGCGCTGAAGGCGCTGCTCACGGCTTCGGGCAACGACGCGGCGTCGGCCATCGCCCAAGCGGCCGGAGCGCGGATGCTGGCGCAGAAGGGGTCGGGCGGCGACGCGTACGCCTGCGAGGCGGCGTTCGTCGAGGCCATGAACGCGAAGGCGGCCGAGCTGGGGCTGGAGAACTCGTTCTTCGCGAACCCGCACGGCCTGGACTTCGACGCGTTCGCCCAGGGGCAGTACAGCTGCGCGGCCGACGTGGCGACAATGCTGCGCGCGGCCATGCAGATCGACCTCGTCCGAGCGAACATCGGGTTCTCGCAGGCAGACATCACGGTCCAGCGCGACGGGGCGCCCGTGACGCTGGCGCTGGAGAACACCGACGCCCTGCTGGGCAGCTACCCGGGCGCGTGCGCGGCCAAGACCGGCTACACGCTGGCCGCCGGGCCCTGCGCGGCGACGGCCGTGAACCGCGGAGACGGGCACGAGTACTACGCCGTGGTGCTGGGGTCGTCCTCGAAGCCGCAGCGATTCGTCGATTCCGCAGCGCTGTACGACTGGGCGTACGCGAACCGATCCTCGCTGCGCGCGCCCATTTCGGACGAGGACATCGCGGGTCTGGCCTGGGGCGAGCGCGTGGCGTTCACGGTCGCCTGGTTCATGGAGGGCTGGTAGGCCGAACGTCCGCCAAGCCGCGGCGCGAGCGCGCTACAGCAGATCGTCGGGATCGACGTCCACGGCCACGTTCGCATCCCTGTCGGGCTTGCGACGGCGGAAGAGGGGCAGCAGCGCATCGGACAGGTCGGCGTCAGCCGGGCACTTCACCACAATATGCCAGCGGTACGTGCCGCGCAGCTTCGCCAGCACGCACGGCGTGGCGGGCAGCACGCTCCAACCGTCGCCGCCGAAGTCGCGCACCGCCTCCTCCAGCGCCGCCTGCAGCTCGGCCGCCACGCGGCGCACGGCCGGCTCGTCCTTGCTCCACACCAGCACGTTCGCCATGCGCACGTAGGGCGGGTAGCCCAGAAGGCGGCGCTTCGGCAGCTCGTCGCGCAGGAACAGGGCGCGGTCGTAGGCGGCGGCCGCGCGGATGGCGGGAGCGTCGGCCTCGTAGGTCTGCACCAGCACGCGGCCCGGCAGCTCGGCGCGGCCCGCGCGGCCCGCCACCTGCTCCACAAGGTCGAACGTGCGCTCGGAGGCGCGGTAGTCGGGCAGCTTCAGCATGGTGTCGGCGTTGATGACGCCCACGAGCGTGACGTCCTCGAAGTCGAGGCCCTTCGCGATCATCTGCGTGCCCAGCAGCACGGCGGCGTCGGCGGCGGCGAACTCCTCGAGCAGACGCTGGTGCGCGCCCTTGCCGCTCGTGGTGTCGGCGTCCATGCGCACGATGGGCACCCCCGGGCCCACGCCGGGCATCTCGTCGAGCAGCACGCGCAGCTCGGCCTCGACCCGCTGCGTGCCCGCGCCGAACTTCTTGAGGTAGGGGCTGCCGCATTCCGGGCACACGGGCGGCGTGGGTATCCGATAGCCGCAGTGATGGCAGATCAGAAAGTTGCCGCGTTCGTGGTACGTGAGCGACGTGGAGCACGAGGGGCACTCGGGCACGAAACCGCATTCCCGGCACAGCAAGAATTTCGCGAAGCCGCGCTGGTTGAGCAGCAGCACCGCCTTGCGGCCGGCGGCCAGCTCCTCCTCGAGCGCTCGGGCCAGCGGCAGCGCGAACATCGAACGCGACCCGCCGCTGAACTCCTTCGCCATGTCCACCACCTGCACCTCGGGCAACGGTTTGCCGTTCGCGCGCTCGGGCAGGCTCACCTGATGCCATGAGGGGTTTTTCGCGCAGGCGTGCAGCGCCTCGATGGAGGGCGTGGCGCTTCCCAGCACCACGGCGGCCCCGGCGCGCCGCGCCATCCACACGGCCACGTCGCGCGCATGGTAGCGCGGCGCGCTGTCCTGCTTGTAGGAACCTTCGTGCTCCTCGTCGATGACGATGAGACCGAGGTTCGAAAGCGGCGTGAACAGCGCGCTGCGGGCGCCCACGACCACGCGCGCCGCACCCGAGCGGATGAAATCCCACTGGTCGTAGCGCTCGCCCTGGCTCATGCGCGAGTGCATGACGGCCACCAGGTCGCCGAAGCGGCCGCGGAAGCGTGCCACGGTCTGCGGCGTCAGCGATATCTCGGGCACGAGCACGCACGCCGTGCGCCCGGCGGCCAGCGTCTCCTCGATGGCCTGCAGGTACACCTCGGTCTTGCCCGAGCCGGTGACGCCGTCCACGAGCACCACCTCGCCCGCGCCGCGCTGGCGCGCCGCGTCGATGGCCGCGAGCGCATCGGCCTGTCCCCGCGTCAGCGGCGGCTTCGGCGAGGGGATGAAGGAGCCTGCGGGCTGGACTGCGCCTGCGGGTTGGAGGCTCGCAGGTTGGACGGCCGCTGGTTGGCGCAGTGAGTCAGCGAGCGTTTCCGCAGCGCTTGAACCGGGGTCGATGGCGGAAACGTGGCGCACTTCGGTGCGCGAGCCTTCGTCGACGGCCGTATATCGGGCGTTGCGGGAAGCCGCGGCGTCGACCCGCTGCGTCGGCCGGCAGGCCGACGGAACCTGAAAGCCCCGCATGCGACGGCGGTGCTCGATGCGCACGACGCCCTGCTTCTCCAGCGCCTTGAGAGGCGACGACACCGCGCCGAACTCGGCCGTCAGCTCGGCCACGCGCAGCTCGCCGCGCTCGAGCGCGGCCGCGATGGACGCCTGCTTCACGGCGTTCTTGCGCGGCTCGAAGTCCGCGAGCGCAGGCCCCGGCACCACCCAGCGGTCGTCGACCTCCCCCACCGTCGGCTCTTCGAGACGCCAGTAGCCTCCCTGCGCGCGCACCATGCGCGGCACGCCGCCGGGCGGCGTGAACAGGCGCACGCACGACGACAACGGCGCGATGTAGCGTTCCGAGAGCCACTGCGCGCACGCCGCCCCCTCCTCGTCGAAGTACGGGCGGCTCACCGCGCGCACGATGCCCTTGAGCTTGGCGGGGTTGAGCCCCGCAGGCCAATCGCCTTCGGCGCGCTCCTCGATGCCGATGACGAAGCCGACGGCCTGCCGCGGCCCGAACGGCACGAGCACGGCGCAGCCGACCTCGATCGGCTGGTCGCCCGCTTCTTCAGGGACGGCGTAGGTGTACGGCGCGTCGAGCGCCTGCGTGGGTATGTCCAAGATGACGGATGCGAGTTTCATGCCCCCAGTATATCCCAACCCCGAGCTGCCGCAGGAACCCTACCGCTCCACCGCAGGAAATCCCTTGGCATCCCGTTCGCCCCTGCAGCCGAACACGCTATCCGTTGTTAAACCAGGATCGACATGCACCGCCGCACGCCGCTTCCCCTATCGGGCGGCTGGCGATCGGGCGAGACGAGCGCCTGGTCGATGGCCGAAGAGGGCTTCCGAACCGCCGGCGAGTTTTCGAGGGACGAGCCGACCTGGGCTATGTCAATCTTGGTTTAACCGCGGAACACGCTACCGTTGACGAAAAACCATCGGATTCGGAAGTTCTTAAGCGAACCTCAAGCGCACAGAGAAAGCTCCTGTCGAATAAGGACAGGTCACCGGAAAGATCACTTTCGATATCGCGCAACGAGCTCGACCGAAACGCACGATGTCTTCCGAATTCGGCGACTTTTCGCCATTTCGAGCCCGCTCCGCTGTTAAACCAGGGTTGGAATCGGCCTTTCGCCGTCGAGCCCGGCTGGCAGCACGAAACGGCGCGCGGGAGAGAACGCGGGACAGAAACCCTTCCAGACCTGCCAAGCGCATAGCCGAACGCTCACGCTTCACGCGAAGCGCCGATCCCCCCTCAGGGCACCGTCCCACACGCCGCAAACGCGAAACCGCCCGCTGCGCGATCGCAACGGGCGGTTCGCCACATGCCTCTGCAGTTGTCGCTTACGCCAGGCCGCAGGCCTTACGCAGCTCGTCGGCCTTGTCGGTGCGCTCCCACGTGAACTCGGGAAGCTCGCGGCCGAAGTGGCCGTAGGCGGCCGTCAAGCGGTAGATGGGGCGGCGCAGGTCGAGCGCGTCGATGATGGCGCCCGGACGCAGATCGAACGTCGCGTCCACCGCGGCCATGATGTCGGCCTCGGGAACCGCGTTCGTGCCGAACGTGTCGATCATCACGCTGACCGGCTTCGCCATGCCGATGGCGTAGGCAACCTGCACCTCGCAGCGAGCGGCCAGGCCCGCGGCCACCACGTTCTTCGCCACCCAGCGCGCCGCATAGGCCGCCGAGCGGTCCACCTTCGTGCAGTCCTTGCCGGAGAACGCGCCGCCGCCGTGGCGGCCCATGCCGCCGTAGGTGTCGACGATGATCTTGCGGCCGGTGAGGCCCGCGTCGCCCATGGGGCCGCCCACCACGAAGCGGCCGGTGGGGTTCACGTGGATCTCGGCGTCGTCGGCCAGCGCCACGCCCTCGCGCTCGAGCACCGGCTTCACCACGTTCTCGACGATCTGGGCGCGCAGCTCGTCGTGGGCGATCTCCTCGGCATGCTGCGTGGACACGACCACCTTCTCCACATGCACGGGGCGGCCGCCCTCGTAGCGCACGGACACCTGGGTCTTGCCGTCGGGGCGCAGAAGCGGCATGGTGCCGTTCTTGCGCACCTCGGTCAGGCGCTCGGCCAGGCGGTGGGCCAGATACACCGGCATCGGCATGAGCGTGGGCGTCTCGTCGCAGGCGTAGCCGAACATCATGCCCTGGTCGCCCGCGCCGACGCGCTCGTAGGGGTCGCCCTCGTCCAGGCCGTGCTGGGCCTCCCAGCTCTCGTCGACGCCCTGTGCGATGTCGGGGCTCTGGTCGTGGATGGCGTTCAGCACGCCGCAGGTGTCGCAGTCGAAGCCGTACTTCGCGCGGTCGTAGCCGATGTCGCGCAGCACCTCGCGCACGATGGCGGGCACATCGACGTAGGCCTGCGTGCGGATCTCGCCGGTGACGATGACCATGCCGGTGGTGGCCATGGTCTCGCAGGCCACGCGCACCTGCGCGGGATCGGCGGGCTGCCCGCTGGGAGCCACGTAGCCGGCGGCGGCCAGCTCGGTCTCCTTGGCCAGGATGGCGTCGAGCACCGCGTCGGATATCTGGTCGCACACCTTGTCGGGATGACCCTCGGTGACTGACTCGGACGTGAACAAATAGGTAGAGCATTCTTCGGCCATACGTTCCTCCTTCATCGCTGTAGGCCGGACCACCTTGGCGTATCCGCCAGGTTGGTGTCGGGATCACAGAGCCAACTCTCTCCCCCGACTCTTGATAAAACAGAGAACCGCGCGAAAAGCCGGAATCCCCGTGAAACCTTGCCGATGGTACCCTGAAAGGAGGATGCGCGCAATAGCGAAAGTCCCGCATGCGCGCAACCCCCACGAGCGAGCACAACGCAGCCGAAAAATGTGAAAACGCAGACGCCAAAATAAACACAAAGTGCATCCGGGCATTCGGTCTATAAACGCATTCGACTACTTCTTTGCTTCACATCATGTCGAAGAACACCTTTGCCGATGCATGCAAATAGTATTCGGAATGCCACGAAACAAACTCCGCTTCTTGATTGGCGCGTATTCCGAAATTCAAAGCCCAATCGTGTGCATCAAAACCGCTTTTCAATAATCGAAACGAACAGCGAACCAAAGTCGGTAACAAAGTAAGCATCACCACTGCTAATAGCGAGAGTCCCGTTACCCTTGTCATCAAACTGCGTTGATCTTCTATCAACCAATCCCAATCCAGCCAGCCTCGGCAACCTCTCCCAATTCTTTTTGTCCGTCGGGAGAAAACGATTAAGCGAAAAATACCGTTGCGATTTCAACATTTCATAATCACCGGGAAGGATGCGGTCAATGATGTTTGCGTACATTCTAAAATCGTCCCATCCTAAATGACGGTTTATATAGCCAGCATACAACCTGGCCAAGAATACCGCCTTCTCTGATTCAGCGAATCTATCGAGGATAATGATCAAGTATTCGATCTCTTTGTCTCGATCTCCTGAACTAAAGTATTGTTTATATCTGTCCTGGAACTCGGGAGAATCATCAACAGTGTTGAGTTCGTCAAGAAATATCGCAAAGTTTTTAAGATGATGGCGCTCTCTAACCGATTTTCCAATCCTGTAGACGGAAGCAACCGTTGCGAGAATGGGAATATCTTTCAGAAACCCTTCTTCGAAGATCGAATCCAATCCGACCTCGGCAATGCCCGATAAAGAAGACAGCGCTTCTTCGTTGATTGATTTGGACAAAGATAACGAAAGTGTGGTTTCGCTGCCTCGGGGCTCATCCTCCCTCATAAGCTACCCCTTCCTTCGATTGGACGCTTTTGCAGTTTCAAAGCCAATTTTATCAACATCCAGACACTTCGATTCTGTTTCTTCAAGTCCCATGATCACCCCAAAGCACCGCCCTTCTCAACATTCCGCCTCCTCGCCGTTCATATGGCGATACGGCAACTTCCCCGATCGCGGCGCGCGGCTCGTGGTAGACTTTTTGGTTGAAATCCAGCCTCCGCCCCGAGCACGTCCCGCCGCTTCGGGAGCGGCGTCCCGAAAGGATCGCCATGCCAACCAACGCCGACTACACGCGCGAGTACTTCCAGATCATGGACGCGCTCGGCGGCGACGTCGCCGGACGTCGCGCCGCCTACGACTACATGCAGAGCTCCACGGCCATCGTGCACCACCGCGTGGTAGCGTGCTCGTTCATCCCCCGCCTGTTCAATAGAAAAACCTACGACACGATGAAAGAGACGGCGGAAACCGCGCACCGCATCCTCGTCAAGGTCATCGAGCGCTACCTGGCCGACCCCGAGTACCGGCGCGCCTTCGACTTCGACCCGCGTCTGGAAGAGCTCATCCTGCTGCCGCGCGGCTACGACTCGGTTCTGCCGTTCGCCCGCGTGGACACGTTCCTGGACGAGGACGACTACCGGGTGAAGTTCTGCGAGTTCAACGCCGACGGCTCGTCGGGCATGAACGAGAACCGCGAGATCACCACGTCGGTGGCGCAGTCAGAAACGTTCAAGGAGTTCGCGAGCCGCCACCGGGTGGAGGGCTGCGAGCTGTTCGAGTCGTGGGTGCAGGCGTTCTTGGACATCTACGCCACCTACGCCCGCCGCGTGGAGAACCCGCGCATCGCCATCTGCGACTACCTGGAGAACGGCGTGGTGGACGAGTTCCACATCTACGCCGATCTGTTCCGCCAGCGCGGCGTCGAGTGCGTGGTGGCCGACGTGCGCGAGCTTTCCTTCGACGGCGAGGCGCTGCACGACAAGGACGGCCAGCGCATCGACGCCATCTGGCGGCGCTGCGTCACCAACGACGTCATCGACCACTGGGACGACTCCCAGGAGCTTCTCAACGCGGTGCGCGCCGAGAAGGTGGCGCTCATCGGCAGCTTCGCCGGGCACATCGTGCACGACAAGCAGATATTCAAGGTGCTGTTCGACGAGCGAACCCTGGAGTTCCTGGACGGCGACGAGATCTCGCTCATCGAGGAGACCGTGCCGATGACGGCGTTTCTGGACGACGACTACATCAACGTGCCGCAGATCCGCGCGAACAAGGACGAGTGGATCATCAAGCCCACCGACCACTACGGCGCCGACGACGTGTACGCTGGCTGCTACGTGTCGCAAGAGGAATGGGAGGGCCTCATCGACAAGTTCGCGAACGGCCGCGCAGGCTTCCCGTTCATCGTGCAGCGCTACATCCACCCCTTCAAGACCGAGACGCTGCCGCCGGACACGGGCATCGACCAGCTGGCCGACGACGAGGTGTCCGACGCCCCGAAGCTGTACAACAACCTGAACGGACTGTACCTGTACGACGGCGTGTTCCAGGGCGTGTTCAGCCGCCTGGGGCCGCAGCCCACGATCTCGAAGGACAAGCAGGGCATGACGGCGGCCACCATCTGGGTGGGCCGGGGCTGACGG
>ERZ773103.3763-NODE-3763-length-11983-cov-3.141851_pt1 | contig 11983 bp, 13 predicted proteins | sample MGYA00511118_ERZ773103 | MGnify/ENA primary metagenome ERZ773103 (study PRJEB29015, sample SAMEA2737821) | human gut metagenome | biome: human gut; feature: human-associated habitat; material: faeces | place: China | collected 2012 ... | reverse complement strand
CCGGTAAGGATCCCGCTTGCCAGCTCCAGCAGTTCGGCCCCCTGTCCGACAACATTCTGATTCGTTCCACCGATCCCGAGCAGGTCGAGCTCTTTAACAAGGGCATCTCCTCTCACGATCAGAAGGAGCGCACCGAGATTTATCAGAAGTTCATGCAGAACATCCACGACAACTACTACTTCGTCCCGCTGTACTGCGGCACCAAGAACTACGGCGTTAACAATGCACACAGCAGCTTTGTTGCCGCCATTGATAACTCCTGCACCGTGGATCCCACTCTGCTGACCGACTAATTCCGTTTTGCGTAAGGGCATCGCATAAAACCATTTGCCCGATCCCGTAGCACGCGCGGCGGCAGGGAGACCTGCCGCCGCGTTTTCTGATATCTCCTTAGGAGGGGGATTTTACATGACAAAATATATCATTCGCCGTCTGCTGATGATCATCCCGGTTCTTCTGGGTGCGGTGATTATCGTATTCACCATCAACTTCTTCAGCACCACGGATCCCGCTATGATTAAGCTGGGCCTCAACGCCAAGGACGAGGTCAAGCTGGAACAGACCCGTGAAGAAATGGGTCTGAATCGTCCCTACATCGTCCAGCTGGGCGACTATGTATGGAAGCTCTGTCACGGCAATTTTGGTAATTCCTACGTCTATTCCAAGACTGTGTGGGAGCTGCTGAGCAGCCGTATTCCAAACACCCTGAAGCTTGGTATTGGTGCTATGATCATCTCCATCTGTATCGGCATTCCGCTGGGACTTGTGGCCGCACTGCACCAAAACTCGGCCATTGACTATGCCACCACCACATTTGCCGTTATCATGAACGCCATGCCCGGCTTTCTGGTGGCAGTCATCCTGATGCTGGTCTTCGCCCTGAAGCTGGGGTGGTTCCCACCCTCCGGTGCCGACAGCTGGAAGAGCTTTGTGCTTCCCATTATTGCCGCCGGTATCGGCCCCATCACGCAGGACGCTCGTATGACCCGTTCTTCTGTGCTGGAGGTCATTCGTCAGGATTATGTCCGTACCGCCCGGGCCAAGGGCATTGCAGAGAAGCAGGTCATCTCCCGCCATGTACTCAAAAACGCACTGATCCCCATTCTCACCATGGTAGGCTCCGGTCTTGGCAGCTGCCTGGCAGGCTCTATTCTGGTAGAGATGATCTTCAACATTCCCGGCATGGGCATGCTGATCAACAACTCCATTATGTCCAAAGACTTCATCACGGTTCAGGGCTGCGTTGTGATCTGTGCTGTGGTAGTTGCGCTGGCAAATCTGCTGACCGATCTGGCTTACGCCTTTGTGGATCCCCGTATCATGGCGCAGTATACCGGCGGTAATAAGCGCAAAAAGAAGACGGAAAAGGAGGCTGCGTAAGTATGGCTGCAAAAACTTCTGTAAAAAGCGCTGAGACACAGGGCGAGCGCCTGAAAAAGCGCAGCAACATGGGCGAGATCTGGCATCGGCTTCGTAAAAACAAGCTGAGCATGGTTTGCCTTGTGATCCTTGTGATCATGATTCTCGGCATCATTTTTGCGGGCGTTTTAAGCCCCTACGACTACGCCGAGCAGGATCTGACCCAGCGGTTTGCCCTGCCCAGCAAGGAGCATTGGATGGGCTGCGACGACTATGGCCGTGACTTGCTGACCCGTCTTCTGGTGGGTGGCCGCTACTCTCTGCTGATTGCTATTTTGTCCGTTGCCATCGGCATTGTCTGCGGTATGGTCATCGGCGCACTCTGCGGCTTCTTCGGAAAGCGCATTGACTCCACGCTGATGCGTATTATGGATGTTATCATGTCCATCCCCGGCATGATGCTTGCCATCTGTATCTCCGTGGCAATGGGCTCCGGCGTATTCAACACGGCACTGGCGCTGGCCGTTGGTACGATTCCCATCATCGCCCGTCAGCTCCGTTCTTCCACCATGCTCATCAATAGTCAGGAGTATATTGAGGCTGCCCGCTCCTTTGGCGAAAGCAACTTCAAGATCATTGTGACCCATGTGATCCCCAACTGCATGGCCCCCATCATTGTTCAGGCTTCTCTGTACATCGGCGGCGCCATCATGGGTATTGCCGGTCTGTCGTTCCTTGGGCTTGGCGTTCAGCCCCCCACACCGGAATGGGGCAACATCCTCAACAACGGTCTCGACTTTATCTATGACTTTTCCACCCGCTGGCATGTCATCGTATTCCCTGCCCTGTTCATCGTCGTTGCAGAACTCTGCTTCAACCTGCTGGGCGATGGCCTGCGTGACGCCATGGATCCCCGTATGCGTAAGTAAGGAGAGCAGACATGAGCTTATTAGATATCAAAAATCTTTCCATTCATTTTCAGACAGAGGAAGGCGACGTCTGCGCAGTCAACGGCATTGACCTCTCCGTAGAGCCCGGTAAGACCCTTGGTCTCGTTGGTGAAACCGGTGCAGGTAAAACTACAACTGCCCTTGGTATCCTCCGACTGGTTCCCGAACCCGGCAAGGTACTCTCCGGCACCATCGAATACAAGGGCAAAGACATTATGAAAATGTCCGAAAAGGAAGTGCAGGATATCCGGGGCAATGAGATCTCGATGATCTTCCAGGATCCCATGACCGCCCTGAACCCCGTTATGACCGTGGGCGATCAGGTGGCCGAGGTGGTACTGCGGCACCAGAACTGCTCCAAGTCCGAAGCCCAGGGCCGCATGATCGAGATTCTCGGCAAGGTTGGCATCGGCGCTGAGCGTGCCGGTGACTTCCCCCATCAGTTCTCCGGCGGTATGAAGCAGCGCGTGGTCATCGCCATTGCGCTGGCCTGCAACCCCAAGCTGCTGCTGGCGGACGAGCCCACCACGGCACTGGATGTCACCATTCAGGCGCAGGTCATGAGCATGATCAACGACCTGAAGGAAGAGTTCGGCACCTCCATGATCCTGATCACCCATGATCTGGGCATTGTTGCAGAATCCTGTGATACCGTTGCCATTATGTATGCAGGCAAGATCGTAGAGACAGGCAGTCTGGAGGATATCTTCGACCACACCGCCCATCCCTATACCATTGGCCTGTTTCACTCCATCCCCTCTCTGGAGAAGGATACCCACCGGCTTCAGCCCATTGCAGGTCTGATGCCTGACCCGGCCAATCTCCCAAGCGGCTGTGCTTTCCATCCCAGATGCCCCTATGCGGACGACCTGTGTTCCCAGCAGGAGCCCTCGGCCATAGAGCTGAGCCCCGGCCATCTGTGCCGCTGCCATCACTGTGATCGGGTAAAAGCCGGAAAGGAGACGGAGACCAATGCCTGATAAGAATCTCATAGAGGCCATCGACCTCTGCAAATATTATAAGACCCCAAAAGGTGCCCTTCATGCGGTAGAGGGTGTCAACTTCACCATTAAAGAAGGCACCACGCTGGGCGTGGTAGGCGAGTCCGGCTGCGGCAAGTCCACTCTGGGACGCACCGTCATGAACCTCCACGACTCCACCAGCGGCACCATTCTCTTTGACGGCGAGGATGTCACACATCCCAGCAAAGCCCAGAAGAAGATGATCCACAAGAACATTCAGATGATCTTTCAGGATCCTGCTTCCTCTCTGGATCCCCGAAAGTGCGTCAGTGATCTGATCGCCGAGCCCATGAAGGTCATGAAGCTCTATAAGGGAAAGGCCGCACTGGAAAAGCGCGTGGCCGAGCTGATGGATACCGTAGGTCTGGCACGGCGCTATGCCTTCTCCTATCCCCATGAGCTGGACGGCGGACGGCGGCAGCGTATCGGCATCGCCCGTGCCCTGTCTGTGTCTCCCCGTTTCATCGTCTGTGATGAGCCTGTATCCGCACTGGACGTATCCATTCAGGCCCAGATTCTGAATCTGCTTCAGGATCTGCAGGAGGAGCACGGCCTCACCTACATGTTCATCACCCATAACCTCTCCGTGGTAAAGCACATCTCCCACGAAATCATGGTCATGTATCTGGGCTGTCAGGTAGAGAAATGTGCTTCGAAGGAGCTGTTCCAGAATCCGCTGCATCCCTACACCAAGGGTCTGCTTTCCGCAATTCCCATTCCCTCCATTCATGTAAACCGCCAGCGGATCGTTATGAGCGGCGAAGTTACATCCCCCATTAATCCCAAACCCGGCTGCCGCTTTGCCTCCCGGTGCCCCTATGCCACTGAGCAGTGCACCCAGGAGCTTCCGAAGGTGGAAGAGGTTCTGCCGAACCATTTCTGTGCCTGCCATCGGGTTCGGGAGATCAACCAGCTTTAATATACTTGGAAGGAGCAGTTTCTTTTGCGATACCACGGCAGCCGATATTTTGATGGATATGAACGTGCCCCCTCTGGTAAGCTTGTATACACAGGCCCCAGATATGGCTATTCCTCTCCACAGCACCATAAGCGCATGAAGCTTTATACCACGGCAATCACACTGGTAATGCTGATTGCTGAGATACTTGCCCAGTTCTTCCCCTCCTCCGGAGGAATGCAGCGATACATGGCAATCCCAAGTCTGCTGTCACTGGTGCCGCTGATCTTCTGGATCATGGGACAGGGCGAATTTCTTATGGCAAAGCACGCTTGTGAGCTGCGGGTCTATTACTCGGGTTACCGGCGGCTGTACCGCTCTGGCATGATTGCTCTGGTGGTATGCATTTTCTGGCTGCTGGGCGAGATCTGGTATCTGCTCCAGCACCCGGCCGCATTTACCGGTGAGCTGCTCTATCTGCTGAATGTGGCATTGTGCGTTGGCTGCTGTGCCGTACTGGTACTGCTGCTCCATCGAAACCCGCCGCAGGTCGTAGAGGGACCTGTCATCCGTTAATAAGTATTCCTCATGCAAAGAGGCCGCCATGGGTAATTCCATGGCGGCCAAATTTTTATGCTTAATAATTCTCTTTCCGAACCTCAAAATAGCTCTGCGGATGGGCGCAGACCGGACATACCTCCGGGGCCTTGGTGCCTACCACAATATGCCCGCAGTTTCGGCACTCCCATACCGTTACGGTGCTCTTTTCAAAGACCTCCTGCATCTCAATGTTCTTCAGCAGTGCACGGTAGCGCTCCTCATGGTGCTTTTCGATCTCCCCCACCATGCGGAATTTGACCGCCAATGCAGTGAAGCCCTCTTCTTCTGCCTCCTTGGCAAAGCGCTCGTACATATCCGTCCACTCATAGTTCTCGCCTTCTGCGGCAGCCAGAAGATTCTCCGGGGTTTTCCCCAGCAGGCCCAGCTCCTTGAACCACATCTTGGCGTGCTCTTTTTCATTGTCTGCTGTCTGCTGGAAAATCGCTGCGATCTGCTCATACCCCTCCTTCTTTGCCGTGCTGGCAAAGTAGGTATACTTATTTCTTGCTTCGCTCTCGCCGGCAAAGGCAGCCAGCAGATTAGCCTCAGTCTTAGATCCCTTCAATTCCATCCGGAATCCTTCCTTTCCATCATCAAATTTAGAATGCGGAATTTTCATTCCATCACCATCCTATCACATTCTACCCACTTGTCAAGGGAAACCTGTATTCGGCCTTGTTGCGGCAGATATTGGCGCTTGCTTTTTCTTGACTTTTTTATTTTTGCTGTTATAATAGTATCAAATAGTTACAATTTGTTTTATTTTGCGTGCTGTTTTGTTTTTATTTTGCAATTATTTGGAGGTACATATCCATGAGCCACCGCAAAACGTCCCACAAGAAGGGGCATTGGGTTCTAACGCTTGGCCTTTCTCTCGCCTTAGTTGGAATGGTCGCAGTCTATTTCGCCTTCCCAGTGCTTTCTCGATGCCGGTATACGATCATCGACGGTGAAAACATCATCGAAATCACCTCTTCTGCCGCCAGCACAGAGGCAGTGCTGGAAGAGGCCGGGCTCTCCCTTGGCGCCGGAGATCGGTTTACTACGGAAGGCGGCAGTACCCGGCGCAGCATCAACATTGCACGCTGCCAGAACATCACCGTCAACAACGCCGGTGAAGCGCTTAGCGCCACGGTATACGGTGGAACCGTTGGGGATCTGCTGGATCAGCTTGCAATTTCTCTGGGTTCTGGTGACACACTCACAGTCGACGGGGCCGCTGTTTCCACTCTGGATCCCACCTATGACGGCATGTCTCTTTCCATTGCTCACTCCAATGAAAAAACACAGGTCACCACGGCTGCCATTCCCTACGAAACCGTATCCTATCTGGATCCCACATTGCCGGTCGGCGAAACCAAGGTACAGGTCGCCGGTGTAGAAGGTAAAAATCAGATCACTACCCAGCTCGATTATGAAAACGGACAGCTGGTCTCCACGCAGGTAGTCTCTACCAAGCTGCTCAGCGCTCCCGTAGATGAAGTAATTCTGGTTGGCAGTAAGGAAACCTGTCAGGAATCCGAGGCTGCCGTAGAAGTTTCACAGGAGCCCACACAGGCTCCCACGCCTGCCTCCGAACTGCTTTCCGCCTCTGTAAAAGCTGAGGCAAAATCCGAGGACGCTCCTGTTTCTACGCCCGAACCCACGCCTGCGCCCACACCAGAGCCCACGCCGGAGCCGGAACCAGAACCTACACCGGAGCCGGAACCGGAACCTGAACCTGAGGAAGACGCCGTCTCCGGCAATACCATCACCACCTCTGACGGTCAGGTGCTCTCCTACAGCAGCACCATTTCCGTAGAGGCCACCGCCTACACCGGAGGCGGTACCACTGCCACCGGCACCTCTGCCCGTTACGGCGCCATTGCCGTGGATCCCAGCGTAATCCCCTACGGCACCAGAATGTACATCGTATCCGATGATGGAAATTGGATTTACGGGGTCGCCACTGCCGAGGATTGCGGCGGCGCCATCAAGGGAAATATCATTGACCTCTACTTTGATGATTACAGCACCTGCATCCAGTTTGGCCGACGGAGCTGCACCGTATATATTCTCGATTAAATACAGGATGCGCCTACGCAGGATCTTGAACCTGCGTAGGCGCATTATTCGTCTCTCGGTCGCCCGCATCATGCGCCGTCCGTTTATTCCTTAATTTGCAGCTGCATAGACGCATAGTGATAGGCTTTTTTGAAGTCTTCCATCTCCCGATAGCACTGCTCCAGCATGGCATAGAGTCCCGACATAAAATAGTTGCTGCCGGTGGTGCGGGCCAGCTGCTCTGCCTTTTCCAGCTGCTTGGCCGCCTGCTCATACTGGTTGTCCTTCAGCTCCATACGTCCCTGGAGCATCAGATATGCAGGCTCAGTGGCCTCCGACAGGCGTGCAATACTGTCCATTTCCCGTTTGGCGCTGGCCAGGTCTCCCTGATCAATATAGTATTCCGCCATGGTCAGCCGGTAAAACTCGCCCAGCCCCTGATCCTGATAGGCCGCCTGATAATCATCCATTGCCTTCTGAAAATCACCCTGCAGCTCCATGGTGCACCGAGCTACCAGCAGCAGTGCTTCCGTGCGGAATGCCGCTGAAGCATAAATGGTGTCATCGTTATGCGCCAGAGCCTCCTTGGCCAGCCGAATGGCCTCTTCATAGCGGCCATCTGTCATCGCCTTTTTGGAAAGGCCGATCTTTGCTCGAGCCATCAGCAGCAGCGCTTCATCCTGATAGCCGCCGTCCATGTCGAGCCCGGAGAGCACCTGTACGCAGCCCTCATATTCTCCGTTTCGAAAGTGATTTCTGGCGCTGGCCACACTGCCCGGCGTCAGCTCATCTCCGTTGGAATCCGTCATAAAATAGCCTGCCGGCAACCCCAGCGCCCCTGCAAGGTATTCCAGCGTCTTGACCGAGGGTGTGGCACTGCCATTTTCAATCTTGGAAAGCATATTTCGGGTGATATAGTCGCCTACCACATCCTTCTGCGTCATATGCCGTTCCAGCCGTGCGGCTTTGATTTTTTCACCCAAGTTCATAAGGTGGCCTCCTTTGGTGATATTTGAGTCCCTATATATTCGATGCAGACTGTAAGTTTTATTTACTTTATTATAGCACGCTATTCCTTGTATTTCAACCGATTCCCGGATTATTTTTCCCCAGCTTGACTTTTTCCTCCGGGTATGATACGTTTCATATCGCATATTTTGCCCAGAATTGGAGTTGATTTTTTGAATCGCCGTGAAATAAAACTTACCGCAAAATCAAGAGCCGCCCAGGCGGGAAAACCTGCTAAGCTGCTGACGCTGGTGACGCTCATTAGCCAGGCTGTGTTGTTGGGGCTCCAATATGCCGCCAATGAGCTAAGCGCCCATATCGGCAGCAGCAGCAATTACCTCAGCGCCACTGTGGCTTCCGGTGCCAGAAGTCTGCTGCTCTCCCTGGCCATCGGTCTCGTCATTCAGGCTGTCATGCAGATGATCCGCGCCGGTTACACGCTGGGTGCACTGCGGATCCATCGACAGGAGGAGGTTCCCATGAACACCTTTCTGGAGGGCTTTTATATGCCCCTGCGGGTCATTCTGCTGGAAATAATGCATACACTGCTGCTGATCGCATGGAGTTACGCCTTCCTGATCCCCATCAGCTTTCTGGTCAGTCTTGGCTACGGTCTCTTCTCCTCCAGCGCGGATTTGGCGGCAATGCTCACCGATCCCACCAACGCCGCAGTGGGACTGACCATTGGCGTAGGCGTCCTGACCGTTCTGGTCATGTGGATCGTCTCCTATCGGTACCGGATGATCTGGTTTCTGTTGATGGATCACCCCGATGCCTCCCCATGGCAGCTGCTTCGGACCTCCAGCGCTATGACCCAAGGCCACCGCTGGGAGCTGTTTCTGCTGGATTTGAGCTTTCTGCCCTGGTTTCTGCTCTGCGGGCTCACCCTCGGCATTCTGCTGATCTGGAAGGGCCCCTATTTCGCAGCCGCCTACGCCGGGGCCTATGAGTCCATGTGTGAGGACCTAAAGGCCCGGCAGCAGCGAGCACAGGAGCTCCGCCAGCAGTATCCGCCCCATTCATAAGGAAGGAAGCCTATGAAGACACCAAAAACCGTGATCTGGGACTGGAATGGGACATTGGCCGATGACGGCTATGCCTCTCTGCTGGTGGTCAACGATATTCTCGCCAAACGAAATATGCCGCCCATCACCATGGATCAGTATTACCAGTACATCGACACGCCCATCAGCCGCTTTTATGAACATCTGTTTGATCTGAATAAAGTTCCCATGGCAGAGATCACCCGGGACTTTCAGGCATTCTATCCCCGGCATTTTCAGGCGCTCCATCAGGGCGTACCGGAGCTTCTGGACAGCCTCCGAAACCACGGCATCCCACAAATCATTTTAAGCTCCGGCTATCAGGCGGCGCTGGAACGGGATCTTTTCCGCTTCCACATTGCAGGCTATTTTGACGCCGTGCTGGGCGCCAATGATACACTGGCCTCTGGAAAGGTACAGCGGGGCCTTGACTGGCTGGCCACACAGTCCATCGCACCGGAGGACATGGTTCTGATCGGCGACACCCTCCACGACTTTGAAACCGCTCAGGCCATGGGTGTCCCCTGCATTCTCTGCGCCATTGGACACCAGTCCAAGGCTGATCTGCTTTCTGCCGGTGTTCCCGTGGTCGATGCATTTTCTCAGCTGTCTCCCCTACTGCTACCTTAGAAAAATTGATTGCATTGTTGTTTTAGGGGAAGTATAATACTCTCAGAACTGAAATAACGGAGTGATTCCAATGAACAAGCAGGAAATCTCATTTTACGAGGAGCTTCAGTGCAATGCCTTTCCGGCCCTGCAAAATGTCATGTACGACGGCTGGAGTGTCCGCTTCGGCGGCGGCTTTACCTATCGGGTAAACTGCGCCAACCCCATGTATCCCGAAACGCTCCCCGCCCGGGAAAAAATCGAGTATACCGAGTCTCTCTATCGGCACTCCGGCCTTTCCATGTCCATCTTCAAGCTGCATGAGGGCATGGATCCGGCGCAGCTGGACGCCTGTACCAAGGTGCTCGATGAAATGGGCTACGGCACCGAGCGTGACGGCAACATCTTTGTCTGTGACTTGGCCGATTATCCCAGAAAGACAGGCACTGCGGTAACTGTCAGCGGCGAAATGACCGAGGCATGGCTGGACGGCTTTCTTACCATGAACGGAACTGCTGAAGCTCAGCGCCCCGCTGCATCCGCAATGCTTGGCAACATCCATTACCCCATTGCCGCCGCCTCTATTGTAGAAAACGGAAAAATGGTTGCCTGCGGTCTGGGTGTGCTGGAACGGGGCCATGTGGGGCTCTATGACATCTATGTGGACGCTGACTGCCGCCGCCGCGGACTGGGCGGAGACATCTGCACCGCCATTATGAACTATGGCAAGGAGCAGGGCTGCACCACTGCCTACCTTCAGGTGCTGTCCGATAACCACGGCGCACGTGCCCTGTACCATCAACTGGGCTATACGGAAACCTACGAATACTGGTTCCGCACAAAACGCTTCTAAGAAAGGAGATTCCCTATGAAGATCGCACGCTTTGTACTGAAAATCGTCGGCGCTTCTCTGACGCTGGCTGGCGGTATCTGCCTGATCATCGGCTTCTGGGACAAGCTGACCGCTCCCTTCCACTGTAATGAGGACTAATCGAGATGCCAAATCGCCCCGCAGATTTTGATCTGCGGGGCGATCTTTTGACTGATTGGATTTACTCGGTTTCTACAGCGGAACCATAGTCTTCCTTGGGTGTAGTCTTGGGCGTGCCGTAATCCACGCCATAGGTCTCCACCCGGATGGACTCAATGACAATGTCCTTTCTGGGCTTATCATTGGAATCCACATCCGTCTGAGAAAGCTTCTTCAGGATATTCATGCCGGAGAACACCTTGCCAAAGGCCGCATACTGACCCTGCAGACTGTCCTTATCCGCCATGAGAATAAAGAACTGGCTGCCGGCAGAGTTATAGGCTTCCTCCGTGTCGCTGCCGGAATCGGAGAACCGGGCCATGGCGATGACGCCCTCCTCCATCTTGATGTCATTCTTCTTAAAGCCGTTGTCTGCAAATTCACCGTCAATGGTATAGCCCGGGCCGCCGGTGCCATCTCCGTTGGGATCACCGCCCTGAATGATAAAGTCTTCTACCACCCGATGGAACGTAAGCCCGTCATAAAACCCGGCGTTGGCCAGAGAGATAAAGTTCGCCACCGTGTTGGGTGCCTGATCCGGATAGAGATAAATGGTGATCTGATCGCCGCCCTCCAATGTCATGGTGGCAACCGGCTTTTTTTTACTGCCGCAGCCGGACAGGCAGCAGGTCAAAATGCAGACTGCCAGCATAAGGCAGAGGACTCTTTTTAGTTTCTTCATGCTTCTTCCTCCAAATAGCGGTCGGACCCATCCGGCCTGATGTTTACAATAATATATCAAAAAACAGCGTGATTTGCAACTGATATTCCGTTATTTTTCACAGAACCCACCCATTTTCGCTTTCAATTTATCGATTTACCGCAATAAATTTTACGGATTCTGCATTTTCCCTTGAAAACTGGCGGAATTTATTATATGATTACAAAGTAATCTTTCTGCCGGGGCTCAGCTACGAGGGCTTTGGCGGACAATATGGAGGAACAATTTATGGCACTTACCAACAACGTCAAGGTAAACGCATGGCTGGATGAGGTGACCCAGCTTGTAAAGCCTGACGCCGTGGAGCTCATTACCGGTGATAAGGCCCAGTTGGACCGACTCACCGCTGAGGCAGTTTCCACGGGTGAATTTATTACCCTGAATCAGGAAAAGCTTCCCGGCTGCTATCTCCACCGCTCCAATCCCAACGATGTGGCCCGCGTGGAGAGCCGTACCTTTATCTGCTCCCGGAAGGAAGAGGATGCAGGCCCCACCAACAACTGGATGGACCCTCATGAGATGTATGCAAAGCTCCATAAGCTCTATGACGGTGCCATGAAGGGCCGCACCATGTATGTGATTCCCTATTCCATGAGCATTGTTGGCTCCCCCTTTGCCAAGTATGGCATTGAGGTCACCGATTCGATCTATGTTGTCATTTCTATGAACATCATGACCCGCGTCGGCAATGAGGTTCTGG
>ERZ773103.3754-NODE-3754-length-12005-cov-2.936485_pt1 | contig 12005 bp, 6 predicted proteins | sample MGYA00511118_ERZ773103 | MGnify/ENA primary metagenome ERZ773103 (study PRJEB29015, sample SAMEA2737821) | human gut metagenome | biome: human gut; feature: human-associated habitat; material: faeces | place: China | collected 2012 ... | reverse complement strand
GATGAGACCGGCAGTGAGGAGGTAACGCCTCGGACTGTGGATGAAACCAATGCATTCGAGGTGTCGGTGTCCTTTGACGGTCAGAATTTGACGGAAGGCGGCACCAATGCGATTACAGACGAATGGTCGGGAAACTCCTCCAAGGTCATGCAGGTGACGATCACCCGGAATAAAAGCTATGATGTGGATCCCAACAAGCAGTATGTGCTTTGCATGAAAACCTCTGATGTGTTCTACTTCAACGGCCTGCCGGATGTCAGTACGATCACTGGCGCGGAGGATGTGGCGATGGTGAAGAATGAAACGCCAAAGATTAACGTGGTTGGAAAGACGCAGGAGCAGAGTCTAACGGGCTTTAGTCCATATAGCGGTGAAATTCGCGTAAAGCTGAACCCTGCGGTGGATGTTATTACAATTGCAGATATTGGCGTCAGCTATAATTCTGCCTTAATGGGATATACGGATGGCGAGCAGACAGTTACAGATCCGGTTGATGTTCAGTTGATTTCCGTGGATGCCAGCGAGACACTGAGCGGATTTAAGGATACGAATAAAGTATCCCTGCAGGATTTCCCGGTTTCCACGTTAAAAGTTAAGACAGAAAAGGTAGGCGGCGGCCTGAGAACCTTCAACTCCATTGATGATTTTAAGTCGAACACATTTGGCGCGGATGCAAAGTTGAATGTAGACGATGGGATTTCCTATGTGCTGGGCTCTCAGAAACAGAAGGAAATGGTCTACGGAACATTGACCTGCGTGCTCCATATTCCTTATATTGAAGTAGATGGAGTAAAGAAGTATCTAAAGTTTGATGAAAACGATACGGCAATTACAGACAATAAAAAGGGAACCTCAATTGGATATCCAATGAAGAATCCGGCGGTTTATAATGCCGAAGCCCATACCATTACCTACACCTTTGAAAACGTGTATATGGTATCGTGGTCAAATTTCGCCTATACCCCAACGTTTCGCTGGCCAGATGGGGTCGAAAAAAATATTACAGCGGATTGTTATGTTCAGGGGTACAAGTGGGAGATATCAGAACAGAAGACGTTCACAGGTGCAACTGGTAGTATAAGCGAGAAGAGTACAGCAAATGGTACTGTATTTCGCCCGAATCAGGCTGATATTAAGCTGATGACGGATGTTAATAATCCAAGTAATTTGAAGCTTGCTAAGCCTATGATTTATAAGGATGTGAATCGTCAAACTGGATTTCTGGGATATTTTGATGTCCATAACGAGGGAGCTGGCGACTCCCCGAAAGTTAAGGTGAAAATTGAGTTTAACACGTCTGATGGCAGCGGTGCAAAATATTATGTTACCCAAGTGCAGATTCCGGCAGATCAGGCCAAGACAACTGTAACGTATACACTGGTAGATGACAGTGGAGCTCCGGTTACAGGAACCTATACCTATAACAATACAACCTCTTTCAGCTGCAAGGTTGGTGAGTTGCGCCAAAAATCAGGGGTTGGTGATAACTACTTTATTCAAAGTTTGGAGTATCAAACCATCCTTCGCAGAAATAAATACTACCATACGGATGTAACACACAACTATCGAAATGTCATTGGAACGCCCGGATCCTATCAAGGGTATATTGACGGGACTGTTGGTGCAACGGCCAGCGCCAAAATGACCATTTCGGCGGCGGATGAGAATGGTAAAATTACCAGTGATGGAAAAACAGAACTGACTGCAACAGAAATCAGTACGATATCCGACTTGGACTTTATTTCAACGGGAATTTACGGAGCTACGCTGGATAATCAGAGTTCGGCCAACATTACTGCGGGCAGCAGCACCAAACTCAAATTTACGATCTTGGTCGGATCGGAGGAGTATGGACTTTCTGAGAGATTCGGTGTTGCTGGCCCTCCCATAAACGGATATCATGTTCTGCGTGATGGCATATTCTACGCTTGTCTGCCAGAGGGGGTCAGCATTCCGGGCACTGAGCAGGTACAGGTTTCGTATAAGGGAAAATCGATTCCTGCAAAGTCCGTGCAGAAACTTGATAATACCCAGTGTACCGTCAACGGAGCAACAGCATATTGGTGGAAAATTGAAGTACCTAAAATGAACGTAAATGCATTTGTTTCCGCTACGGCTACAATTTCCATAGATCTGGCGACCAGCGAAAGCATGGCCGGAGTGAGCTGGAACTTTAATGACTGCCTTGCGCTGGGGACAAATGGCCAGAAGCTATCCCGTGTAAATGACAGCTTTACCAATGGATCGAATACAGTTGCGGGATTAACAAACTTGAATCTTCCCAGTGCGAATGGTTTGGTAAATGCCCTTGACACCAAGGCGGACAATTTGGGAATCAATCTTTACCGGTCAAATTCCAGTGTGATTTTGAACATCGCCCGTGCAGAAGCCAAGCTGGACGTTGCCACGGCCCTGTCTGTCAATGATACTGCCAGTGCCAACGATCAGGTTACGGTGTCTGATAAGAATACAAAGATTACCTATGCAGTAACTGTAACCGGGCAGGAAAGTGGAGCAGCCGAGGATTTCGACTATTACATTCCTATTGTGCATACGGATTCCACGCTGGATACCGGTGCGCTGGTAAGCCAGAAGGAAATTGGACTGCAGCTCAGTGAAGCAGTCCAGATCACATCGGTAGGCGATACGGCGGTCGGGGAACTGCCCTTTGAGGTGTCCTATACCACTGATTCTGGTTTGAACTCCACGACCATTCAGGGGAATACCGTGAAATGGGTGGATACACTTACGGACTACTCTAAGGTTACGGCTGTGAAAATTTCCACAAGAGCTAATGCACGGGTCAATGAAAAAGAGGCCTATCGGTTTGACGTGGTCATGCAGTACGATGATTCTGCCAATGACTTTGACCGGCAGGCGGGCAGCGTGGCTCATTGGCGCTCCTTTGGACATTATACATATGTCCGAAACGGTGCCTCCACTACCAACTCTTACCCAAGTGCCAGCAATTCCGTTAAGATTCGATATGTGAAGGATCTGACTGGAACGCCAATGACCCTGACATTGGATACGGCGGCAGCTACGAACTCTGTGGATACGGACCAAATGCTTGGAACTACATTTGTGAAAGCCCAGAAGCTTTCTATTAAAGCAGTCACGCCATCCAGCGGAACGCAGCTGATTTCTGATGATCCGACAGCACTGACCGGTGCAGATGCCAACAGTAAGTTCAAAGTCTCCTTTAATATCAATAATGGTGCCACGTCTGCTGTTACATTGCCGTCTGTTCATTCGGCGTGGAGCATTCCTGCAAATACCAATGTTAACCTACAGACAAAGGTGTTCTTCTCCAAGGCACTGACGGACGTTACCACAGAGCGGTATGTGGATCTTGTGCTGGGCAACGATGATGTTGATATCACCTGCCGGGTCAAGCTGGAGCGTAAGGTGACTGCGGCCTCGGCAACAGGATCCGGCGTAGCGGTGGGAGAGCAGTTCCAAGTTCCTAAGGTGGCGGAAAGCTGTAGCATCAGTCGGGATTCTGCCTTTACGGCGCTGTATGTGATCGAGAATTTTGTCCCCGGTAACTACAGTGGTCAGCTGCTGAAGTGGCAGGATTCCAGCGGAGCCGACAGCATCTTCCCTGCGGATACCACCATCACCATGATGGAGGTAAACGAGAACAGCCAGATCACCGGCTACTGGTATTGTAAGCCCTCCGGCTCCTCGGTGGATCTTCGCAGCTTTACCCGTATGGCGGGAACCGGGAATTACAGCTATGATACTTCGGCCACTGCCGGAACCACCCTTCGCTACCTGTTTGTGGTGAATTTCGGGCAGGCAAGCGCTTCCGCTGGCAGCTACCAGCTGGCATTTGATGCGACAGCAAAGGCTGGCGTTACAGCATTTACGCCCGTTGCGCCGGGCGTCACCCTCGGTGCAACAAAGAGCTACGGCCTGAGCGCCACCACAACGGCGGATGTGCTGAACCCCACGGCGGATGTAAGCTATACGGTAACGGATGCTTCCGGCAACGATAGTTATACGGAAGGGAAAAGCCTGTCTCTGGTGCTGACACCGCAGAATGCTGCTGCACTTCCGCAGGATGCGCGGATTCAGGTAGGGGATAAGACCTACTCCTGCAATGGGGAGAATAAGATCATTATTCCCATTGGTACCATTGCAGCGGGCAGCAAGACCCTGACCCTGACTTCCAAGATGTTCCCGGAAAAAGAGAAAACCTATTCCTTTACCGCAAAGCTCTATTTGTCCAACTCTGCTCAGGCAGATGCGCCCATCAATGGTAAGGCTTTGCGTTCCTGTGACGTTACGTTTGCAAAGACCGCAGAGAATCGCCCGGCACTGAGCGTAACCGGTACCCGTGTGGCAACGGTGAGCGATTGGGCAAGCGGCCAAACGATTGATATCCAAATGAAGAATCTGGATGACTGCGATGTTACGGTGAAGGTTTATTCTGGCGTCAGCGGTACAACGCAGGTGACTGATCTGGTTTCCTCGGTATCTGGTATCTTTACGATGAATAGCGGCACGGGTGTTTATAATAAGGGAACCCCCACAGGCAAGCTTGTCTTGAACAGTGCGGCCAAGGCGGGAACCTACCGGCTGAGCTTTGAGGTAAGCAAAGCTGGGAAGGTGCTTCTGACCGTACCGTATTATGTGATCGTGCGGTAACGGAATCATTGGCAGAAGAATATCGTAGAATCTAAATGGGGCCCCGGCTGCTGCGGAAATGAACCGTATCAGCCGGGGTTTTCGGGTCGCAGAAAGCCGCCCCAATGCAGCCTGTGAACTGCATTGGGGCGGTTACTGATTTATTTACGGATGCGGATGAGGCGGCGGGCCGCCGGGGCCGTCGGGTGGGCTGGAGGGGCCTTCCGGGTCGGCAGGGAGCAGGTCGGAATCTGTTTTTTTCATGTCTGCCTCATAGGTGCCTACGGCACTGCCTTCCATAATGACGGTGCCCGTCACGTGAATGCCCTCGGGCGTGTATACTGCCTCAAAATGGTGCTTTCCGGGGCCTGCAGGCATATCCGCAGAGAAGCCGGAATCCGTTCCATGGAAGCTTTCCAGCGTCACAGGGCCCTTGCTGTTGCGGATGGTACCTCCTCAATGGAAAACAGATGATGCTTATCGCCGCCGGGGGTTGCGAAAATGCCCAGATAATGTGTCATGGGATTCCTTCTTTCTTAGATGTAATAGTACTGCACTTAGGCGGCGCAGCGGTCATAGGCGGCCTGCTCCGCCTCAATGCAGGTTTCAATGTTCATGTCCTTGAGCTTGGCCACAAAGCTGTCCCAATCCTCCAGAGAGGCATCGCCTGCAATGAACTGGGGAACCATCTGGGAGGCATAGGTGATGATATCTGCCACATAGTAGGAGGCCGTCTGGGTCTCCTCGGCGTTCAGGGAGACATTGGAGGGCAGGCAGTGGGTGCCGTCCATGTTGGAGGTCCAAACGTCCCAAGCCTGATTCTTGAGATCCGTGTTAAATTCCGCTGTGCCATACAGCAGCATCATAGAGGAGCACAGGGTATAGGGACGGCGGATCCGCAGATAGTTGGGCACATCTACGCCGTACTGATTGTGGATGACAGCGTCGGTAAACTGAGGTGTACCGTTTTCGTCAATGGTATAGTCTTCGCCTTCAAAGCCGTAGTTGTAGAACAGGATACCGTCCTCCGAGTAGAGATAGTCCAGGAACTGCATGGCGGTTTCCACGTCCTCACAGCAGGCGGTCACATAGGTGTCAGAGGAGTCGGTGATCAGGGAGGTGGAGGTAATGTGGTCAATGCCACCCTCTTCCAGCGTCAGATTGGGGACGCAGGAGACCGGCTGGGTGATATTGCCGATGCCCTCGCCGGAGGTGCACCAGAGACCTACGGTACCGTTGGCTTGAAGCTCTGCCAGTGCGCCGCCCATGGGATCGTAGGCAATGGAGCCAAAGTCCTTGTCAAACAGTCCCTCGTTATACCATTTGTTCATTTCCCTGAGATAATCCCGGTAGCCGTCTTCGATGAGAGAGCAGTGCACCTTGCCGTCCACCACATAGAAGGGCAGGCTGGTCTCGGTGCCGCCGGCCGCAAAGGTCGCTACATCATAGCCAACGGTGAGGCCGTTGATCTTACAGTCCGAGTTAAAGTACATGGCGGTGCTGGTATTGTAAGCGTCCCGGAAGACCTTCAATACCTCAAACATCTGGTCATAGGTGGTGGGAAGCTCCAGCCCCTGTTCGTCCAACCAGTCCTGACGGATCACAAGGCCCTGATTTTGCACAAAGTTGTCATAGGGAGAGTGATAGCAGAGCACCTTGCCGTCGTTGCGGAAGATGGAAGCCACGTCAGGGTTGGAGTCGATCATATATTGATAATTGGGGGAGTAGTCGGGAAGACGGTCGGTAAGATCTACGATTACGCCGTCCTCCAGCGCACCGGTGGCGCCGCCGGTATAGGTGAGATCGGAAATCAAGGCGGCATAGTCGCCGGATGCAATGGCAACATTCATTTTTTCCTGTGCAGTCCAGAAATCGATCTCGGTGTAGTCAATGGTAACGCCGGTGATCTCCTGAAGATGCTGGATGGCGTCCAGATCCTGAAGGGTGGACAGTCCCAGCTCCCCAAGGGGGCCCATGAGGTTCAGCTGTGTCCGCATCCATGTAAGGGTGGCGCCATCCTCGCTGATGGGAAGAGCGTAGTCATTGGAATAGTGCAGTTTGGCAGTGTCGCTGCCGGGGAAGTGGTACTTTGGCGCATAACCGGTGGGTTCGGCCTCTACGGCACTGAGGGCTTCGCTGGCTGCGGCTTCTTCTGTGGGCGTGTTGTCTTCCTGCACCTCCGGTGCGGGGGCTTCGGTCTGGACCTCCCCAGCAGAGGTGCTGTCGGCAGCCTCAGAGGATGGGGCTTTGGAGCCGCACCCTGACAGGGCGGCAGCCAGCATTGCTGTGGTGAGCAGCAGAGACATGATTTTTTTTCCCATTTCGTTGTCTCCTTCCGTTGAAATTGGGTCATCTCCATTATACGGAGCCGCAGGTTCGGTGGAAAGGGACAGAACGTGCATGGCGGGACGTTTTCTGTGCTTGGCACGCAAAACAGTGAAATTCTGTGCATCTTTTTAGAGAATTGCTTTTTTCTTGCGATTTCCCTATGGACGTGATATGATGAACCTAGAGAGGGTGATGGCATGAGCGTGACTGTAAAGGATCTGTTAAATCTACCGTCCTTGCGACAGGCGAAGGTGCTCGGCGGAGCAAAAGGGCTCAGCCGGGTGGTCGCTTCCATTTCGGTATTGGAGTCTATCGATCCGGGGGTGCTGATCAATGAAGTATTTCCGCAGGGAAAGTTTTATGGCAGTGAGATCGTATTGACAGGGTTCCTGAACTGTGCTGATGATGTAGACTGTCAGTGTGCGAATATCCTGCGGCTTGCACAGGGCGGAGAAGTGGGACTGATCCTGTTTTATGTGGGCGTATATCTGCAGAAGGTAGATCAGCGGCTGATTGATTTGGCAGATCAGCTGGATTTTGTGCTGATTGCCATGCCGGAGGGGCAGCGGGAGCTGCGGTACAGCGACTTGATCTCAGATGTGACAGAATACATCTATCGGGACAGAGCCCAGAGCGGCTCACTGGTTTCCGACTGTCTGGCGCGGATGTCTACGCTGCCCCGACATCAGCAGACGGTGGGAACGATCATGCAGATGCTGTGTACGGAACTCAGCTGCTCTGTGGTGCTTCGGGATGAGCATGGGAATATTCTCAACATGGCCGCATGGCCCCATGGACAGGAAAAACTGATCCGGGAGGGCTTGGAGCAGGAGGTGCAGCCGCTGCAGACCCAGCGGACTGCCTGCACGTTCCTTACGGATACGGAGGTCTGCCGTATGCCCATCCACACGGACTCCGGTATGAACCTGGAGCTGCTGCTGATCAAAGGAAGCCCCTTCCTCAGTGATATGGTACTGGCGCAGGCGGCGGATGTGACCCGGATCTGCATCAATATCTGGGGCAGGGGGCAGGGAACGGTTGCCATTCATGAGCTGATCCGGGCAATTTTGCAGGATGAGCCCCTGAAAATGCGCAGGCTGGCGGAAATATTTCATGTAGACATTGCATCCATTCATGAGCTGTGGATGATATCCGGAACAGAAAGTCAAGTGGAGCCGTGTTTACAGCTGGCCAGACAGTGTGCGAAGACTGTGGTGGGGGCATTTTATGAGGACGGAATTGTGCTATGTCTCAGTGTACCTGCGTCTCTGCGGGAGGCAGAGACTGTGACGGAGGAAATTCTGGATGAATTAGGGACTGACACGGTGGTGGTGCGCTGTGGGGGACTTCGAGATACCACAGAGTGCAGGGCGGCCTATCTTGTGGTGCAGGATCATTTGAACGATGCGAGAAAGATCTATCTGCTGAAGCGCAGCTTTTCCTTGGGAGAGCTGCGATTTGCACAGAAGTGTCGACAACAGGCAGAGCAGGGAGAATCAGCTGCCGCTGCCCGGATCAAGGCTCTGACGATGCTCCAAAGAGACAAAGAAGAGATGGATCTGGCGGGTACACTTTGCACCTATCTGCTGGATGCAGAGGCCAGCGTCACGAAAACAGCTTCCCTGCTGTATCTTCATAAAAATACGGTAAAGTACCGGATCCAGCGGCTTTCGAATCTGTTGGGGTTCCGCCCCGGAAAGCTGCCAGAGACAGCGGAGCTCTATGAAGCGGTAGGGATCTACCGGCTGCTCTATTGAATCATTGGTGTATCTCGTTGTCCTGTGGGACAATGAGATACACTCTTTTTTTGACCCTTTGACAGTGTACATTAGCACACTAAATCGGTATACTATCGGCATCTGTCATAGAGGACAGCGGCGTGAGCCGAGATAGAAAAAAGGTGTGATACTATGAGTGAAAAAAACGGAAGCGGATTTGAAGTAAACGAATCCCAGCGGCAAAGCTGGCTTTCCATTGCGGCAGTTTGGGCCGGAGGCATGATTTGCGTTCCCTGTCTGATGATCGGCGGCGTTCTGGCCGGCGGCGGACTGTCTTTGGGGGAAATGCTTGCTTCGATTCTGATTGGCTATGGATTGATCTGTGCCTATATGATCTTTATTGGCATGCAGGCGTGTGATACCGGACTGCCCGTGTCGGTGATGGCCTCCGGTGCGCTGGGTGAAAAGGGCGCACGGTATATCATCAGCATCCTGCTGGCCATTGCATGCGTTGGCTGGTTTGGAATTCAGTCGGCTACCTGCGGCAGTGCCTTTGCCAATATGCTCGCCAGCATGATGGGAACGGAAGCAACTCCGGCTATGGTGACAGTCTGCTCGTTGATTTGGGGTGTTATTATGCTGGCGACTGCCTGTGCAGGTTTTAAGGGCCTCAAGTGGCTCAACTACATTGCGGTGCCCCTACTGGTAATTGTCTGCCTCTATGGCCTTGTTGCTGGAATCGTAAAGAATGACGGCGGTGCGGCCATCGCAAATTACGCGCCGGAGGCATCTCAGGGAATGGTCTTTGGCATTTCCATGGTGGTGGCATCCTTCGCACTGGGCGGCGTTATTTCTGCCGATTACTGCCGGTTCGCAAAGAGCCGGGGAGATGTTGTGAAGTCCTCCATTGTGGGTGTGATCCCTGCGGGACTGTTTATGTTGCTGACCGGTGCGCTGATGAGCATCGTCACCGGTGAGTATGATATTTCTGCGATTCTTGCATCTCTGGGCATGCCTTTTATTGGTCTGGTTGCGCTGGTGCTTGCAACTTGGACCACCAATGTGACCAATGCCTATTCCGGCGGTCTTGCCCTCAGCAATCTGCTGGGCTTTGACGAGAGCAAGTTTAAGATCACCACTGGAATTGCCGGAGGAATCGGCACGCTGCTGGCTGCATTTGGACTGCTCAATGCATTTCAGGGCTTCCTGTCCCTGATGTCCGGACTGATTCCCCCCTTGGCAGGCGTGCTGATCGCGGCCTACTGGATTGTGGGAAAAGGGAAGAAGGAGAACTTTAAGATGCGTCCCGGCTTTTCGGCCCCCGGCGTGATCTCCTTCCTTGTGGGCGCTGTTCTGGCCTGCATCACAGGAGGCACCTTTGCCAACTTCCCCGGGCTGGTGGCAGCGCTGCCGTTTCTGAATACGCCCTTCTTTGTGGGGCCGGTCAACGGGATTATAGTGTCCCTTGTGCTCTATGTGCTCCTGTCCAAAATCATTCCCGAAAAACAGTAACATCGCTTTGTGGTATGGGGTTTCCCATATCCCCAAATGCGGCAATATGAAAGGAGACGGAACTGATGCGAAAAATCGGCATTCAGGAAATTGAAGATATTGCAACCGGTGCGGCACTGCTGGGCGCCGGTGGTGGAGGAGACCCCTATGTGGGAAAGCTGGTGGCTATGGGTGCGGTGCAGGAGTGCGGCCCTATAACGCTGCTGGATCCGGAGGAGGTGCCGGATGATGCGCTGGTGGTACCCATTGCCATGATGGGGGCACCTACGGTTCTTGCGGAAAAGGGCATTGGCGGTACGGAGTATCAGAGCCTGTATCGTATGGTGTCCAAGTTCTTTGGAAAGAAGATCTACGCCTTTATGCCAATTGAAGCAGGCGGTGTTAACTCCATGCTGCCCATTGCGGCAGCGGCCCGTTTGGGGTTGCCGCTGGTGGATGTAGACGGCATGGGCCGTGCATTTCCGGAGCTTCAAATGGTGACATTTACCATTGGCGGCATGAGTGCAACGCCCATGGCACTGACGGATGAAAAGGGGAACACTGCCATTTTTGAGACCATTACCAATAAGTGGACAGAGGAATTGGCTCGGGCGGTCACCATGAGCTGCGGGGCATCGGTATCCGTATCCCTTTACCCCATGACCGGGGCCCAGATGAAGCAGTTCGGCGTAAAGAACATCGTTACCCGCAGCCAGAAGCTAGGTGAGGCCATCCGTACCGTGAAGGACTGTGGGGATCGGACGCCTGAGGAGCATTTTCTGGAGTTTTCAGAAGGCTATAAGCTCTTTAAGGGGAAAATCGCAGATGTGCGCCGGGAGACCCGGGGCGGCTTTAACTTTGGCAAGGTGGTACTGGAGGGCATCGGAGAATGCAAGGGCCATAGCGCCTATGTGGAGTTCCAGAATGAGAATCTGACTGCTGTGGTAGATGATGAAATCCTTGCTACAACGCCGGATCTGATCTGCCTTGTGGATACGGAAACCTTTACGCCGGTGACCACAGATGCGCTGAAATATGGAAAGCGCGTGATGGTGGTGGGCCTCAAGTGCTATGATCTTTGGCGGACAGAGAAGGGGATTGAGCTGGTTGGCCCCAGATACTTCGGCGTAGATACGGATTATTTTCCGCTGGAAATTCGCTGCAAGGGAGGTAAAGCATAATGTATAAGCTTGGAATTGACGTAGGCGGCACGAACACAGATGCCGTACTGATCGATGAAAACCGTAAGGTCATTGCAGACATCAAATATCCCACGTCGGGAGATGTCTATGACGGCATTCTGGGGGCAGTTCGTACCGTGCTGGAGGTATCCGGCATTGACCGCAGAGAGATCCGTCAGGCCATGTTGGGCACCACCCAGTGCACCAACGCCATAGTAGAGCGGAAGCATTTGGCTCCCATCGGCATTCTCCGAATCGGGGCCCCGGCGACCACCGGCATTCGCCCCATGGTGGACTGGACAGAGGATATTCAGAAGATTGCAGCCGGCAGTGTTATTGTGGGCGGCGGCTTTGAATATGACGGCAAGGAGCTGGCACCCTTTGACCGGGAGGCGGCGGCGTCTTTCTTCCGGGAAATGAAGAACAAAGGTGTAAACTCCATTGCCATCTCCTGCGTATTTTCCACAGTGCGCAATGACCATGAGGTGGAGGCGGCGAAACTCTGCCGGGAGATTATGGGGGACGATGTCCATGTGTCTGTTTCCAGTGAGATCGGCTCCATGGGCCTTATCGAGCGGGAAAATGCCACGATTCTCAATGCTGCGCTCTGGCAGGTGGCCAAGCGGTTTACCGAGGGCTTTGCCAGAAGCCTAAA
>ERZ773103.3752-NODE-3752-length-12013-cov-4.261749_pt1 | contig 12013 bp, 10 predicted proteins | sample MGYA00511118_ERZ773103 | MGnify/ENA primary metagenome ERZ773103 (study PRJEB29015, sample SAMEA2737821) | human gut metagenome | biome: human gut; feature: human-associated habitat; material: faeces | place: China | collected 2012 ... | reverse complement strand
ATGAAAATGAAAGGGGCAGGCACGATGAATATTACAGACGTACGTGTGAGAAAAGTTGCGAAGGAAGGAAAGATGAAGGCGGTCGTTTCGATTACGATTGATGAAGAATTTGTAGTTCATGATATCAAAGTAATTGAAGGCGAGAAGGGACTGTTTATTGCAATGCCGAGCCGCAAAGCTACAGATGGTGAATACAGAGACATTGCGCATCCGATCAATTCCCGTACCAGAGATAGGATCCAGACACTGATTCTTGAAAAGTATCAGGAAATGCTGGATGCAGAACCGGAAGAGGAACTGGAAGAAGCAGTTGAATAAATACAGTGGCTGCAGACAGATCAGCCGATTTTTGAATCTCTAAATAAGAATTAATAAGATCCGGGGACATGGGATAAATCCTGTGTTCCTGGATCTTTTATGTTTCTGGAAAAATATGTAAAAAATGAAATGATTCTGTAATAATTTAGAATTTTGGAGGCAAAATCTACTGGATTTCAGGGTATAAAAATGTGAAATGTTACATGAATGTTACAAAAATGAAATGAAAGTATTGATTATTTGTGAGAATGTGTTATACTTAACCTACAAAATATTTAAGAGGTGTTTTTATGAAGAGTAAGAAAGTTCTTTCACTGCTGCTGGCATGTGCAGTGACCGTATCTATGGGAACAACCGTATTTGCTTCCACAGAAGATCAGATTGCAGCTGCACAGGCACAGAAGCAGGAAGCACAGGCAGGACTTGCGCAGGCCCAGGCGAATATCAGTGGGCTGGAAAGCAAGAAACAGGAACTGGAGTCCTACCTTGCAGAACTGAATTCCCAATATAATGAACTTACAGACAGTATTTCACAGCTCAGCATTGAGGCTGCCGAGAAAGAAGAGGAGCTTAAGAATGTAAAGGCTCAGCTTGAAGTGGCAAAGCAGAATGCACAGGACCAGTACGAGGCAATGAAGATTCGTATCCAGTACATGTACGAGCATGGTGGAAGTACTATGCTTGAAATGCTTCTGTCATCTGACAATCTTTCTGATTTTATGAATCAGGCAAACAATGTGGCTACAATTTCTACATATGACAGAAACATGCTGAAGAAATATGAGGAGACACAGGAAGCAATCAAGACTCAGGAAACTCAGGTTGAAGAAGAGTCTGCTTCTATTGGAAATCTTCTTACAGAGAAAAGCTCTAAGCAGCAGGAAGTACAGAATCTGGTAGCATCGACCAGTGACAATATCAATTCCTATGTAAACCAGATCAGTGCAAGTCAGGAAGAAGCAGATGCTCTTATGGCTCAGGTGAACAGTGCAGACAGTAGTATTTCACAGCTGATGGAAGAGGCAGAACAGGAAAAAGCTGCCGAAGCTGCAGCGGCAGAAGCAGCAGCCGCACAGGAAACAGCAGAAGCTGCACAGGATGAAAATACAGATGAAGAAACAGATGTAGTGGATGAATCTGGAGATGCTTCAGAAGCACAGGATACTTCTTCTGGCAGTGAAGATACCACATATACAAAGGATACATCTTCAACGGACAGCAGTGATTACTCCGAAGATACATCTTCAGACAGTGCAACAGCTGAAGAGACGAGCAGTAGTTCTTCTGATACAAGTTCTTCAGAGACCAGCTCTTCCAGTCAGGGAACTTACCTTGGTAATTTTAAACTGACAGGATACTGTAACTGCGCACAGTGCTGCGGAACAGCCGGAAATGCAACCGCAAGTGGTACAACACCAGTGGCAGGACGTACTGTTGCAATGGCAGGGGTACCGTTTGGAACCAAACTTCTGATCAATGGAAATGTTTATACAGTAGAAGATCTCGGAACTCCTTATGGCCATGTTGACATTTACTGCAGCAGTCACAGCGAGGCGCTGAGTTTTGGATTACAGTATGCGGATGTATACCAGTTAAACTAAATATATGAATAATAAAAAGAGCTGTCTGGTTATGATGACCAGACAGCTTTTTTGACTGAAAACATATCAGATTGTGTATTACAGGTAAGGTGTTCCGGGAATCTCCGGATAACTTCCCATGCCGATCAGAAGTTCCAGCCCAACTTGACGGGCTTCCAGTACCGCTGCTTTAACAGCGCTGGCATCGCCGGAGATACCGAGAATCACTTCGTTAGAGTGGCTGGTTCCGATACTTGGCGTCATATAACAGGTGATATTTACAGCCGATGCTTTCATAGCGGTATCGGCCATTACAAGGCCAATTGCAGCAGGAGAACCTGCCATGAAGCCGAATGCCTCGCCTGGTACGGCATGAAATGCTTTCTGCAGCGCGGCTCCTGCGCTTGCGGAATAAGTGAATTCCAGATGACCGGATTCGCTGATATAAAGTTCCCCTGCATTTTTCTTTGTAAGTTCGAGGCCAAGTTCGATTGCATGACGTACATCTGAAACATCATTGCCGCCAATTACAATATAGTTTCCGTGACCGCCCCAACCCTTGGTGTCTCGTGGAAATTCAATGGAAAGAACTTCGGTGTTGGTTGCTTTTACGGCATCGTCGATTGCTGTGATCTGTCCGGCAGCACCTGTTCGGGAACTGAAAAGTCCAAGGGCGTGGTATTTCATTCCGACATTCATTTCTTTTAATAATGTATCATCAATACCGGAAATCACCAGTCCGATCGTATCCAGGACGGTTGTTCCGACAAATTCTGTTCTTGTACAGTGCGTACTGATACTCTTTACGTCGATCATGAGAAGACTCCTGTTCCGTCTGCCTGGGGCAGACGTTTTTTCTTTATGCTTGTTAAATAAATATCCTATTTATAAATATAATCTATTTTATGCTTACTTGCAAGAGAAAGAATGTGCCAGGCCACGTTGAAAAAGCTGACTGGGATTCGTGACTAAATTCGTGACTGTTGATTTCACACCCATTTTCCGGAATCTCTTTTTAAACGCAAAAAAACACCGAAACTCTTGATTTGCAAGAATTTCGGCGCCCCTGCCAAGTAGTCGAAGTGACAGGATTTGAACCTGCGGCCTCTGCGTCCCGAACGCAGCGCTCTACCAAACTGAGCCACACTTCGTTATTTGATTTTGCTTCGTCGCTTGACGCAAGACATATTATATTATAGTGAAATGCAAATGTCAACAACTTTTTTGAGATTTTTTAAAAAAAATTTAAAAGTACACTCAACACATGTTTTGTCGGTGTTCTTTCTTGCAAACGAGTACATAATACGTTATATTTATATCAAAGATCTGTTCAGGATGATTCGATATGAACATCAGAACAGAAAGGAGTTTTCTCATGATTGATGTAAAAAGTATCAGTACACATTGTACACGGACAGAATTTGTGGGGACCACCGTTCTTGACACGATTGGACTGGTGATTTCCGGAATTGATGATACATTATTAAAAGAAATGAATGTGGGTACCAGGTATCATGCACTCGGACTTTTCAGTTCAAGGACAGGCGCGGCAGGACAGATCACAGCGATCGATGATGCGGTCAAAGCAACCAATACGGATGTGCTTTCCATCGAATTTCCGCGTGATACCAAAGGCTGGGGTGGCCACGGAAACTATATCGTGATTGGTGGTAATGATGTTTCAGATGTACGGCATGCGATTGAACTGGCACTGGAACTTACAAAGAAAAATGCCGGTGAACTTTATATCAGTGAGTCCGGTCATCTGGAGTTTACTTACTCAGCCAGTGCTGGCGCCGCATTACAGAATGCATTTCATGCAGTTCCCGGTGAAGCATTCGGATTCATGGCGGGTTCCCCGGCTGCAATCGGTCTTGTAATGGCAGATACCGCAATGAAGGCATCAGCAGTAAATATTACCTGCTATATGACACCAAGTATCGGAACCAGTCATTCCAATGAAGTGATCCTTGGTATTTCCGGCGATGCCAGCGCAGTTAAGGCAGCTGTACTTGAGGCACGCCAGGTTGGCCTGGAGCTTCTGATCGGTATGGGTTCATATCCGGAAATCCCCGGTACACCATATCTCTAAAATAACGTAACGCAAAACAGCAGACCTTCATGGCCTGCTGTTTTTATGCCAAAGTGGCAAGTTCTCTGTATATATTAAAATTCCCCTTTAGTTTAACTGGTACACATCTGCATACTGTAATCCGAAGCTCAGTGCCTCGCTATGGCTGCCGCAGTAAATATCAACATGTCCATAAGGAGTTCCAAGGTCTTCTACGGTATAAACGGTACCATTGATCAGAAGCTGTGTTCCAAAAGGTACACCAGCCATTGCTACGGTATGTCCTGCTGTTGGCATAACACCGCTTGCTGTTGCATTTCCTGCTGTTCCGCAGCACTGTGCGCAGTTACAATATCCTGTCAGCATAAAGTTTCCAAGGTATGTTCCCTGGCTGGAAGAACCGGAATCGGAAGAACTGCTGTCAGAACTGTCTGAAGATGTGTCCTCAGCAGATGAAGTATCCGCAGATGTATCGTCTGAAGTGCTGCTGTCTTCTGCGCCGGATGTATCCTCCGTCGCATCAGAAGATTCAGAGCTGCTATCGTCTGTAGAAATTTCTTCTGCATCTGTTGTCGCTTTCTCAGAACTGTCGCCTTCATCAGCTGCACCAGTATCTTCTGTATCCCGGGCTGCTTCTGCTGCCACAGCCGCTTCAGCCGCAGCTTCCTCTGCTGCACGTTCCTGCTCTGCCTGTTCCATCAACTGTGAAATGCTGCTGTCTGCACTGTTTACCTGTGCCATCAGTGCACTTGCCTCTTCCTGACTTGCACTGATCTGGTTTACATAGGAACTGATATTATCGTTGGTAGTGGATACCAGATTCTGAACTTCCTGCTGCTTGGAGCTTTTTTCTGTAAGAAGATTGCTGATGGAAGTAGATTCTTCCGCCACCTGTGCCTCCTGAGTTTTGATTGCGTCCTGTGTTTCTTCATATTTCTTAAGCATATTTCTGTCATATGTAGAAATAGAAGCGATGTTGCTTGCTTCATTTAAGAAATCTGAAAGATTGTTCGAAGAAAGAAGAAGCTCAAGCATTGAGCTTCCGCCATTTTCGTACATATATTTAATACGGATCTTCATGGCTTCATACTGATCCTGTGCATCCTGTTTTGCTTTTTCAAGCTCCGCCTGCACATTTTTCAGTTCTTCTTCTTTTTCAGCGGCTTCTACACTAAGCTGTGAAATACTGTCTGTAAGTTCTGTATATTGAGTATTCAGTTCTGACAGGTAGGATTCAAGTTCCTGTTTCTTGCTTTCCAGATCACTGATGTTCGCCTGTGCCTGAGCAAGTCCTGCCTGCGCCTCCTGCTTCTGTTCCTGTGCTGCTGCAATCTGATCTTCTGTGGAAGCAAATACGGTTGTTCCCATAGATACGGTCACTGCACATGCAAGAAGCAGTGAAAGAACTTTTTTGCTTTTCATAAAATAACACCTCTTAAATATTTTGTACGCTAAGTATAACACATTTTCGTAAATAATCAACACTTTCATTTTAATTTTGTAACAAACATGTAACATTTCGCATCTTAAACACATCTTTCACAGCAGAATGCCACATGAAAATTCCAAATTATTACAAAAACATTTCATTTCCCAATCAAAGTTCAAATTTCCGGTCTCGTATTATAGTGCTAAAAAGTACTAAATATCTACTGGTCGGATTGATGATTTACTGGTATAATATACAAAAATGTGTGTATATTCATTCAGAGGGGTGTCTGACATGAAAGAACATAAGCGATATACTATTGGAATTCTGATTGGTGGTGTACATACATACTTTCCGAAGGAACATATCCTTGGAATTGCAGAGGCAGCAGAAGAACTGGATGTCAATGTCTGTTTTTTTCTCGGAACGCAGACAAAAGACTTTTTCGAGGATATGCTTGGCGGAACACATAAGAATTCTTTTGACTATCAATTTAATACAATTCACGATTACAGTCTGATTGGTGGACTTGACGGTCTGATCATCAATTATGGTACACTCGGACTTCAGCTGAAAAACGAAAGCGCCGAGCAGTTTGCATTGAAATTTAATTCCATTCCGACAGTATTTCTCACAGAAATCGTGCATGAGCCAAACTGCCATTCGCTGATCTGTGACAACAAACAGGGAATCCGGCTGGTTATGGCGCACCTGATTGAGGAACATCATTGCAGCAATATTCTTTTTGTATCCGGACCGGCACAGAATACCGATGCAAAAGAGCGAAAAGCCACCTATTTTGAAATGATGGAAAGATATCATCTTCCGGTCAGTGACAAGATGATCGCACAGGGTGATTATTCCGAGTTTATTGACCGTCAGGTAGATCAGCTTCTTGATGATAATCCGAATGCCGAGGCAATTGTATTTGCCAACGATGAAATGGCATTTGCCGGTTACCGTGTATGTGAAAAGCGTGGACTGAAAGTAGGAAAAGATATCCTGATCACCGGATTTGATGACTGCGAGCGAGCATCGGGCATGGATCCTGCACTTACAACTGTTGTGCAGGATGGTGTTCTGATGGGCAGAATGGCGGTCTACGATCTGATTTATAAGCTTGACGGAAAGGATGCACTGTCAAGACGTGTCCCGGTTTCTCTGTGTGTCAGGGAGTCCTGTGGATGTCAGGAAAAAAACGGCAAAACACAGAATACACCACTGAATCTTGGCGATCAGATACATAAATTAAACCGTACCATTACAAATATGAAACTGGAACTGATCAATTTTCAGAGAAAGTCCTGGTTTATTCCGTCTCTTGCACGAAATTTAAATGACTGCATGGATGATGAACATGCTTTTCTTTTGGAAGCGATGGAAAATATGCGGGAACTTCGGACTAAATGTACTTATCTTTTCCTTTTGGACGAGCCTGTTGTCTATCGCAAAGATGACGAGTGGAAATGTCCGGAAAATCTGCGTCTTGCAGCATATTACAAAAAAGAAGAAGTAGATGCATTTCATCTTTATGACCGTCCGTCGGTTTCAAAAGAAGGTGGAATCTGTCAGCTTATGGAGGATGGAGAGAGACATCAGTTTATGATTTTTTTGCTGTTTTCCGGCGAAAGACAATACGGCTTACTGGCATGTGATATTCAGCAGGAAGAATTTCCGTTCTTCTATGTGATCAGTCTGCAGATCGGGCTTTCTCTCCGCTATCTTGAAATAAGTAAGGCAGAAGCGGCGAGACGCCGTGAGATGACGAAAGACCTTGAGGTGATCCGGGAACGTAATCGGATTCTGGGTATCATGTCTGCGAATGACGAGCTGACCGGCCTTTTGAATCTCAGAGGATTTACAGAAGAAGCAAAAAAAATCTGTCATGAAGAACAGGAACAGCGTGCTTATATGATCTGCGGAGATCTTGACCATCTGAAAGAGATCAATGATAACTGGGGACATCCGGCAGGAAACTTTGCACTTCGAAGTGTGGCGGAGATTCTGAGAGGATGCATTCGAAGCGATGACGTTCTGGCGCGTGTGGGTGGAGATGAATTTCTGATTCTTCTGAAATGTACCGAAGAAGGGTATCAGGAAACATTCCGTAAACGTGTGAAAGACGCCTGCATATATTTTAATGAAAAATCAGATAAACCGTTTCTGGTGGAGATCTCTCTCGGAATCGCTGAGTTTTGCTCCGGGCCGCAGACGGATATTCAGCAGGTGATCGCGACAGCAGATCAGTTTCTCTACGAAGCAAAGAAACATCGGCGGAAGTCGATACGGCGACCGTAAGAATTTAGATCAGTTTTGATATAACAGACATTATCTGTGTGCAAACAGGTAGTGTCTGTTTTTTATGTAATAGGAAATTACTCCGTAATGTTCCAATAACGTAGAAATTTGATGACAGAAGTCCATAATGGACTAAGGAAAAAGAGAAAATTATAAGAAGCAAAAAAGAACGAAAAAATTATTTTAATTTAATCAGATCTTTGAAAAAGTCCCCCACTTCGCAGTGAAAGATATCTGCCAGTGCCATCAACTCGCTTACCTTGATGTTCATGCGGTTGGTTTCAATCTTGGCATAGCTGCTTTTGGAGATTGGGAGACCCATCAGATTCATGCGGGCAATTACCTGCTCCTGTGTGAGTTTATTCTGGTAGCGCATCTTCTGGATGTTGCTGCCAATGCTCATGTCCATTCTGATTTTCTGTATCATAATTATCCCCATATCCTGATATTTCGTAATAAAGAAACATCTATGTATTGATGATATCGAGGAATTTCGTTATAATGTTTCGTAATAAGGAAACATTTGCCGCTATAGCACAAAGGAAAAGCTAACGGTGAAAGTTTTTTTGTATGGACGTGTGGAGGAGAAAAAATGAATAAGGACTGGGGAAAAGCAATTGCACAGCTTTGCGTCATAATACAGAACAATACGGACTTGAAAAAGCCTGTATTACAGTATGTGGAGTTTATGAAAACAATATACGGTATAGATGGAGCGGATTTTCTGGATATCTACAGAGAATGGGAACGAAGTGGAGAGATTGTGGATAAACGTGAAAAAGTGAGCTGTACCGGTCTGGAAAATATGGAAAAGAACTTGTACCCGAAGAGTATGGACGGACTGTGTCGGCTATATGATGAAGGAATACTTGAAGAAGACGCATTTTGCGAGACTTTGTTTGAAGAAGATTATGAGATAAAGAATGGGGCTGATGGAAAATTTATTGGATTTTATCCGCAGTATCCAGGATGTATCGGCTTTGCGGATAGCAGAGAAATGCTGGATATGAAAATGCAGAAATCCCTGAAAAACTGGATCAGAGCGGCATATATTTTCTGGAAAGAGAATAAGATTCTTGTGAAATAAAAAGCAGGAGGGAGCTGTTTGGCAGCGTATCGGCGTTTTGTAGCATATTTGTATGAATACCGAAAAGACAAAAAAGGGGTAAACTGTGGATTCGTGCGGATTGAAGCATGGAGGAATGTATGCAGGATAGAACTGCATCTTCTGTGTCCGGGACTGGTTTCGGGCTCAGAATGCAGTGTTTATGGATTTGTCCGGAAAGATGAAAGTATAGACGGAATCCTTCTTGGTGTGTGTGAGACAGCAAAAGAAGAGATTAATTGCATACTGGAGAGCTCTGTTGAACATATGGGGGACAGTGAACATTCCCTGGAGGAAATGGGAGGAATGATCATTACGACTGACCAGGGTGGATTTTTCGGAACAGAGTGGGATGATATGCCGATTCGACCGGAAAAATTCCGGGTTGTTCCGAGAATACAGGAGGATACGTCGGAAAGTGCAGTGTCAGATGGAAAGGCAGAAACTGATGAGATGGTGAAATCCGGCAAAGATGAAGAAAATAGCAGAACAGAAAGCAAAGAAGATAAAGAACATCCGAAGAAAGATAAGTCAGCTGCAGAAATAGCAGACACAGAGATGCAGAAAGCAGAAGCTGCACAGACAGAAGTGAAGACACCGGAGAGTCAGGAACTCCACACACAGTCAGTGACAGAGCCGGACAGTACATTAGTTCAAAATTCTGAAACAGTATCGCCGGATCAGGAAGTGATGAATGTGCAGGAGAAGAAATCACCGGATCGAAAACCACAGGAGCGAAAGTCTCAGAACTATCGGAGATGCGGAACTCCGTGTGAAGTGTTTCAGGATGGGGAATTGCATGACTGCCATAAAATATCTCCACAGGATCTTTGCAGTATGGGACGGCGGACCTGCCTTCTGCGAAATAATCGTTTCGTCCAGTATGGCTATTATCATTTCGGACATCTTCTACTGTGTCAGAACCACTGTGGTCAGCCGGTACTCGGCGTACCGGGAAGATATGATCAGCAGGAGAGGTTCATGGCGAACATGTTTGGCTTCCCATATTTCAAAGAAAGCAGCGAGATTCAGGTGCCGGGCGGTAAAGGCGGCTACTGGTACCGCCTAATCGATTCCACGAATCCCAACAACGGGAATGGTTGTTAAAAGAATTTTACGAAAATGTTCCAGTTCTTCCAGAGAATAACTGCTGAAACCGGGCTGCAGGACTTCTTCGGAGTCCTTGTATGCCTGGAGATAGTAGCCCCTGGCTCCTTTTAACCACTGACCGATGCGGACGAAATCTTCTTCATTGTGAAGCTCTTTGACAACGGTTGTCCGGAATTCATAATCAAGATTTCCGTGAAGCAGAAAATCAACTGTCTCACGTACAGCATCCAGTGGAGGATGCAACAGGCCGGACAGAGAAGGATAATTTTCCGGACAGGCTTTGATGTCCACAGCAGCTTTCTGGATCAGACCTTTATCAGCAAGATTTTTCAAAACTTCCGGATGCGTGCCGTTTGTGTCAAGCTTGACAGAATAACCGAGATCGTGGATTTTCTGTATAAAGTCTTCAAGGTCAGGAGAAAGTGTTGGTTCGCCGCCGGAGATACAGACACCTTCAAGGATTCCCTGACGCCTTTTTAAGAAAGAAAGAACTTGTTCTTCCGGAATCTCAGGTTCTGCTGCCGGATTTAATACGAGAGCGCTGTTCTGGCAGAACGGGCAGCGGAAATTGCAGTGTCCCAGAAAGATCGTTGCGGCGATTCGTCCGGGATAATCAAGTAAAGTTGTTTTGTTTAAACCATGTATTTTAGGCATGTTTATACTTCCTGTCTATCTGAAATTTATAGGTCTATTCTAATTTTTATTCATTGATTTTGCAACCGGCATTTACTATACTGGATAAAACAGGACGATAGTTCGAAAGAATTGCGATTTGGAGGAAATCCCTTTGACAGAACAGGAAAAATATATGAAAGAAGCTATCCGGCAGGCCAAAAAGGCACGCGTACTGGAAGAAGTGCCGATCGGATGCGTGATCGTTTCGGATGGTAAGATCATAGCAAGAGGTTATAACCGGAGAAACACAGACAAAAATACGCTGTCTCATGCGGAACTGAATGCAATACGAAAAGCAAGCAAAAAACTTGGTGACTGGCGTCTGGAAGGGTGTACCATGTATGTGACACTGGAGCCATGTCAGATGTGCGCCGGAGCGCTGGTGCAGTCGCGAATTGATGAAGTTGTGATTGGCAGCATGAATCCGAAGGCAGGATGCGCTGGTTCGGTGTTGAACCTTCTGGAGGTGGACGGTTTCAATCACAAAGTAAAAATCACACGGGGAGTTCTGGAAGAAGAGTGTTCTGCAATGCTGTCTGATTTTTTTAAGGAACTCCGTGAAAAGAAAAAACGCCTGAAAATGCTGGCAAGACAGCAGGCGCAGGAAGCAGCGGACGGGGACAGATAAACGTCTGAACACTTGTTTTTTGACGGAAAAGTGATATGATGATAACAGTTTAATGAACGAGGAGGAATCTTGAAATGACACTGGAAGCATTAAGAAAAGATATGGTTGCAGCCATGAAAGCAAAAGATAAAACAACAAAGGAGGCAGTTTCTTCTCTTGTATCCGCAGTCAAAAAAGCTGCCATCGACGAGGGATGCCGTGACGATGTACCGGAAGCACTTGTTGACCGTGTGATCCTGAAAGAAATGAAAACTGTAAAAGAACAGCTGGATACCTGCCCGGAAAGCCGTGATGACCTTCGTGCAGAATATCAGGCAAGATATGATGTAATTGCGAAATATGCACCGCAGCAGATGAATGCAGATGAGATCCGTACTTATCTTGAGGGAAAATTTGCCGAAGTTCTTGCAACAAAGAACAAAGGACAGATCATGAAAGCTGTTATGGGAGATCTTAAAGGCAAGGCAGACGGCAAACTGATCAATCAGGTCGTTGCTGAAATCTGCAAATAAAGGCCGGCAGGCCGCTGAGCCGCCAATATGAATAATACCCTCCTTACCGGGAAGAACCGGCCGGGAGGGTATTTTTGCTTTATAGGAAATTACTCCGTAATGTTCCTATAAAGCAAAAAATGGATAAAAAAATACTCCGTGGAAATGATATCCACAGAGTATGAAATAATCTCTTTTTCCGCGCGCCGCACCTCGAAATGTTCCCATGGACGTTACCTTTACAGTTAACTCGGCCCAGGCACCCTCACGGCACACAAGAGCTTCTGCTTAGTGCTGCTGCATTCCTG
>ERZ773103.3739-NODE-3739-length-12047-cov-8.999166_pt1 | contig 12047 bp, 6 predicted proteins | sample MGYA00511118_ERZ773103 | MGnify/ENA primary metagenome ERZ773103 (study PRJEB29015, sample SAMEA2737821) | human gut metagenome | biome: human gut; feature: human-associated habitat; material: faeces | place: China | collected 2012 ... | reverse complement strand
TCCAGTGATGTATATTCTCTTGTGAAATAAATTAGTTTTATTTTTCCATTATATTTGATTCTATGACACCTTAACAGGTTGGCATTTTCCTGATTCTGCATCACTTTATAGCCAACGTCATAAAAGATCTCATTATTTTCCAATAAGTAGGCAGTGTCTTCAGTGTCTTGAATTTCTGTCAATTTATCTGCAAAGTACTCGTCCATTTTTTCACTTCCTAATCAAAATAAAATGTAAATTCTTCATCTGCAATCTGAATACTGTCATGATCCGAAAGCACATAAGAATTTTCAGCATCCAGCATTTCTCCATTCAGATATGTATGGTTCGTTGAACCTTTATCCATAAGATAATAAGTTCCATTTATCCGCTCAATTACCGCATGTCTACGGCTGACCGCCTTATTATTTATTATTGTAAAATCATTTTCTTTTTCCTTACCGATATTAAAAATATTTTTTCTGACAGTCACGCTCTCCCCTGTGCTGATTCTCTCTAAAATTGGATATCTTTCCTCCTGCTGCAAAAGAGTTGTGTCTCCCTCGTCATCCTCCTGCTGTGTCAAAAGGGTTGTACCGCTTTCATCCTCCTCCATCAGTAATGTCGTTCCACCTTCATCGTTACTGTCACTGTGATAATGTCTTTCATAGGATGAACGGTCATTTGTGATGTAACCGCTTTTTCCCGTCTCTGCTTTTACGATTTTCCGGAATGCCTGTGGACATTTTTCGCGGATATATCTCTCAATGTCCTCTATTTTATAATTCTTTGTATCATTGAGGAATACCTGGAATTCCTTCAGAAACTGCTCTGGCTCTTTGCCATATCTGCCTGCATACTGTACGGTATCTGCAAGAAACGCATAAACATTTCCGCTCGTAATTCTGCTATTGATCGGCTGATATACAAAGAACACTTCCCTGGTTCTTTCACATACAAACACCATTTCCGTCTGTAACATGAGATTATGCAGATACAACCCATTCATTTCAATTTTTTTAGTCATCTCAATTGTCTGCGCCACAAGCAGAAAAAACGTTTCTTCATCCACACCCTTTTTCAGATATGATATAAGAGGTACCACATCTGGTGCCGTATAGATAATTGTCTTTTTTCCTTCCTGCCTCGGTCTGAAACAGCCGCGGAAAATCTGCTGTTCAAAAATATTGATTTCCCGCTCATTAATCTGTTCCCCAAATGATAACTTACTTTTAATCGTAACTATATTTCCCTTTGAAACTATGCGATACTTTGCCATATCTCTCAGTCCTTTTTTTATTTTCTCTTACGTCTTATTTTGATACGTCCGCTTCGCAGTGCGATCGCTGCACCGACGCCACCGCCTGTTACTACTGTTGCACCCGCAATAGAACCTGCAAACAATGGCTTATTGTTATACCAACGGATGAATGTGTTGGTTGTTACAAGAATTCCATTTAAGACATAGTTTGTTTTATTGCCAGCTGCATCCACAGCCATAATTGTGACATCCTGTTTTTTCGTATTGTTTGGGATATTGAACTGATAGTTTTCACCATCCACTGTATAATCACATTTTTTATCACCAATATAAATCTCAACACTATCTAATACCAGGTTGTCGTTGACTGTCACATTCGCTGCTTTCGTATCCACAGGATACTGGGCATTACTCTCAACATCAATCGGAATAACGACAGGAGCTGTTTTGTCAACACCGAATGAAATCTCTGCTTCTTTGGATTCATCAATGTTCTCATTGACATTTCCTGCAATATCCTCTGAATACAGTGTTACAATGTAACGTCCATCCCCGGCAAAAAGAGACTTGTTGATGGTGTAATCATACTGATACCATTGTCCGTTTCCACCAGATTCCTGTACCTGATAATCGATACCTTCTTCTAATGTTCTCGGTGTTCCGTTTGTATCTACTACTACTTTGATTTTGTCATGTTCCAGACTGTCTACGTTCACTTCTTGTAACTTGACATCAATCTCGTTCTGAATATAAGTTCCTTCAATATCCTTTAAGGTCTGATCAAACACGTAAACTGATCCGAAGCGATTTACGGAGAACGTAACTGTTGCATTGCTCTCATTTCCAGCCATATCGGTCAATGTGGCATTTATCGTATAGATGTCGTCATAGCTTTGCTCTTTCGGGAAGTTCTGGAATGTAAATGTCTCTCCATTTCCCTGATTCGTATAAGAGCCTTCCGGTGCCACACTTCCCTGATTTGCACCAACCAGTTCAATGTTCACACCATTGGTATCAAAGTTTGTATCTGACATTACGATCTGTGGAATAACATCTCCATTATTTGCCGAATAATCTTCGACACCAACAATTTCAATTTCCGGTTCAGTGAGATCCACATAGTACTCTTCCCCTGTATAGGTTTCAGCTATGTTTCCTGCCATGTCCGTGTATTCCACATTAAAATTGTATAAACCATCTGTACCACATGTAATGGTCGCGGTATGAACATCTCCATTTCCGGTAAATCCGTCAGACTGTGGGAATGAGATTCCTGCTCCGTTATCAGTTGCTGTTCCTGTTATCCTTACCCTGTTTTCAGAGAAATTATGTTCTTCAATCTGAATCGTTGCTGTACGCGCTGCTGCATAATAATTGCCATTGACTGCATTATTGTTGTCATAAGTAACCGTAATCACCGGACGGGTTTTATCGATGGTAAAATCATCTGCTTTTACTGTCTCTGCCTGATTTGCTGCCTTATCCTTTCCACTGACAGAAAGCGTATAATCACCATCTTCTGCAAATGTAATGGTTGCAGTACTTACACTCTGATCCGGGTTTTCCGTATTTTCGGTTGTCTGCCATGCTGACAACTCAGGAATTACACCATCTGTATTGGTAATATCTGCCTTAAAATCTGCCGCCTCAAAGTTACGTTCTGTAACTGTAATGGTAGCAACTCTGTTCTCTTTGAACATGGTTGTATTTTCAGCATCTGGTGTCTCATTATCAAATGCAATTTTGATTTCCGGTTTTGTCTTATCAATACTGAATATCAGTTCGTCTTCTGATGTATTTCCTGCACGGTCTGTCATTTTGATATGCATTTTTATCTCATTGCTGTTATTTTTTACAGTGAATGACTTTTTCAGTTCTGTAACAAGGTTTTTGTCTTTCTTTGTCTGACTCCAGCCATCCGCATTTCCACTGGAAAATGCACCCTGATTACTGATCTCCACATTTCCTGACTGATTGTTTTCTTTATCATAAGGCGATTCCACTGTCCATTCCACAGAACGGATTCCCGAAAATGTATCTGTCACTGTAACATCTACCGTTACATCTTTTTCATACAGTTCATTTCCCTTTGCATCCTTGCTTGCAGCTGCCGCCTTGTTAAAATCAATATGTTTCTCACGGGCATGCTGCTCGGCTGTTTCAATGATCAGACTGCTCGGTGTCACATATCTTTCTTCGCGATTATTTAACATATCGTAAGCGCAGGCATAAATCTGTCCTTTAAATCCTGCCTGAACCACAAATGTCACTTTTCCTTCTGCATCTGCCTGTACAATCTGCTCACTGCTTTTTGTTCCATTGGCATCTACCGTATAATAGTGGATTTCCTTTACACCGGAATCCCCTTCTTTGGAGCCGTCCGTAGCCGTTACAGTCACCTTTGTATTTTCCACAAAATAATAACCATAATCCGTCTCTGTATAAGAAACACTTCCATCTGCTTCTTTATTTCCTGCTGCTTCCATATCAATGCTTAAAATTTCCGGAGCTGTAATATCCTTGTAGACACGCTGTGTTTTGGAATATTCATTTCCAGCATTGTCAATGGCTGTAATTACCATATCATAGCTGTTGGTATCTGCATTAATGACAGCATCCTTCGTGTTGATCTCATAGCTTTCCGTAACCGTTTTCTGATCCGGATAAGAAACGTTCACTAACTCCTTGTTATTAACGGAGACTTTCACATTATAAATTCCAGAATCTTTATCTTCTACTTTAATTCTGACTCCAGTATCACTGTTGTTATAGATGATTCCATTTTTTCCAACATATCCTTCTGCAGATAAAACAGATGTAATGGTCGGTTTCACTGTTTCAATCATTAAATTGCTGTTTTTCACATTCGAATTTGCTGTCGTCACAAGTGTCTTTTCAGACTGGTTGCCAACGTTATCCGTAACTGTTGCACTAATTTTTTTATCTAAATATACTTTCTGTTCATTTAAAACAGTCTCTGCCGGGAGTTCAAATACCGCTGTATTATCGCTTCCGACTGCCTTTGTCTGATAAGCTTCTTCACCTACATATAATGTAATTTCGTTCAGTCCGGCTGACGGTACTTCTGAACCATCGTCACTGTGTAAATCATCTGCTGTTACAGTAACTTTGATCACACCATTTCCATAGTTACCAAAGGTAAAAATATTTAAAATTTTTAATGCATCTTTCTTTTCAATGTTAAATCTTGTAACATCCGGCTTATGTGTATCAAGACAGATTGTTTTTGTGTCAATTGTTTTATTTCCTGCGATGTCTGTATAGGTGGTGACAACTGTATTTTCGCCTTCCCGCACATTCTTCAAATCGTTTGCTGAAAGTGTAAGAGAATCCTCCTGCACAATCTGATCACTACTTGTAATTCTTTCCACAAAGCTCTTTCTCTTCGAAGTAAGTTCATTTCCGTTTACGGTCAAAGTTCTCGCCGCAAGACCACTTCCGTTAGTCTGATCTTTTTGATCTGTAACCCCGCATGCAATCGCTGGGATCTCTTTGTACCAATACTCTGTCTTTCCATCTTTTGCATTTTCATATTTGCCATCTGCCTGTGGTGTCACCTTTACTACAGGTGCATCTTTTTCCAGCATTAAATCATCCGATAAAATATCATTATGATTCTTAATTTCTGTTAATTTATATGCCTTACTCTCATTGCCTAATGCATCCACTGCTTTGATATGAACCTTTTTCAGGCTTGCAAATGTACCAGCTTCTTCCAATGGAACCGTAACTTCTATCGTTGCATCACTTGTTCCACTTACTTGTGTACTTACAGTTCCGGTATACACTTTTGTATCATCATCACTGTATACGCGAATTTCTTTCACACCAACTGCCGGATAATCCGCTTTGCCGTCTTTTACATTCACATCTTTCGCAGTAACGCTTACTCTAATGTTTGTATTGTAATAATTACCAAAATCGTATTTTTTTATTGTATCAGCAGGAATCAGAGACACTTCCTTAATTTCAGGGGCTGCACTGTCCCGATATACAGTAATAACTCCGGCTTCTGAACACTGTTTTGCTTTGTCAATGGCATAAATATAGATTTTATCAATGTTCTGATTTTTTGCTAATTGAATGCCACTTATTTCAAACTTTCCATTTTCATTTAATGCTGCTTCCTGTGCCCCATTCAACACATCATCCGGTATAAGTTCTGTTTCTGACCAGACAACCTTTTTCAAATTTTTATCCACAGCTGTACCTGTGATATCCACCGTTGTGTCTGTTTCCGTTTTCCAAATTGTTTTCTCATCGTCACTCAGTTCAATTTTTGGTTTTGTTGTATCAATCACAATTTTCACAGACGGATTGAGACTTATTTGCTTTCTGCCAATAATTCCACCTTTATACACTGATGAAATGATAGTTGTTTCCGTTAAGTTGAGTTGCGTTTTGCCCACTCCCCATTGCGAAAGACTGATTTTAGTTTTACCATCAAATTTTAAAATGGCTGATGATGAATAATAGTTTCCATCCTCATCCGCTGTTATTTGATTATTTCCACTATCTAACAGATTCAGACCTGCAAGAGCCAACGAATCTTTATTTTCATTTTGAATATCTTCAAATTCAGCAGTTACATTCTGGTCACCATTTACGTTTTCAATCTTATAGACTGCTGTTCCATCTTCATCCTCTGTTAAATTATTTTCCTGTATCGGCGTACCATTGACCGAAAATATTTTTACTGTTTTACCTTCATTTGGTTTTACAATGATTGCAACTTCTGCTCCAGAATCTACAATAATATTTTTTTCACTGGAACCATTAACCTCAACAATTCCTCCATCATCAGTTGTAACAGAAACTGTGTACGTATCAATTTCTGCTGTCACTTCTATACTATGTGCCTGTTTTATTCCTTCTGAAAATATATATTCTTTCTCTTTTAAGCTGTTATTTATTTCGTTTTCATTAAGCTTTTCATCATTGTCCACTCTAAAACTTGTAAGATGATACTTGTTGTCTGTAACAGCTGCTTTTATTTTGTACTCAGAATCTGTATATGGAACATTCCGGCTACCGTCTTCTCCACTCTCGGTTGTGATTTCAACTTTATCATTTTGTGCATCACTATTTAAAATTAGCTTTCCATTCTGACTAATTTTATAGGTGATTGTGAACTGTTTCTTTGCGAATGTGATTGTAAATGCATAATTTGCATCTAATGCTACATCCTTAAGACCTTCAAATTTAAATGCACTGTTTTCATCTTTATAATTTTTCCACCAATTATCGTTGGTTTCTCCATCCGGTTTCCAATCTACAGTTTCTTTTTTCACTGTTACAGCAGTGATTTCATAACCTTGCTTTGGTGTTGCTGTTACTACATTATTTTTTACTGCTACATTTCCTGCATCACTTGTTGCTGAATTATCAGAAGTTTCTACATTTGCAGTAACTGAATATGGAACAGACTTTTCTTTAAGTGTAATTGTACCTAACTCAATCTTTTTTGTTTTTACCTGATCTTCTGTGACAGTTTTCTCTTCACTGGAATAACTGTCATATGTACCTTTATCCACATCTGCTGGCTCAACTTTAACCGTATACTTATTATCCGTATTTAATGTCCAATTACCAATAGAAATATTAAATTTTCCATCGTCTGTTGTAGTCGCTTCATTCGTTACAGGAGTCGAACCGCTTTGTGGGTATGTTACCGTCACCTTTGCACCTGCATATGGAGTTCCATTATTCGTATCTGTGTTTTCATCATCATTACCTGGAACCATCACCTGTCCTGTGATTGTGACTGCATCACTTTCATCTGTTGTAGTATCATCTGCTGATGCACTGATACTTCCAAATGGTATCGTTGTTGCCATAATTAACGCAATCATTAACCATGCTGCAATTCTTTTTCCTTTTGTTCTCCAAAACATTTCCATTTTCTAAATTATCTCCTGCGTATGTATGATGATTTCGTTCAAGACCAGTTCATACCTTTTATCTGTGTTTCCTGCATTTTCAGTCAGCACAACTGTTTCATCTTCCTGTAATACAGTTGTAGTTTCTTCTAAAGCAGTTGTTTCCTCCTCAACCATCTGAAGCGGCATAGTGGCTTCTTCCCGCAGCAATGCTGTCTTTTCCTCATCTTTTTTCGGAAGAACCTCCGTTTTTTCTTCATTTTTCAATTCCACTGTTGTGCGTTCCATCAGACTGCTTTTCCTTGTTTCAGATGATTTGGCACTTCTTTTAGACAATGGATTTTTCTGTCTGTTATTTTCCTCTCGCATTGCCATAATCTGACGTTCTGCCGATTTACCGCTAAGATCATCTATGATTCCCCGTACATCCATTTTTAAAAAAAGATAAATGGATATCAGTGTTAAAACTCCTGCTAATGAAAATGCAATGATGGATATGAGTTGTAAAGTACCTGCATTCATGATGCTTTCACCTCCGTATCTTTTGCATATGCATTTTCCACTGCTGCCTCTGCATCCTGCAAACGCTTTAGAATATCATTTTTCATTTCTTCTGTTTTGTCTGTTGTCGTATCAACCTGCTCCGTACCAGCTTTTACCTGTTCCAGCAACGCTTTCATATCTTCCTGTGCTACGTCATCTGCCTTAAATTTTCTTGCATAAGTTTCCACAGCATTCATTGCCAGTTTGTATACTTCCAGATTTACAATTTCATTCTCATCCTGACTCTCAGATACGGTTGCTACGAGTTTTGTTATATTCTCCCAATATGGAAGATAGGTTCCTTTATCAGATGCTTCCTGCACATTCAGTGTGATATCGCGGTTAAACTGTCCTATATCACGGTACATTTCAGCCATCGTATAATAACTGCTGTCCTCACCGCCATAAGTACATGCCGCCTCAAACCACTGAATCGCACTTTTCATTCTGGTTATCTGATTGTCTGAATTTTCTGTTTTTCCATAATCGTAGTAATACCAGTATAATTTTCCTATCTCAAAAGCAAGATCCCCATAATCGCTATTCTGCTGTAAAACAGTCAAATTACTGTTTATTTTCTTTTTGAATAATTCCTCTTCTTCCAATGAAAAGACCGCGTCATCCTTAAATGCCTCGATTATTCCAAAATACGCTTCCGAATTGCCCGGCAGAATATCTATTGCTTTGGCATAATAATCGATTTTTTCCTCATCTGTCGCAGATAATTCTGCCTGCTTGATGTTATTATCATAATCGCTGTTGTTCACATGGACTCTCATTCCAGTACACAGACATCCTATAATAAGGAAAAGAACCGCTGCCCCGGATGTTGCAAAGAAAACATTCAGCTTTCTTTTCTGCTTTCTTCGGTAGCCCTCGTCCATCTCATCATAATGATCCAACGCATATAACATTTCTGCACATGACTGATAACGATCTTCCGGGTTTAACTGGGTACATTTTTGAATGATCGCTTCTAATCCACTGGACAACTGCGGATTCCAATATCGGATTGGATATATCTCATAAGGAGGTTCACATGGATTCTGTCCTGTGAGTAAATGGTATAGCGTCACGCCAAGACAATATACGTCTGTTCTGGCATCCGTCTGACCTTTTCCTCCAAACTGCTCAGGCGCAGCATATCCTTTTGTTCCAAGACTGACTGTATCTGCCAGATTCTGTTCTTTGTATTCCCTCGCAATACCAAAATCAATTAACTTGATATTTCCATTCGGCTGCAGCATAATGTTTGCCGGTTTCATATCCCGGTAGATAATTGGCGGATTCTGCGTATGCAGATAATCCAATACCCTGCATAGTTCCTTTGCCCACTCAATTACAACTTCCTGTGGCTGTGCACCTTCTTTACTCAATACACTGCTTAAGGTTTCTCCCTCAATGTAATCCATGACAACATAGATTACATTTTCTTTTTCGATAATGTCTACAATTCTTGGCAGTGACGGATAATCCAGTTTTTTCATCATGTTTGCTTCCGCCATTGCACTTGCAACTACAACTTCATTGTTCTTATCATAAGCTTTTCTCTCGATTTCTTTGATTGCCCACTGCTTATTCAGGTTTTTGTCCATCGCCAGGTAAACTTTTGACATTCCACCTTTTCCGATCAGCTTTAAAACCTCGTATTTTCCCTCAATAATTGTTCCTCTCTCAGCCAACTTTCATTTCCTCTTTTGCCTTATTTGAGTTTGATATAAATTGCAGAAATGTTATCCGTTTCCATCCGTTGTTTATTCCATTCGATCATTTCTCTCAATTTTTCTTTTATCTGCGCTTCATCAAGATTTTTATGCGGATTCAGTGACTCAGAAATTTCGTCTTCTGATAACATATGACGGAATCCATCTGAGCATAACAAAAGGGCTGTGCCATGCGCCAGCCTTCCATTCTCATATTGTGGTTCAAAAAATTCATTCACACCGATACACTGAAGAAGCACGTTTCTGCGATTATCCTTTTTAGCTTCCTCTATTGTCATATTCCCACGTTTTATTTCTCGCGCAATAAATGTATGATCCTCGGTCAGCTGCTGCAACGTATCCGATAATGTATAAATTCTGGTGTCTCCAACATGACAAAGCATATATTGTCCATCACTGTTTAATAAAACCGCACTTATTGTTGTTCCAAGCTGAATCTGGTTTTCTTTTCCATACCTGATCAGTCTGCCATTTATTTCTTCCAAAAGACTCTGCCACTGTTGTCTTATTCCTTCATCTCCAACATGCATTTCGTTCTTTATGTAAACCTGTTCAAACCAGTCTGAAAAAGCCCTGACGACCGTTGCACTGGCAAGCTCCCCTTTTTCCATGCCACCCATGCCATCACAAATTGCGATCAGAAGTGTCTCTCCATGTTCCTTAGAACATCCTTTTAATAACAGACTGTCCTGATTGGTCTTCTTTTTTATCCCAACGTCTGTATCATATGCAATATAAAATTTCTTCAACTTTTTCCCCCTGTTTTTCTTTACAATTATTCTTTTTATTATATTATTCTCCTACAATTCACACCATATAATCTGATGTAATTTGGGTAAAATATTTACATTTTTTCTACACGCAAAAAAGACACCATTCTCTAAATGGTGTCCTTTCTAAAATAACAACTCTCTTATCTCTTATATTCTTCTATCACACATTCATGTGCTTTACTTTTCTTATCATAATTAATGCCCACTAAAAGTATATTTCCAGTGTACTGCAACAATGATTCAGGATACTTTTTGTCCTTTATCTGTTGTAACGCTGTATGTGCACTTTTATTCCATTTTAATTCGACTACGAGTGCAGGATAATCTACTCTGTATTCCTCTTTCGGTATAAATACAAAATCTGAAAACCCTTTCCCTGTCGGTAATTCCCGAATTGGTTTAAAATAATATTTCATGGCGCTTAAGTACGCAATTGTCAAAACACTGCTCAATGAATTTTCATTATGATATTGAATTGCTGACGCATACTCCATATGAATCTGTTCGATATAATCTGCAACCAGCGTTTCCTCTCTATCAAGAGTAGCCTCTAACAACTGCTCGGATTGATATTCAAACTCCTGCAGTTCATTCCATTTCGTTTTCTTTGCTGCCGCTAAAAGTTCCTGCCGTATCTCCTCATTTGGAATAAATGCGCACTGTTTTCTCTGGTCATATGCCAGATATCCAAGGTGGATCAGGTAAGTTATCACATCATCCCTGCTAGAAAAGCTTACCGTATCGTTTTGAAATGTTCCGGTATCTACTTCTACTGTCGAACCTGAAACCATCTCTATGATCGCCTGTTTTAACCCATCAAAATCCATGTTGATCAGTGGAACCACAACCTCATATGTTCCGGTCTGCGACCAGTAGCTTTGGAAATTTCCGCGCAGCATGACACTGACAACTGCCTTCGGATTATAAACCTGCTGATTTTCCAGCACGTATCCATCATACCACCTTTTTACCTCTGCAAAATCTTTATGATATTTATCACAGAGTTTTTCAACTTCCAGCTCCGTAAACCCAATATAAGAAACCAGTGCCCCGGCATCTAACATTGTAAATTCATCAAAATTGTTGAGTGCAGATTGCGTTTTCATTTTCTTGATTGGCAAAATTCCTGTCAGATACGCCAGACTGATAAATCTGGTAGGTTCTGTTCCCTTGAACATTCCACACAGAAAATTAATGTAATTTTCCTGCTCGTCCCTGTTATTTGCCTCGTCACGAATCAGAATATCCCATTCATCAATGATTACAATGAATTTATTTCCGGTCACAGTATAGATTTCTGACATTGCTTCCGGCAAAGATACCGTTTCTTCCGAAATAATATCCGGATATTTTTCTTTCAATTCTGCTATGACACTTTTTTCAATATAAGAAACAACTCCTGCTGCTCCCTTCGCTGGAGCAAGACACCACTGAATATCAAGATGTATGACATCATATTTGTTCAGATGCTGTCTAAAATCCCCTGCATGGCTAATCTCATAATCTGCAAATATATCTGCTGAATCGCAGCCTTTGCTGTAATAAGCTGTAAGCATATCCGCTGTGACAGACTTTCCAAAACGACGCGGTCTGCTGTTGCAGATAAACGCCTGCTTTGTATTGATCACTTTATTGGTATACGCAAGCAAACCTGTTTTATCAATATAAATTTCTGAATTTAACGCTGTCTCAAATGCACTGTAATCAGGATTAAGAAATCGTCCCATGTGTCATGCTCCCTCTGTATTGTCTATTTCCGTGTCTTTCAAATGTTTATTCTGCAATTATACAATTTGCTGTTTTTCTTTTCAAGGTGAACTATGATATTGTCATTTCCTTTTCACGATTTTCATTGTACATTACAGAC